>Ga0307517_10002309_pt1 | contig 30763 bp, 16 predicted proteins | sample 23_EM_MG_FD_194515 | JGI IMG/M metagenome (GOLD analysis project Ga0307517, IMG submission 194515) | Populus trichocarpa ectomycorrhiza microbial communities from riparian zone in the Pacific Northwest, United States - 23_EM | ecosystem: Host-associated > Plants > Roots > Unclassified | place... | reverse complement strand
GAAATTTAGACAGTTACAGTAGACTTTCACATGAATACTATATATAAGGATATAAAAGAATTGAGTCATACGAACACTTGCATATTGAGATACTAACTCTGAAAATATACGTGATAAATGAATGTATGTTAATATGAGGAAATGAACATACATAGAAAGTAACATATGAGTAATTGATGAATATGGATTCTCTATAATATCGGCTTGAAGGAATCATAACCAAAAACTTCCTTATGATTCAGGAGGAGCAACCAGGATTGGATCTTTTGTTAGGGGAGGTCGCGAGACAGGCGAAGCAGGTGCGTGATTTTCCTCCTATTTGCACTTTTACAATTTAAAACTCTTCTGGTGAATGTAATTACAATAAATGTCATGTTCAATGTAAATAAAGTCTAGTGATTTACAAGATTAGCTTCGGCTAATGGCATCTATGATAGGATTGCCGGGATATGAATTACAAGATTAGCTTCGGCTAATGGCATCCGTGATAGGATTGTCGGGAAATGAATTTCAAGATTAGACTTTGCAAGGTCACCCAGTTCATGCAAGGAAATAAGAGTATTCAAATTAGGAATATACAAATGAGTGTTAAGTGAGTTAAAAGATTTACAAGCAAAATATAAGTTCTCTGTTAGAATTCTTATGGATCAGATAGAAACTTAATACTTCATTCGTATTCATTACATGAGCATATATATATTCTTTATCAACATAATGGTATGTTTGTTTATGTAATAGGTCCATCAAATATCCATGGAGATCATTAGTTTAGGACCCTACTTTGTGAAGCTTATGTAAATCTTTAACTTAAATAAAAGGGAATTAACACATTTATGTAGTATACTTTTGTGTAAACCTTGATGTATTTATAAAAGTTCAGCTTAGCATGTAGTATTTTAATTATCTTGTAATTAACCATTTTGAAATATTTAAGAAACACTTATTATGTTGTAAATGCTTTCTTTGCATGTTAGTATTTCTTTCTTTTAAATTTTATGATAAGATATTTGGACTATGTTCATATTGAACTTACTTGTAGGATATATATATATTGTGTAGACTGTATGAGCTGCGGAATTATAGGACCTTGTGATGATGGGATTGATTGAGTAAATTAGTAGTAGTCAATAACTTGGGATGTCCTAAATGTAAATGAAACTCTGTCGAATTTTTGGTAAAAAAAAATATCCTTAAATAAAGAGGATGTGTCAGGAACTTTTAACAATGATCGATCGTATAGTCGGACTGTTACAACTGGGTTCTCCTGAATTCATAGAACTTGTAGCCTCATGTCTTAGTTTTCCAACAAGACTAATCTCGCTTGAATCGGAGTTCTATAACTCCAGATATAGTTAAAAATCTGAGTTGAGGTCAAATAGTAACAGTTCAAAAACGAGACAGTAACAGTTAGACAATAACAGTCCAAGTGTTTGTTGATGAGCAATTTTGACTATCTTAGAGGCAGAACTGGGTTCTCCTTAATCATAGAACTTGTAGCCTCATGTCTTATCTTTCCAACGAGACTAATCTCGCTTAAATCGGAGTTCTATAACTCCAGATATAGTTAAAAATCTGAGGAGAGGTCAAACACTAACAATTCAAAAACGACAAAGTAACAGTTGGACAGTAACAGTCCAAGTGTTTGTTGATGAGCAATTTTGACTATCTTAGAGGCAGAACTGGGTTCTCCTTAATTCATAGAACTTCTAGCCTCATGTCTTAGCTTTCCAACGAGTTTAATCTCGCTTGAATCGGAGTTCTATAACTCCAGATATAGTTAAAAATATGAGGAGAGGTCAGATAGTAACAATTCAAAACGGGACAGTAACAGTCCAAATATAAAGAAAGGAATGATAACTGGGGTTGGACAAAGAATGACAATATTAATGGGTGAAATGAGAAAAACTAAAATATTAAGAATTGACTGAAAGAATGACTTATTGGTTATTGATATGGTTATTATAAAACATATGCTTGAGTGAAGAAGATTTATGAGATAAACCTATGATTTACAGGAGGGACCACAGACGTGGTGCAACAACAGTAGCAGGGGAGCACGAGTAGAGCTTTTATTGCAGGTAGGTGAATCGCACCTATACCTTCTAGTTAAATTCCATGATTTAATATATATTACCAATGTGAAATGTGAATTACTAATTGTATGTGTATTCAAGGGGAAAGGTTGTTGTGTGAATTGCTAAGTGATGAAACTATCACTGACAAAGGAAATATGAGAAGTGCGATTTGAGACGTAAACTAGCATACATTTAGTGTATGTTAGGATCCCGGATAAAGGGATCACCATGTTTGGGCTAGCAAACATTTAGTGTATGTCAGGATCCCAAGTAAAGGGATCACCTTGCATCGACTTCTATGTTAGGGATCACCACGTATTGGCTAGCATACATTTAGTGTATGTTAGGATCTCGGGTAAGGGGATCACCATGTATTGGCTAGCATACATTTAGTGTATGTTAGGATCCCGGGTAAGGGGATCACCTTGCATCGACTCCTATGGGGTAATGCTGATGATACCAGTGAAAGTGGTATCGGTAATGTGTTAAACAAAAATAATCATGTTTGATCTTATAAAGTCTGAAATGGAGGTTAATAGTGGTAGAGGACATGATTACTAATAGTGGAATAATGAAGAGATTCAAATGAAAACTAGAAGGGAGAAGTGAACAAAATATGAATGCATGTTACCCTATTGATATTGTTAGATATTCGTGTTGTTATATTTATGTGATATTCACCTTTCAATAATATGTATTTCGTTTCAGGATTATCGTATGCACGACAGGAGTAGATCCTAGCTTATGTTCCCTTTTTATAATTTAGATTCTAGGGGGTATACCCTTGTATTTTGTAAACATGAAAATATTTGTGTATCTTAATTTGTATAATTAATGTTTAAATTTGATTGAATGAACTTAACTCTGTAGTTCATATAACCATATTTCATGTCTATGTATTTATATTTTTTTTATCCATCCATAATGATATTTTGTTATATAATGTATATCATAAATATTATGGTTGATAGGTGTGAGAATATTTATGGAAATTAAAACCCAGGATGATTGGGTCGGGATTTAAGTTATGAGATGCGAGTTATTAGAAATGTAAACAGGTTACATGTCGATAACTTGGGACCTCCCGGTATAGGAGAGACTCCGTCAAAATTTTGGTAGATTTTAATACGAAAACCATGAATATATATTCATAATTAATCACTTTGTTTTTCGGTGGACATGAGATTGTTGTTTTTATCCCGGAATGAGGGATGTTACAGTTGGGCTTGATTAAGTGGTTTGACCTCAAGTGGAAGGTTTAGTTTATTTAAGTAATACGATCAAAGAAAAATATAATGACAAATTGCTTCCATTCTAAGTGGCTTATCCTTAAGATCGAATGGTTAGCCATGAAGAGATGGTGCGCTAAGGATTAATTGCAGGGGAAGTAAACAAGAGAACGTGGGCATTACAAGGAAAAGCCTGGTTTGACCTTCATGAGGGATAAAATAAAAGAAGTTAAGTTGCGTCAAAATCTTGTAGATGAAAATAACTCATTTAATGGTTAGGAAATGGAGTATGAGGGTTGTGATAATAAACATAATCATGAGGCAACAAAAGGCTACTTAGGTAGCCCAGTTGTAAGGTTGGTAGAATTTGGTAAAGTAGCTTAATAATGATGTATACAAGAGGGTTAGTGAACTAGAAGAGGTAAGGTTGATGGTGATTTTGGTAGTCAAATTTTAATGAGAAAGGTGGTTACTTTGACAACACGTGGTGTATGAGTTTAAGGGCTATTTCAATTTTGAAGAGCATTAGGGTGAGTTCAGAAGGTTTTTTTAGCAGCATATTGAAGTAAGTTTAAGGGTTGTTTTTAGAACATTAGGGTACGTCTTAAAGGTTATGTTGCTAGCATGTTGAAGTAAGTTTAAGGGCTATTTTTGGGACAGCATTAAGGTGAGTTTTGAAGGCTGTTTTGGCAATGTATTGAAGTGAGTTTAAAGGCTATCTTTGGGATGGCATTAGGATTGTTTCAAAGGCTTTTTCGGCAATGTAATATATGAACTTGAACGCTATTTTGGGATAACAATGAAGGTTATATAAAGGTTGTTATGGAAGTGTAGGTAATATGCATTTAAGAGCTATGGTGACAGTATATTGTGTTGGAAGGAGGGGCTACATTGAATAGCATAATGTGACTTTAGGGTTGTTCTAATAGTGGAAGTATAGTACATTTGGAAGCAGTTAAAATGGTCCTAGTGTAATGGGATGATGGTTAAAATGACAATTTAAAAGTGATAAGTGATGGTGGTTAGGGCAATCTCGGATGTTAGAAGAAGATGGATTGGTGTAGCAGCTCTATTTAGCAAGAAATATAGACTCCATGACGTGAAAATATGCAAGGTGTATTGTGGTAGTTAAACAATGGTCGATGTGTATGTTAAGATATGAAGGTCCATGCCCACATAACATGGAGATAAGAGGAGACTGATAAGGTGTGCACTAAATGATGAATATGTATAGTTTGATAGTTGAAATATTGATCATTATAGTTTGGAATTTGTAGGAAGGTGTTAGTGTTCTTAAGAGTATCTATAATGAGAGCTTGTTCATTACCTAGTTATACTTGTAAAATGCATCCACAAATTCTGACTTTTGTTGTGTTATCAGATTGGAAGTTTATAACAAATTTATGGTTGTAGGGGCATCACTAACATTTCTGTCAAATGGTGTCCAAGCTTGCGAGCTGACTAGTATTGTAGTGGATTATTGTCCTAAAGGGAATGTAGTAAATAGAGATGAGAATTAAACATCTGTATAATTAGTGTGATTTAGGAATGAAATTAGAACTTAAATGTGTATGAATCTTAAGTTATGTAATTGTAAACCCTGGGAAATAAATGTTTGTGAAAATTGCAAACTAAATAAATGGAAAATAAAAGCGAAGAAATTCATGTACAGATTTAAATAAAACAAGAATTCATAAATTTTCGGATGTAAATTTCCGGACAAAATATTTCAAGATATTATAAATTTAACCCAGAAATATTGAGGGTTGGATTAAATTAAAGAAAATGAACTAAACTAAAAAGTTAACGGGTGAAATTATAAGAAAAAAAAAGAGATATAGCTTAATTATATATAAAAAAAGATGTGGGGGCAAAAGTAATACACTTAGAGTAAATTGGGCCTAAGAGCGAATAAGAAAAATTATGGGATATAATTACCTCTTTTCCTTGCTCATCAAAATTAGCAGCAACTATTAAGAGAGAGGGAGTGAGTTTTTGAATTTATTATTGCCAAATCAAGAGAAAAACACCAAAATTCCAAGAATCTATCCAAGGTTAAGGGTTTATAAGTAGAGTAAATACTTGTGGGCAAGAGATTAACAAGAAAATTTGAACAAAGAAAGAGGAGGGAGGGCTGACTGCCATTAGAAAATGGGGAAGTCGCAAATTTTTGACTAGTTGAGATCGAGACCTTGATTCTTACCAGGCAAGTTGTTCTAAACATGATCTTATAAGTCGTTTCAATTTCGATTACGAATTGATGCCTTAATGTTGAATTTTGGATTAGGGTTCTTAGACTTGATTTGGAGAAATGTAATAATTGTTAAAATTAAGTAAATTCATGTGTTGTATGTGATTGGGGGCATGAAATTATAATCATTTATCAAAGAAAATGTATGGGTAATTAAGTAAGGGGTGGTCGGCCATATGAAGAGAAAAGAGGGAAAGTTAAATTATGGACATTGTGTGTAAATGGAAAGGTTGACGAATCTGGACAGATTCGTATCCTGACTTTCGGAGAGAATTCAAGTAGAAGGATGAGAGAATTAGGATTATGTTCCTTTATAGAAATTGTATTTTTGGATGTTGACTAACTAAGGAAGTTGGTTTTGCTCAATTTGGAGCTATAAAACTTGAATTATAGGTCACCAACCGAGACTGGGTCATGACAGACCCTGTAGAGCAGTAGGTTTGATTCGTTGACGAGTACTTTTGAGTGTCTTGGGGGCAGAATTGGGTTCTCCTCTCTTCAGGGGACTTGTAGCCCTGTGTCGTAGCTTTCCAAAGAGACCAGTCTCGCTCAAAACGATGTCCTAAAACTCCAAATATAGTCAAAAATTTAAGAAGAGGTCGGACTATGATCTCTATTGACAGATTTGAAAAGTCGCTAAAGCGAGTATCTAGACTCGTTAAGGGTAAAAATTGGGTCTTTTTACTGTGGGAAACATGTGATATTGCATTTTAATTTCCAAAAGAAATGAGCCATATTCAAAATGAAAATTTGTAATGATAACTATGGTCGGACAAAAAATGACGATATTAATGGATGAAATGAGAGAATGTAAAATATAAAGAAAGGAATAATTAAAAGAAAGACATGTATTGATTGTTATTATGGTTATTATAAAATGTATCCTTGAATGAGGATAATTTATGAGATATGCTTATGATTATCAAAAGGGACCACAGATGTGGTGCAACAGCAGTAGGGGAGCACGAATAGAGTTTCTACTGCAGGTAGGTGATTCGTACCTATTCTTTCTAGTTAAATTCCATGATTTAATATGTTATTGATGTGAAATGTGAATTAGCAAATGTTGGATAATATGTAAAAGGATGAAAGTTTGTGTAATGATGTTGATATTTTGGATAGTATTCCGAATGTATGTGTGTTCAAGGTGAATGGTTCTTGTGTGAATTGTCGAGTGATGAAATTATCACTGATAAAGGGAATATGAGAAGTGGGATATGTGGCGTGGACTAACATACATTTAGTGTATGTTAGGATCCCCGGTAAGAGGATCACCCTGGATTGACTAGCATACATTTAGTGTATGTTAGCATCCCGGGTAAGGGGATTACCATGCATCGACTAGCATACATTTAGTGTATGTTAGGATCCCGGGGTAAAGGGATCACCATGCATTGACTCACATATATTTAGTGTATGTTAGGGTCCTGGCGAAGGGGATCGTTATGCATCGACACCTACGGGGTGATGATGATACCAGTGAAATTGGTATCGGTAATGTGTTAGGCGACAATAATCATGATTGATCTTATGAAATCTTGAATGTAAGTTGATAATGGAAGAGGAAACAATTTCAGTAGTGGAATGAGAAAGAGTTACAATGGAAACACTAAGGGAGAAGTGAATAACATATGAATACATATTTGCCTTTTTAAATTATTGGATATTTGTGCTTATATGCTTATTGTGATATTCATGTTTCAATAATATGTATTTTGTTTCATGACCATCACATGCACGATAGGAATAGATCCTATCTTATATTCACTTTTTGTAATCTAGTTCTAGGGAGTATATTCTTGTATTTTGTAACATTACAACTTTTATATAACTTAATTTGTAAAATTGATGTTTAAACTTGAATAGAAAATCTTAACTCTGAAATTCATAAAATTATGTCCATGCATGCGTGTTTATCTCATTTATTCCTCTATAATGATATTTGTTGTTCAATGTATGTTATAAATATTATGGTTATGATGACGATGATGTTTATGGGATTGAGACCCAAGATGATTGAGTCATGATTGAGTTATGAGATGTGAGATATTAGAAGTGTAAACAGGTTATATGTTGATAACTTGGGACCTCCCGATATAGGGGAGACTCTGCCGAAATTTCGGTAGACTTTTATATGAAAATCATATATACAAAAAAAAATACCCTGTTTTTTTTTCGACATGAGATTATTGTTTTATCCCGGATGTGGGGATGTTACAATAATTGTCCTTAATGTAAGGTTATGTGTGATTGTCTATACGTGTAGTGAACATTAAATGTATATATTGGATGAAAATAATGATTGGTTGATTAAGTGGCTTGAGGCTCGATATTGAGAATGAATTGTTGTATTATGGGAATTACATTTCTATAAATTGTTACGCATGTATTTTAAGTGAAGAGAAAAAGATATGGACTCATTAATGGCAATACTATAATTTTAGCCAAATTCTCCTCCTTACCACTGTTTCGGCCGTCAACAATTAAAGAGAAGAGGAAACTTGATTTTTCTTCATTCTTCAAATCTAGTGCTTGTTCTTCCAAAAACTTGGGCTAAAGAGTGTGTAAGAGTGATTTTTGTTAAGAAATATCAATTTAAAATAGAAAGTTTAGAGAGGGAATGAGGTTGGGAAGCTTAGGTTTTAGAGAGGGAAACCGAGGGAAAATTAAAGAGGAAGGTGGAAGCTTGAGATTTTTACTAGAAGACAACTTCATGGGATTGAATAGCAATAAGTGGTTCTAATCAACTTATGGCATGTTTTGGTGATTTTTTCATGTTGGATTGAAATTTCTCAATTCTTGAACTTAGGGTTTTATGATAAATTATTTGTTAAAATGTTATTAGGGTGATGTATTGTTATTGTTAGGTTGTTTATATGCACAATGATGAATTTAATTAGGTTAATTTGGTGAAGAATGAGAAAACCCCTTAAAAATATAATTCTAGGGTTCTTGAGTAAAAATTAGAGAAAATGGGAAATTAGTTGTAAATTGCTGAGTTGATATAAAATGAATGTTATTAGGGTGAAAATCATGTAAAGAATTGGAAATAAATTAAGGAGAAAAGGGAACACCTAGGGTTGGCCATATAGGGGATTTTAGAGAGATGGCTAAATTGATTTAAAAGCTATGAGATTACATGTTTATTTAATATGATGATATTAATAATTGTGTTTAGAAAAGAAATTGTAGAAAAATACAAACTTTAAGTTAGAAGTGTGTGTTTGGGAAAGAGTTGAACTTGAATTTGTGTAATTTATGATGCTGAATATTTAAAGATTAACATGAAGGTTTATGCAAAATAATTGGAAACAAATATTTGGAAACATATATATAGATTTATTTTATGCAAAATAAATGTGAATTTCAAAATATACGTGATATAGAAGCTATTCCAAAAGAAAAATAAACTAGAAACCACCAATCCTAACATACTCTAAGTTGTGCTAAATTAGATCTTTATATTCTAACACAAGAGTATAAAATCTCACACTCATTACACTTACACACCTTCAATCATCCTAAGTGCTTTTGAGTGAGCTATAAAGATTATAGTTTTTAGATGTACAATATACTCTTTGAGAGAGTGAATCTTGTTGTAAACAAATCATAATTGTAAACACTTGAGAGCTTGGATAAACTCTAGACATTGGTGAGGTATTGTCATTAAGGGAAAAATCTTGAAGAGGGAACATCTTCAAGTGGTGTAATTACTTAGTGGATTCAACAAGGGCATTATATCTTTCACTTGGATTAGTAAAAGAGTACAATACTCAAGTACATTTGGTACTTGAGGTGTGGATGTAGGCTTACCGAACCACATTAAAAACTGAGTTTGCAATCTCTCTTTCTTTATCTCTTTACTTTAAACACTTTAATTATATTATTAGTTATTATGTTATATGTGCTTTGTGTGTTTATTTGCATTATTTGACATAATTAGTGCAACACTTAATTCACCCCTTAGGTGTTATTGTTGCCTTAATCCTAGAACAATAGACAAAACTAAGGAACTTGAAAAAAAAAAAAAAGAGAAATGAGTAAAACAAGAACTTAATTGAAAATGAAGGTTAAATTGATGAAAGTGAACTTAAAATGATATTATGTGGAATGAACATGCAATGGAAGAATAATATGGTATACTTGTTGATACAAGAGAGGCCACGAGAGCTGTGCAGCAGCAGCGAGGTACTTCTCAAGCTCTAACAACAAGTAGGTGTCATACACCTTGTCATTTCTTCCTTAGTCTATTATTGTATTGTTCTGGAAATGTTCTATTATATCGTATTTAAATTGTCGTTTATGACGAAGGTATTATTTCCCGGTAATGGGACTAATGCCTGATAAGGAGTGATGGAATTAGTTTCCCGACAATAGGACTAATGCCGGTAATAGGAATAAGGGGTTAGTTTTTCCGGTATTGGGGTTAATTCCCGACACTAAGAGATAGGCTAAACTCCCGGAAATGGAATTAATACCCGGTAATAAGGGAAAAGAGTTTAGATTCCCAAAACTAGGAATAATGCTTCAACATAGGTGAAGAAATGAATTACTCGGTGTTGGGTATTATTTGAAAAGATTGAGTATTAGAAAAAAAAATTGTCATGAAAAGAATGATTTATTAAACTAATAACAAACAAGAAACTTCAATGTGGTGAATGAACAATATAGATGAAAAGATTAATTGTATTGATAAATAATTGAGGAATAATTGATGATGACAAATTATAATTTAAATTCAATATTTCATTTGTTCTATTTGTTTAAGTAATTTGCATGTCATGAAGTTAATTGATATTTATAAATTAATTACTAGTACCTTGCAACCTCGAGCAAAATGATGGATATGTATAGGACAATCTTTGATAATTTTGTTCAAAACTTGTATTAAATGCCCCTTTTGTTTTATAATGGGTTCTATATTTAAGTATTAATTACACCAAGGTTTATGTAATTTGAACTCGACTTAATCATTTAAACCTATGATTTCATATTAGTTCTTTTATTGTGTCCGAGATAATTAGTGTGTGATTGTGCTTGTTTAAATTTTTTAAGATTTGAAAATTTTATATTGATAATTGTATGCATGTAGTGAACCATCATGAATTGTGATGAATGTGATGTATGAGGTTGGGATGAGATGAGTCCAAGATGATTGAATGATTGGAATGTGAATTTGTTGAATATTGAAGTGTATCAGGACATAGTCGATAACTTGAGATCTTCTAGTATAGAGGAGACTCTGTTGAAATTTCGATAAATATTAAAAAACAATTCACTTCAAAAATTGTAATTTTCACTCTAAAAGTTGTAATATTCATAAGAAATTAAGTAATGATTGCATTAATTTATGGAGGATGTTACAATTAGCATGTCCATATTGTATGAAAAATAACAAGGCCTTTACATTAACAAATGGTGGTAAAACATCTTTTTTTTTTATTGCCACCAGCAGTTCTTGCCAAAGGATCACAAGAACAAAAAAGGACTTTTTTATTGGTATAATTGAAAGGGATGTTGCACCGTCGCTACGATCAGGTTAAGAATTGTATGACGTGGTGTCATAGTACGATGATATTGAGTTTGGTTTTCTATTCGGTAAACAGAAGTTTTCTAGTTTTGGTTTGACCCACAATTGGGTAAAACAAAGTATTTTTTAAGAGCTTCCTTATTGGAAGACCAATCTCTTATTCCATAAACTTGATGTCAAGTACATTGAAAAGAACATGTTTGAAAACATTTTTAAAATGTTTATGGACGTGAAAGGAAAGATAAAGGACAACATGAAAGGTAGAATGAATATACCTTTGTTTTGTCACCGTAAAAATATGGAGTTAGTTTATGATGGGTCATGAGTAGCAAAGCTTGAAGCTAGCTTCGCTTTAGACAAGAATGCATAGTTATTTATCTACCAATGGCATAAGAGTCTGTGTTTTCCTAATGAACATGCTTTGAACATATCTAAATTGGTGAATTTAAAGGATTACAAATTATATGGAATGAAGAGTCATGACTGCCACGTGCTTATGCAAACACCCATTCCACTAGTTTGCTGGGATTTATTGCCAAATGAGATATGAAATGCACTCATAGAAGGAAAAAATTGGAGGCCCGATCCAATATAGATGAATGTATCCATTCGAGAGGTTAGGGATTACGCATGCATTGTAATTGAAATTCTATTGTCTTTTTTAAAAAATAAAATTAAAACATACATTAATTCCATATCGGTACCTATTCAACCTTAAGAAAAAGGTTAAAATAAGATGTATGTTGAGGCTTCAATATGCGAGGCTTATATTGTTGAAGAGATCTCAATATTTATCTCGTATTATTTCGAGCCTCATTTCAGAACAAGAATAAACCATGTTTCAAGGCATGATGACGGTGGGGAAGTGTCTTTGAGTGAGAACTTGTCAATATTCTCTCATCCTAGATGACCTACAAACACATACATAATTATGTGTTATTTAATTACGATGAACTAAAACCTTTTATTCAATAAGTATAATAATTAACATGTCATTACTTTCGAACAATTTGTCTATTATATTATCATAAATTGATAAATTGTTGAATTCCTCGTAGGCAACATCATTAATTTTTATTGTCTCATGACTCATAACTGATTGAGTCTCAAATCTTTTGATTACAAGATAAACAATTTTTCACGTGGTTCAGACCACATGTAGGGACTATCTAATTATTCTTATCTCTCAAGATACTTAATTTCATTAGACATTTCTTGTTAACTATTAATGGTTGTAATTCATATATTAGGTTTATCAATTGGGTGGGAATGCTTGTGTTACTTTGAATTTACTAAGTCTGGATCCTGAAAGAAAGGTGAAGTGTTATAACGGGTATTTCATCAATGGACATGTTTTTCATACTGAAGAGTATGGTCAGGGTAGAAAGACATATAACAGTGGGATTTGTATTAAGGGATCGATTTCTAATGAGTTTAAAGTAGACCACTATGAGAAGTTAAAAGAGGTCATTGAATTACAATATCATAGCCACCAGAATAGAGTCTTTCTATTCAAATGATATTAGTAAGATACCACTAACAGAGAAATCAGAGTAGATCCCCATCATGGTTTGGTCAAAATTAATATAAAGACTAGACTATACAACGTCGATGATGTCTTTGTTTTTACCAAGCAATGCCAGCAAGTTTGTTACATATACAATCCTTCCTTTAGAAATGATCGTTCGAGAGTTGATTAGTTATCCGTAGTGAAACTAAACCCATGGATCATATCCAAGTTGTCCAAGATGGTAATGATGAAGTAATTGCGAGAGATGATGCCTTTTAACTTGATAAGTTAATTGATTCGTATCGAATTGCTCTGTCTACTGACTTAGAAGAAAATTTAAATTTTCGCATCGCTAAGAATACTTTTGTTGATGTTGACATTGAAGAATTAAATGATGTTTAGAGAACCAGTAGACTTACAAATTTTTGATGAAAATGATGATAGCGACGAAATCAATATAGAATTGTGATGAAGATGATAAAGAAGAAGAAAACATTTTAATTAATGTGCACAACACAAATGTATAATGAAATTAACTATAATGTAATATTTCTATATGAAATTAACTTTAATGTAATGACAATGACGGGAATTTATTATTACATGACAAGGAAATATTTATTTTTTGTGATTTTATTATTATACATAGAACTGGTGTTATTGTGTTGTATGTGCTGCTATGATTTTAAGTATTTGCATGATGGATAAATAAGAAATACAGATACAATCTGGTCATAAAAACTATTTTATACTAATTTAATTACCGATGGAATGTAAAATACCAACAGATACACCGATGGATTAAGTCTGTCGATATATTCTAGAGATGTTTGAAATTGTTCACTTCTCAATGAAACTGTTCGTTATATTCATTACATACAAATACACCAATGGTTAATGTACTTTGGTATTTTCCTAAGAGGTTTGGAACTGTTCACTTCTCATTTGAATTGTTCATTGTGTTCAGTACACACAACAGCACTGATGGTTAATGTCCATCAGTATTTTCACGAGAGCATTGGAACTATTTACTTGTCTATGGCATTGTTCACTATGTTCATTACATACGACAACACCGATGAATTAAGTCCGTTGGTATTTTTCCAAGAGCTTTGGAATTATTCATTTCTCAATGGCACTATTAATTATTGTTCATTGTAGACAGAATCACCAACGTACTGAAAAGTCGTCGATGTATCTTGGGAGTTTCTGAAAATTTTTGATTAAATTAAAAATTTCAATTAAATGTTACAAATGGAAATACTGACAAAAATGTTAAAAATATTAATATTTAATTATCCGTCGATAAAGTTGTCTGTAAAAAAACCTCAAATTAAAAGACCAGAATCTTTAATTTCATTATAGACGTGCACTTCCTCTTCTTCTGCAAAAATAAAAAATGTATCTCTCTTTCTTTCTCTTCTCTCTCTCCTTCTATTTATCCTCCTGCAAGCGTGCCAGGTATGTTCTTCTCTTCTTCTTTTCTCTTCTCATTTTTACCTTTTTCTTATTGATTAACATCTCTCTCTTCTCAACTTTACTCACAACAAAATTAAGGTAAGAGTTGTCTTTTTTTCTTCTCTTTTTTTATTTTTTTTTGCATCATATTTGTATTTTTTTTTTTTTTGTATTTTTATGTTCTTAATAATTATTGGAATGTTGTTATTGGAGTTTTTTTTCTTATTAGAACAATTTTAGGTGTTGCTTAAAAGTTTATCATGATTATAGTTGATGAAAAACTACATAATCAGAGTTTTTGAATAGCTTTAAGACTTCTCTACTCATCTCTGGAAATCAAGACCACCACAATACCTTTAGAAGCCAACTACCTATAAATTTCAAACCGAAAACCTTTGTTTACTCCTGTAACCACTGCATAACTGAAAAATAAAAAATTGTCACCAAGAAACATCAGCTATTATTAGGGTTATGAATGTAATGAAAGAACACTTTTTCGTTGCTTCCGCCATTAATGATAGATTTGAGAACTTAAGAGGGAAACAAGCTTGAAGTTTCTTTTTGATCTACCACAGTGATACGAGGTAATCTCTCACTTTATTTATGCTATTATAGTACCAGTTAAAGTTTCAGATTCCACCAAGAAGAAAAAAATGGCAAATTGGACAAGACATTGTTGTTTGAAGAGTATAAGGAATAAGATTGATTTTAAATATTATTAGTTAATAATATTTTATTAAACATTAATAAATTTTAAATATTTTTAGTTAATAATAATTAATTATCATATATTCATAATTATAAGTTCAATTTCAATTACAAGTTAAAGTTATAAATTTAGATTGGTTTTTATAGGATATACAATATAATATTATTATGAAAATAATTGTATATATTAAAAAAATTAAAGAAAAGAAGCTTTGCTATTTATATAGTAAAATTATAGTTAAAAAGTAAAGATTCAATAATTAAGTCTACTCTATAATAACTATATGTATTAATAAAAAAATTAAAAAATAATCCAAAAATTCATGCATGTATTGTAATAGTATTTTATATTTTTCATTTTCTTCAAATTCAACACTTCAAGAAATTGAATAAAATCAACTGGTTTTTGGCCATCGAATTCAAATTGATGTGTATTTGCAAGTAAACAAATTTTGGGTAGTATCATGTATAGAGAAGGTGATGCGAACCTCGTAATCACGTGGTTGAATGACGCCACGAAGCTGATTAATCTTTAATAAGTCAAATTCAGTTTGTTCAATAATTGAATAATGCAAGAATCACTCTCACACGTTAAAACTGAAAAATTCAGAAGTATTATTTATCAATGACTGCTGAAATTTAGGTTACACGTGTTTAAATAGTTCTTGAAAAAAATTAATCATAAAGGATTTACCCTAGTGGACTGATTTGGCCTACTTATAAAATTAACGCAAAAACTTTAAACTCAAAAGCTCATAACCTGATACAAACAAGCCTTAGATCCTAGCTAAAGACAAAGTATTAATTAAGCTCAAACAAGCCTTGGGTTATAGCTAACAAAATAAAATAAAGCTCATAATAATAAATTCATGTTCTGCCGTGAGAAGAAGAGAAGGAAAGAAAATATTACAAAACTGATTCAAGACTTATTTATAGCCTTTCATGCAACTCATTAATCTTAGAAATTAAAGGAAAGGTAGTCGCCCATGTTGTTTCCAAGTTGTAGTAGGATTCTGATCTCAGACTTATGTTTTTTTTTCCTTTGAAAGGAAAGAAATTGTTGGTATTAATTCTCTTCTTTTGTCGTCTCTTAGGATCATCTGATACTAGAAAACACAATTGAAGTTGTTGGAATAATCTCCTTGTGTAATTAAGAAGCTTTGTCGTCACTTTGTTTCCTAAGTCAGCTTGGATTCTTTAGTTTTCTTAGTTGTGTTTTCTCCTCACCAAACAAGGAAATAAAAAATAATAATAAATCATAATAATTAAAGGAAATAATTAATGTTCCCATACATAATAGGAAGTCCAAAACTAATTAGGAATCCACAAAACACACAGAAACATCATGTGAAAACACAATAAATTATAATATGTGTAAAATAAATAAAATACCAAATAGATTAAAAAAAAAAAAGGTTCAAGTATAGTAAATGGATACAATAGAGTAAAAGATAAGAAGAGTTGAGTGACAAAAATAGAATTAAGAAGTAATGAGGGCCAATGTGTAAATAGTTAAAAGCTAGACTATAAATGCTTTATATTTTTTCTCTTTTGGCCGTGAGTTGAAACAAAGAGAGGGGGAGGAATTGTGTGATTTTTCTACTTAAATTCTTGTTGCTTTCACCAATTCAAGTGAGTAATTAGGGTAATTAACTAGTTAAACATCAAGAGGGGGTGATTTTAAGGTGGTGAGTGCTTTGGAGGAAGAATTTCAAGCTAGGGTTTGAAGAGGGAGGAGAAGAAAACTTGATTTTTCTTGCATTCTTTCCTTGAATCCTTATCAAAGTGAGGTAAATAACATACTCCAATTGATTAATTCCTCTAATTTTATGTTTGATGAAGGATTATGCAAAATTTTGATTTATGTGAAGTTGTGGATGTATGTTATAAATTGTGAGAATAATGCAAATTATGATTTAGCCATGTTAGAAAGCATGAATTATGGTTGGATAAGTGTTTAATTTTAAATAAAAGAAACAAAATTTTTTCCCCCATTTTAATTGAATTTTCGGCCAAAAAAGGAATAATTTAGGGGATTTGAGGTTTTAATTCAATTGTTTGGAAATGTGGGAAGATATAGGTTTATAAGTGTTATTATATGAAAGGAGTAAGAATTTTTCAAAGAAAAAAAATCTTCACTTTCTTTCCTAGGTTATTTTCAGCTAAAAGAAGAAGAAAATTAGAAAATGGAGTTCAGTAATATTATTGAGAAATCTTGCCAAATTGAAGATAATTGATGTTGATAGGTTAAATTGAATAGGGATTTTTGTGAAAAATAAATATGTAATTGGTATTAGAATTTTACCGGTTCAAATGAATGAACAATGACAGTAAATTGTGTTGGTGCAGAGGAGGCTGCAGGACCTAATCAGCAATAAGGGACCTCTTCACGCGCACAGACACCGGGTAGGTGTTCGACACCTTGGAGTAGTTAAATAGTTTAATTTTATTATCGTAGAAGAAATTTTGTAGATTGTAATTTTAGTGTAAAGTTCAAAAGAAAATTATTTCTTGGTTACTGAAAATAATGCCATGTTGAATGGGCAAACCGTGAAAATTATTTCTTAATTACTGGAAATAACACCCTGTTCAATGAGTAAGTCATGAAAAATTATTTTCTGGTTACTGGAAATAACGCCTTGTTAAAATTATTTCATGGTCACTGAAAATAACGCCCTGTTGAATGGGCGAAACGAGAAGATTATCTCCTGGATACTAGAAATAATGCCTGGTTGAATGGTTATGTTAAGAAAATTAACTTATGAGTTAATGGGATAACCACTTGGTATAATATAGATTAATTGCAAAACTTTAATTTGAGGTTAAATATGCAGGTTTGTGGGAGACACTCTCGTTATTTTTCAGTAGATTTATTCTCTGTGTCTAGAAAAGAATATATGAAATTGTAAATTACAAAAAATAAGACAATTTATTAAATGATGTGAAAATTACCTTATGTACATGAATAGTTAGTCCTTATTCAATTACTTGTTGAAATGTACAATTTTAATATGTTTAATGTGATTATGTTTTTAGGTACATCGCACCCTCGAACTAGAATGTAGATGCTTGGATAATTAATTTTGCTATGTAATTAATGTAATTGGAAGAAGTAATATTTTGTTGTAATATGCTTTTATAACTAAGAATTGAAATGTTTAACTTATTATCTTGTGTATGATGTAATTTATGATGTTGATGTTATTAAGTTGAATTATGGTTGGTTGTATATATATTTTGAGCTCAAAAACTTTTTTTGAAAAAAAAAATAGATGATACATGTTATGAATTTACTAGCTTTTAATAAATTGTTCTATAGAAAATAGAAATGAGATATTGATATATGCTTGAGTTTTGAAAGTCCAAATGATGGATGGATATTGTGATTGATGTTACAAGTTGAGAAATGATTGAGTCGATAACTTGGTATCGAAAGAATATGAAGGAAACTCTACCGAAATTTTAGTAAAACATATAAGTATATAAAAAAAAATTGCTAACTACGAATATATGTCATATATTTTGAGTTTACAAGATTAAGGTTGTTACATATAATGCATATGGACATTCAACTTTTAATGAGTTTTATTTGATGGATGGTTACTTGTTCAAAGAGAATAGATTGTGTGTTCCTGCTATTTCTTTGTGTGAATTGCTAGTTCATGAAGCATATGAAGGTGGTTTAATAAGTCACTTTGGGGTTATGAAAACTTTGGATGTATTGCATGAGTATTTTTATTGGCCAAAAATAAAAAGGCATGTGTAACGAATCTGTGAACAATGCATTGCTTGTAGAAAGGAAAAATCTAGAGTGCAACTACATGAGCTGTATACACCATTACATGTGCCCATAAACACCAGCAAGGACTTTATACACCATTACCTATTTGACATAGGTTTTGATTCGAGGTTAAATCCTTTCAAGGAGAGAGAGGATGATGTGGATCAGCCCATGAACACCAGCAAGGATCCATTACATATTCCAAATAGCCCAATGACTCAGTTTAAGAAAAGGCATTGAATGCATTGGTTTTGAAGTTTTCAACCAGGTTAAATTTGAAGGTTCCATTGGAGTATCAAGAGGAGGCCTTAATACATCTTATCCATGAGCAAGAGGGGTCCAATCCAATATTATTTGGGCAATGAGGTTTTGATACAATGTTGCCAATTTTTCAAATTTTCAGCTAGACTTGTGTTTATGATGTGTAATATCCCACATCAGTGGGTGAGGACTTGAGGGAGGGCCTTATATGAGCATGCTCACCTTGACTAGTAAGACGTGTTTTGGAGCCATGCGTGGCTGCCAAAAACAAATCCGTGAGGCCCATGGGTCAAAGCGGACAATATCTTGCTAGTAGGGTAGGGTGTTTCAAGTTGGTATCAGAGCCCAACTCACTGGTTGTTCGATGGTGCCGACGAGGTCGTCAGGCTCCATAAAGGGGGTGGATTGTAATATCCCACATCGGCAGGTGAGGACTTGGGGGATGACCTTATATGAGCATGCTCACCTTAACTAGTAAGACGCGTTTTGGAGCCATGTGTGGCTGCTAAGAACAAATCTATGAGGCCCATGAGTCAAAGCAAACAATATCTTGCTAGTAGGGTGGGGTGTTTCATTATAAATCTTGGCAAAGTCAGAATCATTAACATACAATTCCTTCACATATTCAAAGTCTAGCAATCTAGTATTCATGGTATTTAGAAAAACATACATGCGCGAAAGTGCATTAGCCACCATGTTCTCTTTGTCTTGCTTATACTTGATTACGTAAGGAAAAGTTTCAATGAATTCAACTCAGTTTTCATGTCTTCTATTCAACTTATATTGTCATTTTAGATGCTTCAATGACTCATGATCTGAATGGATTATGAACTCTTTTCACAAGTAATGTTGTCATGTCTCAAGTGCTCTTACCAGTGCATAGAGTTCTTTGTCATAAGTGGTATAGTTCAAGGTTGTTCCACTTAACTTCTCCCTGAAATATGCAATAAGTCTTCGATCCTGCATCAAAGCAACACCTATTCATATTCCAGATGCATCACATTCTATTTCAAATGCTTTCGTAAAGTCAAGTAAAGCCATTGGCCCTACGGTTCCAGTAAAGACTTGTCTCCTCCTCCTCTTCAAAACCCTTTATTCTAGATTATTTGTATTTCAATGTATAAATTTTTAAATTTGTAATAAATATTTGATTTTTATATTAATTTAATTTCTTTTAATTATTTTCTACTTCTGTTTAATAGATTTAAAAAAAATTATTTTTAAACTATTATTGATGGTTTAACTAACGGATTAAGTCCATCGGTATATTCTATAGAATTAGAAAAGAATTATTGCAAATACCACAGTGCCACTGTTTAATCACCGACAGTTTTATTCTGTTGATAATATTAAATAAAATCACTGATGAAATTACATACGGTCTTTTTATCAGTGACATGTCATATTACCGATGGAATAAAAAACATCATTGATGAAATTACATATAGTGTTTTTGTCGGTGATGTGTCATATTCACCAATGAAAATACTGACGGATTAAAACAAATAATTTTTTTTTTGTTTGGCATGCTTTTGTCATTTGTAAATCTATCGGTAATTTCATTACTGACAAACTCATTGATAAATCTTAAATCACTGACAATAAGCTTTCTAACGAAGTGTTTATGTTTGTGAGCCTATCAGTAAAAGTCATGCCGATGGATTGAGTGTATAAATATCAACGGAATATTATATCTGGAAATTGAAAAAATTTGGTAGTGGATGTTTAGCTTGCATCATGCATGAAAATCATGGCAATTGTTGTTTTTGCTTTTAAGTTAGGTGTGAAGTTTATAGACTAGCCTTTAGTGTTTTTTTACCACATGCATGCTAGAGCGGTTTCGTGTACCATGTAATATGGAATATGAATGTATTGCATGGGATTTGTACATATACTTTAAAATATACACTTATTAAAAATCTCAACCATTCTTTTTTAACACTTGTATGGCCAAGCTCTTTCAAAAGATGGTTTCCGCATATTTTGGCATTGAAAAAAAAAACATTTGTTTTGTTCCGTATAAAAAGAAAAAAAAGCCAAAAAAAAATATACCTTTCCATATTTTAGCTTTTTTCTGTCATAACGTTATACAAAAGATAAAAAAAAATATAAAAATATTTTCTTTCATATTTGTACTTTATAACAAGTTTATAAAGTTTATAGAACTTGACTCAAATTTCATAAACACCAAAAAAAACCAATTTTGTTTTTATTTTTAATATCAGGATTTATGAACTTACATATAAGATATATTTCTAAAATTAAAAAAAAAAGATCAAATTCAGCCCATAATAATAAAATAACCCTAATTTTCTCTCTTCTTTTATTTACTTTTTAATATTTAAGGAATTACAAACTTATACGTAAGATATATTTTTAGTATTAAGGGAAAAAAATATAAAATATATTTTGGATTTAGAATGGTTAGGTTTAACCAATAAAGTCATGATCAATCTTAGTAAGGTGAATCTGTTTTAAACAATAGATGAAATAATGGTTAAAAAAACACAACAGAGCCTTAGTAATAATCAGACAAATGAACAATGCAACTTTCCTTAGGTTGGATGTATTAAGGGTAATATTGTTTTCTCTATACACAACCAATCATTTTATCTAGATTTTGTAGACCAGTTAGGGTTCCTAGTGACCAAAACACTAAGTGGAGACTTCAAACCTGTAAACTATAAAATGATAAGAATTCCTTATTCTTTTCACACCCAAACCCGATCCAAAAATATGATCGCCACGACATCGTACATGTACGATATATGGGATCCACATAGGGATGATAGCCTTAGCTTTCAAAACAACTCGTGCATGCTTTAATTAGCCTAGTGTTTTAAAAGATGCTACATATATGGTAAATAAATGTGATAAATGCCAAAGGTTTGCTTTAGTTCCTCGCTAACCTTCTGCAAAGGTAACTACCATTGCTTCTCTATAGCTATTTTCCTAGTGGGGAATGGATATATTGGGACCATTCCCAAAAACCCCTAGATTTGGTAATAGTTGAATATTATTTTTTGGTTTGGGTTGCCCTGAACATTGATCACTGATAACGAAACCTAATTTGATAACAAAAATATGAGGGATCAATGTCAAAGGCTTAAGATTGAGCATTGATTCTCCTCGACCTCACTTCCATTGACAAATGGACAAGTTGAGCTCACTTACAAAATAATATTAAATGGATTGAAAAAGAAGATAGAATGGGCTAAGGGAGAATGAGCTAAACTACTAGATGAGATTTATAGGCCTGCAAAACTATGAAAAAGACTTCCACAGGAAAAACACCATTCTTGCTAACATATGGCATCGAGGTCGTAATCCCTACTGAAATGGGATGCCTCAATCATAAAGTATTAGTTTTCTTCATCAACAATAATGATAAAGAGATGATGGGCGAACTTGGACTTGATTGAGGAAGTTAAACTTAGTATAGCAATTAAAAATGAGGCATTTTGATACCTAGTCTCTCAATACCACAATGCAAGAGTAAAAAACAGAAGATTTAAAGTGGGAGACATAGCATTAAAGAAATTGGACGAACTGGTAATTCTTGAGGGTAAACTCATTAAGTTTAATATGTATCATCTATAAGATGAATAAGTAAAAGTACTTTCCTATGCATGACACTCAGACCTTTTAAAGATGTATTTTTGTTCAATCTCTTGCATCTCTAATTAGCCATGTATCTCCAACGAGTTTTATATCTCATGTGTATCTCTAATATGATTGCTATATATATGTTTCGTTGTCTTGGTTTTGGAACTAAAATCTTTTTCAATGAAGTTTTAATTTTCCATATTAATCTTCATATCTCCATGCAATCTCCAAGGTTTTATTCTCTTGGGTAAGTTCTCCAAGTTAATATTTGATTATTTTCTCAATGTTGTCTCTAAGGTTTTATTCTCTTTGTTAAGTCCTCCAAGTTAATATTTGATTATTTTCTCTATGATTAATCTTCATATCTCCATGTAATTTTCTTCAAGGTTTATCTCTTCTGACTATTTTTTCCTAGGGATAATTGTTCTACAAATTAAAATATTCTCTAAATAGTCAAGACAGACTGAGATATATAGTAGCTGGGGTCAGACTAAGTTAAACATTACCTTGATCAAACCAGGCTAAACATGCAGCTTAGTTAGATATCCCAATCAAACAGAACTACACTTGTAGTTCGGTCTCAACCGAGCAATACGATCATTCCTACCCAACTTAAAATTTTTCTTCAAATTGGATTATTTTTCTTCAATTTGTACCCCATAGACAATTTCTCATGAAACTATTAATCTCCAAATTACACTTAGTTTATACTCCAAAAATAGATAACCATATGATAAATTCAACTTCCTTTAATTCATTATCGAAACATACACAACACAATACTACATAGTAAATACAAAAACATTACATAATAAAAATGTAATGCCAAACACATCAAATAGAATACAAGTACTACTTGTGGTCTCCTACTCTTAGTCTGGGTCATCAAACAAATATTGACCTTCAGAGGTCGTTATAGCTTTCCTAGGTTGAATCTTATTAAAAGAAGGCATGTTGCCATGAAACAAATAGGAGAAATCTATATTAATGTTCTTAAGAGTTGTTTTGGAAGTGAACGTCTCCCATCATGTCAACCAATCCATCCTCCACTATTATTTTTAATGCGGGATTGTTGTTGTAAGTAGTCTCAAAGTCAGATGGGTTTTCTCCTAATACTTGGAAATGTAAGCATTCTGCTTGTAACCAAGTCATCTCACCCTATACCTTAGCAAGTTCATAATGCACACTAGCTATTGCACTCTAGATATCAGAAAATGTATTTTCAAACTCTTTAATTCTCTTCTTAAGACTAACCACTTCTTGTTTGGACTCCACAATAACAACATTAAAGGATACAAGCTCTGTATAGAGAGCATTTCTTTATATGTGTAAGGAGCAATAGGTTGACTATAGTTCACGAAGACTCTCCTTTATATGAATTTGTCTCTCCTTGCAGGTTATAATCTCTTGATAAGCTAGCATTAAAGATTTGGTTATCTGCACATGTTCTTCTTCCCATCTCTAGAGAGCTAATACTTGTATTTGGAAATTTTGGAAAGAAAAAAAAAAAGAACCTTCTATTAATAATGCTAAAAATAGTAAATGATAATAATAAGGATATTAATATCTTCATACTCACATGGAAAGCTACAGACATGTTATTGGTCAACTGATTAGATAGACCACCTCCTCTAAATTGGTGTATATCCGAGGAAACTGAGATATTCTGGCAAAAATATCTATATTTTAGCCATGATTATCTACAATCGAAGGATTATCCCCAAATATAAAAGTCATAAAGTCTCTCTCTATCAATATAAATTACCTTTCTATGAGGTTGAAATCCTACCAAAAAAGATTTCTTAGGTTGGGAACCACAACCACTGGTTGTTCTGTAGCTTAAAAAACATTGAGGTAAATGGCTGGTGAAACCAAAGGAGAGGAGAAGAAGAAGTGCTAAAATTGTGTTACCACTCAAATTTACATTAATATTAATAGGACATATTGCAACATGCACAAGACTTGGTGGGGGTAATAACATGTACAAGGCTTGAAAGTGGACTTGGCGTGGGTGTCATTGGCATAAGAGAACTAGGAATAACAGGTTGTGAACTATGTCCCTTCTTACTCCTCTAGTGCAAAGCATATATGCTCCCAACAGTTTCCATGTCAATATTAGTCTCCATCTCACCACTTCCCTGTTGAGATTCTCTTATTACCTCTATTTTAGGTTCAAGTTTCTTTGTTTTAGTCTTGTCTCCCTTCTAAGATTCCTCCTCTTAAGACTCTTTCTCCTCTTAAGTATCCTTTTAACGATGATGATGACAATAAAGAAGAAGTTGGAGCTCATTGATCTTTCTTCTTGTTCTTCAATAGTCTTAGAGAGTAAAGCCCATATATAAACAACATAGACAAATAATAATATAACAGATATATTCCAAAAGCAAAGAAGATGAAAAATATCTCTCGTACCATAAATATTGTTGCTTAGAAAATACCCTTTAGCCAACCGAAAAAGATAGTAATGACAGTTATCATCAAGATTTCTGAAGACATTCTCCTTATTTGGGCATAAAAAAGGAGCAATATTACCTATGACAGATACCCTCCAAACCAGATAACATCCCCACACCTTTTTAGAAGAGGTTATTGAACCACTATAACCTCTTATTAACCAATCATTCATCTAATTTTTTATTGATAGTGATTTATCTTGAAAAATATTGTTCAAGGGATTTCGTATTCTCCTCCTAGAAAAAAGTATAAAACCATGTCAGCCATTTCTTACCCTAAAACAAAGTAGATAAATTATAACAATATATAAAGAAATCAACAATTAGGACTTGATCTTTAAGTCTGAAATACTTATAAAAAATTATTGGAGTCATCCACCCATTTGGATGCAACTGGCTCACACACAGGTTGTAGTAGAAAAATACATCTCTAACAAAACTAGACAAGGAAAAGAAATACCCAAACTTAAAAATACACATAGGTGTTGTGATCTCAAAATTCCCAATTGTTGCCTTAGGTGTCACACTTATTCTTTCATGTTTAAGGTTAGTTGAGTAATAACATTAATGTTTACAAAACCTCTATATAGGTCTAGGGGTTAGGGTTGACTAGTTTATTGTCTAGAGGATAGATGTCTCTTATCACCTTGATGAAAAGGTCCAACTGTTAAGTTCCTAAGTATCATACATGCAACAGAAACAATAAAATAAAATTATTTGAAAATCCCTAGGATCCCATTAGATAGATTTAGTTGTTTAGAGATTTATTACATGAAGATCTGATCTTATTTGACTTTGAATAATTCTTTAAAGGAAGGGTTGTTGCAAACTATAAGTCGTCTAATTGTTCATCCTCCAATGGTAATCCACATGAACCACCAGTGAAAAATCTCCTAAATTTTTATTTAAGATTGTTATGCCTAAAGTGTTAGCTATTTATTCTGTGACTTGCATAGTTTTTTTGTCTAACAAACAACAACTATAAAAATAAGAGGCATATCGTACTATTTATAGGAAAATCTGAAAAATCCTATAAATTAGTAAAATATCAATTTGCCCCGTGACTAATATTCATATATTAATTTAGGATAATTTTAGTAATTAATTCAATCAAGTACTTACTTGATTTTTCTAGTTCTAGAAATATAACTCATGTATTAATTATATTCTAGTCTTTAATTTCTAAAATATATTTTAATCAAGTCATACTTAATTAAATCATCTCAATTTAATTTATGACTAATAGTTCTTATGTGTGTGACTCATTAGGTTCCTAATATGTTGGCCCAAATATAAATTATAATTCTAATTAAATATAATTAAATAAATTAAATAATTTAATTTATTATCAATTCAATAGTTAATTAATTTATATTTGAAGATCAGGTGCAACATCTGGCAACGTGTCATGATCCCTTAAATATTAAAAAATTCATTAGTGGTTTGATTTAACATTTCAATGACCGGTTTCTCAGTGTAATTAATATCATTGCATAAATAATTTTCTAATTTAGCATTAAATCATGGAGTATGTCTACCATGTTAAATCATGTTTGTTCTTTACTTAATAGTCATTGATCATTTAAACAAGATTTGAAAGTCTTTTCAAATCTCATTCCACATTGGCCAAGGATTTCTTAGTCAATACAATTTGAGAACATATAAAACAATTTTTGTAATTCACCTAGGGTGATAAATCCTTTCTTGATCACTCAAGTACCTTCATCTAGTTCATGTTATATCCAATATCTGCTCCTTCATTACCTCGATTAAGATAACATATAATAGAATCAAAGCATATCATTCTCTATATAAGATAACTTAGTGATCTTAAGTCTAAGGATCACTTGCACAACCATCATGTGGGCCTTTTTATATACATAGGTGATCTTTCCATATGGAATTCTCATGCGGATCGGTTCAATATACATGTCTTATGACGAGCACCTACATATTAGTTATATGTATCATTTATACCTCAGTTTAAAAGAACAACCGCTTCCTTTCATAAAGAAAAAAACATAATATGTATCATTCTATACAACTATAATAAATATCCAGTAGTTAAGAAAGCATCACAGGGAACATTTTAAGAACAATGCTTTAATGCAATAGAAATCTCATAATTATAACAATTTTATAATTTTCTTTACTTAGCATTTTTGTCACATGAACTTTATCTTTACTCTAGATTCATTAATCTAATATTATATGAATATTAAAGATAAATTAAGCCTTTATTAATAATAAATATGTATTTACATGAATATAATAATGTCACATATAGCCAACCAATTAGCTACAGGGCATATTAAACTAACACCAACTCCTCTATTTCCACCAGTAGAATGGGAAGGTTTAGCTCCACCACTTCCACTAGTAGAAGTTCCAACTCTAGAGTTTCCTTTACCAAAAGTTTTTTTAATCTAGACAGACATTTAAAAGCAAGCAGGAAAATAAAATGAGTAAGGTTCCTCACATTTCTTTGCACACTAAGGGTTTAACCACAAATAATTCAAAAGGAAGTAGAATACGATTATGAAGAAAAGGAAAGTACTATCTATTTATAGTAGTGATTCTGCCGACAACCATTATCATGGTGAAATGATTCAAGCATAACCATATGGAATAGTGAAGAGGTGGACCCAGATTCCTGACACAATTGTTATTATCATGTTATCATGATGGATCAAGATTTTGTTAGGTTCCTGAAATTCATACACGCAGTGGAAATGATAAATTTAAAAATTATTCAAAAGTCCCAATGATCTCGTTAGACAGATCTAGAGTTGTTTAGAGTTTATTATAAGATTATCTGAAGATCTGAACTTCTTTTTGGCTTTGAATATATGTTTTAAGGCTAGGTTGTCGCAAACCACAAGCCGTCCAATTGTCCGACCTCTAATGGTAATCCACACGAACCACTTGTAAGAGATCTCTTAAATCTCCATTTAGGAGAGAGTGACTTGTTAAGTCTAAAGTGTTGGCTCTAATTTTATGTTTACGTGGTTTTTTTGTAAAAACTATTTGACATAACTTTTCTCTCTCTTCCAAAATAATTGGCTTAGTTGTATATTTATAGAGAATCCTAAAAATCCTATAATGGAAAAATATCAATTTGCCCTTTAAATAATATTCATATATTATTTAAGGATAATTTCTTAAATTTAATCAATCAAGTCCCTACTTGATTATTCTAGAACTAGAATTATAATCTTTGAATTAAATATATTTTACTGCTTAATTTCTAAAATTATTTTCAATCAAGTCACACTTTAAATTTTTTATCTCAGTTTAATTTCTGACTAATGGTTCTTAATGTGTATGACTTATTAGGTTCCCAATATGTTAGCTCATATATAAATTATAATTCTAAATAAATAAAATTAAATAAATTAAACAATTTAATTTATTATCAATTCTATAATTGATTAATTTATATTTGAAAATCAAGTGCATCATCTAGCAACATGTCATGATCCCCCAAATATTAAGAAAGTCATAAGTGGTTTGACTTAACCTTCCAATGACTGATTTCTCAGTGTAATTATTATTCCTTCATCAATAATATTTTGATTTAGATATTTTAGCATGGAGTATTTTAGCATGGAGTGTGTCTTTCATGTCAAATCATATTTGTTTGCAATATTATAGTCATTGATCATTTAAATAATATTTGAAACTCTTTTCAATTTCCACCTTGCGTAAGGATTTAACAATCAATAATATTTGAGAACATGTTGAATATTTTCCCTAATTCACATAGGGTGATGAATCCTTTCTTGATCACTCAAATATCTTATGTCATATCCAATATCTATCCATTTATTACCTTTAACAGGATAACGTGTAACCGAATGAAAACATAACACTTCCTATATAAGATAACTTAGTAATCTCAAGTCTAAGGATCACTTACACAACTATCATATGAGCTTCTTTATAGACACAAGTGATATCTTCATATAGAGTTCTCATACGGATTAATTCAGTGTACATATTATCTTACAAGCATTTATATATTGGTTTTAGGTATCTCTCATATTTCAGTTTATGAGATCAGTTAATTTCTTTCATAAAAAAAAACATAATATATATACTAGTCTAACAGCTCTAATAAATGTCCATTATTAAGAGATCATTGATTAGGATCATTTCGGAATAAAACTTTGATGTAATAGGAATCTCATAATTATAATATCTTTATAATTTTCTTTGCAGAGTGTTTTTATTTCATGAACTTTGTCTTTACTCTAGATTCATTTATCAAACATTAAATTCATAAATTAAATATAAATGAATATTAAAGATAAATAATGTCTTTATTTAATAAAATTAAATATGTTCTATATAAATAAAATAGATACAGGCATACAAACTAACAAATTCTCTAGCATAGCCATATGCACAACCATATGAAAGGTGTCCCAAGATTCCCAACTAGGCACAGGCACTCCCATAATTGTCAGTCTTAATGCATTAATGTCACCGATGTTCATATTAAGTTCACACCCTTCATGGATATATTTGAATATTTCATGCATTATTGGTTTCTTCTCATTGCTTTTGGTTTTCAGGTAAAGTCTTTTTTTAATAATGTAATTAAAAATTTAGTTGAGGGCAAATGATAACACATTAAAAGAAAAGTTTTGGCTCGGTGGTCGAGCCTATGCCCAACTGAGCCTCATAGGGTCGGTTTTTCTCCGTCCCACCACCTTTCTCTCTATTTTTCTTTCTCTCCTTTTATTTTTATCACTTATCTCTTTTTTTCCTAAGCTACCACATCAAGTTGTACAAGCCATACTTCATATATAATTACCACCTTTTAGGGTGAGCTACTATTAAAACTGTCACTTTACCAAGTTAGTAGCTATATAATTTTCTAAGAAAAGCTATATATCCACAAGTTTAGGGGAGAGAGAAGGGGATTTTTTCATTTTCAATACAGAAAAAAATATCTATCTCTTATTATTCATTTCTCTTACATAATAACCGCATCTTAAATTGACTTAAACATTGAAGAGTTTTTTTTTCTGATAATAATACTCACTATCTAACCTAAGGGTTTTTTGTGAAGAAAGTCCGAATCCAATGAAGTTTTTTGAAGCTTCATCGGTCACTTCATAAGTAGAGGGGTTGATCTTGTATCCTCCTCCCCAGTTACATGGTGATCGCATCTTAACTATTTCTCTACAAAGGGTACCGGTAAAGATGAGAAGGAAGCTCTTATTGTGGATGGCAAGCTCTCTAAAATTGGCACTAAGCGTAAGTTATTTGCATTGTTTCTTTCTTGTTTTTTTTTATTATTATTATTACTAGCAGTGGTATTGTTTTCTTTTTTCTCGGGAACTATCAAGAGATCAATGTAGTAGCTCATAGACTCGCATGCTTTCGTGTTGTGACCGTAACACTGTTCTTTTCTTTTTATTTTATGGTGAAGATATCAATTGAGACTAAGTTTCTCTCCGAATAATTTAAAAAATGAACCCATATGGGTCTAATACATTTAGAAGAATTTAAGGGAACTATAGCACTATACTAAATGCTTAGTTTAATTTGATGGAATTGTTTGTTCTCAATGGCATTTGACACTGAAAGCACTTTAAATTAAACTATAACTAAATCGGCTCAGTCTATTAAACTATAACTAAAGCACTTTAAATTAAACTATAACTAAATCGGCTCAGTCTTTTACTGTGGACTGCACAATTGCAGTCCACAGTAAAAGACTGAGCCGATTTAGTTATAGTTTAATTTAACTATGCAGTCCACAGTAAAACACTGAGCCGATTTAGTTATAGTTTAATTTAATATATATATATATGTATATATATATGTATATATATATATATATATATATATATATATAGAGAGAGAGAGAGAGAGAGAGAGAGAGAGAAG
>Ga0307517_10002308_pt1 | contig 30780 bp, 42 predicted proteins | sample 23_EM_MG_FD_194515 | JGI IMG/M metagenome (GOLD analysis project Ga0307517, IMG submission 194515) | Populus trichocarpa ectomycorrhiza microbial communities from riparian zone in the Pacific Northwest, United States - 23_EM | ecosystem: Host-associated > Plants > Roots > Unclassified | place... | reverse complement strand
CATTTCCATCGACAAAAATGCTCATGCAAGGAGCCGCCATCTCCCCTCAGAATTTGGTTCGTACATTTTAATTAGCTATAAATAAATGGTTCCTCTCAAAAGAAAGGTCAAAAACTGTTGCTGTCGCATGAAATCGACGCGACGTGGTTTCAAAGTCCGAAGATTACATAATGATTTTCTAGCGCGGTTTTGGGGGCGTGGTAAAAACAAGACTACTTAATACCTCTTAAATTCGATATTTTACTTCTTGGATGATCTGGAATTCATTATGAATACTCAATAATGCCTCAAGTACCCCGCTGGCAGGACCCTGCAGGCCTTGAGACCATCAATACCATTGTCAAGAAACTCATACCAAAATGGATGAACGGGCTGCATGAGGTCCAACTGGAGCTTGTTTCTGCTATTCTGGACGGAAATGATGTGCTTTGCTGTACCGCAACTGGCGATGGAAAATCGGCTGCGTTCTCAGTCCCAACTCTTGTACTTCTGGAGTATAACAAACACCCGGAGGCATATGTAGCAGGGCTTCCAACTCGGAAAAGGCCAATCGGAGTGGTAGTCACACCAACAAAGGGTCTTGCAGACAATATTGTACCTCTGCTTGCTCATTGTTCGAACCTTGTCATCCATAAAGGTAGCTATGATCAAACATTGTTCGAACATGGTTCAAACATTTTTAAGATGTATTCAAACAACTTTGATCTAACTCCCATAATTGTTCGAACATTTTTTGTTCGAACAATTTCAACAAAATTTCAATTATGAAAATTCTTGCATCAATTTCTCAGAGAAGTCTTCAACACCTGAACATAGTCTTGAACGTGTTCAAACATGTTCAAACATGTTCAAATATATTCAAGCCAGTACATGCATTACACAGCGTTTATATTTACTATCAATTTTGATTGTGCCTGGAAGACATGTGTGAAACAGTGCTTGTTTCAATATTCCCACGTGTTATTGCAACCACTTCGAACCACCACAAATGGTGGAGGATATACCTCTGAGATGCGATGCACCCTATAATTAGATCGATAAGTTACTCGACACTGTGTCGAATGTGATCTTCAATTAACGACACACCTTGTGTTGGAGGTGTCGGTTCACGCTGACTCACGTGACAAGCTCGTGAATCGGCTCAGCTCATCCGGATTTGGAATCCAGATGCAGCAATTTACCACGATCGTCTCCTACCCCCAACGTCAATAACACTCACCAACGTCGCCATTGCGACTTTGGGAGGTTGCCGCGAGTACCAGAAAACCACAAGGAGCACGAAAGGCGAATGACGACGAGCCACAAGGGCTCTTCATCAGGATTGTGCGCCAGTTGAGTACCGAACCCAGCCAGATGACCCCTGCTAACACCCATTCCCCGCCCTTTCACGCAGAGCATGGGTTGAGGCCACCTCCTTCCCTCTATCCGTCGTTCCAACCAGCGACCGACAGGCCACACGACACGTGGTAAACCACCCCCACAAGCCCAGCGAAAGTGCGAGAAACAAACGACGACGAGCCGCATAGCAGCAGATAGCACAAGGAGAGGAAACGAAGGTCAGGTACGTCGCCTGGCACTCGTGCAGCATCGCTGACCCCCTTGCCCCAGCAGACAACCAAATGACGACGAGGGACCAGCAAGCGGGCTCGTCGCCATCGTCGGAGTTCGCTAAAACCAAAAACTCAACAAGAAGCCACAAAACCAACGTAAGCGAACCTCGAAGGCTCCTCGCCGTTGTCTAACTCCGTACGTGCACCCTTTTTTCATTTTCATTTGTTTTTATTGATGATAGTTTCCTATTTTTAGTTCGAACTGAGTACTGGAGGAAAGCATCGCACCACCTCCCCTTATCGATCCCGTGGCGGTGACGAACCGCGTCCAGCCAAACCCATCGTCCCCAAAGGAATATGACGCCGCCAATGCCGCCCACATCACCCCCAGCGAGACGACGACACCAATACGCAAGCTACCCCCAGGAGCACGAAGAGCTGATGAAGATGGCCATGAGTGCTCATCGTCCGTATTGCATATCACAACGGCCCATGTCCTAAGCATGGACATTGATGGGCACGGGCACGCTCTGACCCCTTGCCTTCAACGAGCGCTTGCGGCTCGTAGTATTTACCTTATGTACTATGTAGATACCTTTCAATATATCAATTTCACCTTTTGATGTCTAAATGATTTTCATAAAGTTTTGTATGCACGGATTCAACGTAAGATTAGCTTTTTAAAATACTTATAATATTCAGTAGATTCAAAACTAAGTACAAGGCTCGGGTGAGCTGGGTTGTCCGAGTCGTCTTACACTCAGGGCACCACAGCACTTCCCTGATGCGAGACAGACAGACACACTCCCACGGCTCAATATCAACACACCTGGCTAACTGTGTCGGCTTGATCCGTATCGTCCGCATTCGAGGAGTGTGGTCTACCCTGTCACAAATGCCAAACCAACGCCTCAAACCCACCACAAATACCCTCAATGTGCTGCAAACACCTTGAACCAAGACCAACGCCTCAAACGAATAACCTCACATGAGCCCCTCCCCTCACCGAGGGATGTGGGCTAACTTGTGGGCTAGAATTAAAGCAGGATTAGGGATCAGGGAAGATTGGGAGGCCAAGCGTGGTGTGTTTTTTTTTATACCTATTATCATTTTGCCTGTTCTTTCTAATTCGTTCTCGGCACTCGCCAACCTCAACAAATACTCAGCGACGTAGCAACGATGCAATAACTGCCACGACTACTTGGTAAACCACAGAGGGCAAGCAACGTAGCTCGGCGTGCGCTCGACGAAATACCACAGATGCCGAAAGCCGGACGACGTGGATTCGACACCAACGATGCAGATTCGACAACAGCGATGCGGATTTGACAACAACGACACGAGTCCGACAACAGTGCCACGGATTCAATGACAGCGCCACAGATCTGACGACGACGCGGATCGAGGGATGTGGGCCGGCTCGTTTGTAGATCAAAGGGAGGAAACCAGGGTTCAGGACGTACGTTGTGAATTCATTTCACCCTTTCCTCCCCGCTGACCACCCTTATCCCACACAACGAACTCCTTCCTCCATCCACAGTTGCGGTCGATCATGCCTACGAAGAGCAGACAATGCAGACTAACGAATTCAATGACACCGGCACCGTCTCGAACCCAACCCCAATGCCTTGGACCCAATGCTAATGCCTCAAACCTAATGCAAAAGTTTCAACGACTCGCCGAGCAAGTTAATGCGGGCTTGTTAGTTTTCAATGTTACCCTCGATATATCTTATTTAATATATATCATTGTACTCGTAATCACAACTTTAAAACAGTTAAATGAGACAAATGCACTATTGCGACTACCGGCATAGAAAACATCATAATTACAGTTTACACTACACTACGGAGGTCCAATCGATTTCTTGACTCGGCCGCTGAGATCGAATATGGTCTCCCAAGGAAACACCTTCTGGGGGGTAGGTAGCCCCAATCGAATGAAATACCATGCGCGCCTCCTTTGCCATCTCGCCATACATTGCGGCCTTCTTCTTTCCATAAGCCATTTTACCTTTTGCGACTCTGGGATCAAAATCTGACTTGGAACCTTCAGACATAGCAAGTGAGGACCACACTTGTTCCATCTTCTCAAATCCACGTATTGCTCGTCGAAACTCCTCCTCCAGGATCTCGACTTCTTCTTGCCAACGTTCCATGTCAGCTTGTGCACGGAACCACTGGACACGATCACCTAAACGAGAGGTGATTATCATTCTCTGGTGATTGAAATGGATACGCACTGTCTTCAAGATATTCCTCCCGTTCATCATCAGACATGTTTGCTGGCAGTCCAACTCGCCAGATCCATCCATCCGCCTTTTGTCCATCCCCGAGTTCGTGATATTGTAATGGGTCTTTCCTCCACATGTCAGCATCGTTTAGCTCCGGAAATTCTTCACTCTTTTCTGACATCCCTAATCGAATCATGGCTTCCCGTGTACGTCGATATTTCTGCTTATAGCCATCCCGCGTTTGAATTGCATCAGAGAGCATCGTCCCTGTACGTGTGTTGAGATATTGACCGTGGATTGCATTTTTGCGGGCATTTTTTTGGTAGGATAATGCCATCACATACTTGACTTGGGCTCGAAAGTGATCGCAGAGCATCATGAGCTTGTCCTTTACGAAGCTGGAGTTCCTGATGTACAAGGTGTGTGACACCACATTTCTCCCTTTCTAGCGGTGAAAGGTCAGAGCCTGACTCAGAGGGCAAGAGGAGTTGTTCGTGTTCGATGGATGTTGATGGTGATAGACGAGGAAGATGGTTTATAACATCAGGCATGACATCCTGTTGCTGCTTGCGCCACTTGGCAATTTCGAAGGAGAGATTAGTCCGTTCTTGCTCTAACTTGATAGGAAGCTCAGAATCGATACGATCTATCATGGCGTGCTCAATTTTCGAAATCAATAGCCGTCTGTTTCCAGATTAGTTCACGTAAGTAAATGATATAATGAATATAAACCCACTGTTTGGATTGGATTTTCAACGCTGTATCAAGACATATTGTAACAGGTGTTCCTGTACTTGGGGAATCCAACTTTTCTCGCTCCTTCATCTCTGCTTTGAACATATCACGGTAGACGGTCGCTTGGCTGGGGGCTACCACAAAATCAGATGTCAAGCATCCAAAGAACACATGGTTTGCTTACCTTTACTTTCCTTGTAACGGTAAACACTCTGCCATTCGCCCTTGACAAGTTTGGGTTCTGTGGACAGCTTTGACCAGCGCTTTACGCGATCACGTCCATTGAGATGGCTGAGTCCAAAATAATGTTCTAGCCTTTTGGCAGCGATATCCTTCGCATCGGTAAGGTGCCTTCGAAGTGATTCTGCTACAAGTAATAGTGAGCATGAAGGTCGGCACATATGCGAAGTCAATTAGACGTACTCAGTTTTACGGCTTTGATCCAGTTCCAGTCGTTTTGAAAATCCGTAAGGGTATCATGTCGGTGTCCAGTATTCATTTCCTTGGTCATTCCACCTGCCTGTTTCGCTTCACCCCATCCAGATTCAATGCGCTCTCCATCAGTTCGACCTGTCCACCGTGTAAAATTCAAGGACCAGCGGTATTGGCAATCATCTTTATGTCCCTGAATATGCAGCTTTGGAACAAAAAACCTGATCCGATTCGCAATATCAGAGAGAATAGGGAAGGATTTTTTGAAGCGCTCCTTGAATTTGATGCAGAACTGACAAGCGATATCATATGTCAAGACAATAAACCGATTTCGGACTGTGCATTTGATTCCACCTGCAACAGCATGATCCGCATTGCAAAATCTAGGTCCCATGAGCATATTGGGTTGTTATGTACAACGGTTGTTACTTACTTCTCTCCCAGCTGTGTATCAGCAATAGCTCCATGTCGGAAAATGCAATGTCGTGCGCATGTTACTGCAACAATTCCGGAAACACGACATCCACGAAATTTCCGCTTGTTCTGCGCATTATGGGCATTCAATTTTGCACATGTGGACTTCTAAGTGATTGAATTTTAATAAGTATCCGGCTTGATATGAATTGAGACTGACCTCTTTTGATTCACCGGCCTGTGCGATATATTCCTGGTATGGTCCCTCAGGCGGGAAGAAGCCCTTGCCTTCCAGCAGTGATAGGCCTTCAGGATCGTTATTCTTTGCTTTTTGCATAAGTCCAAAATGGCCATCGGCTGAGAGATAAAGCGTTGTTGCGTGCCTTGAATTTTGAGGATCAGACTTGGGGTATGACAGCGTCAAAAATACGCACTGAATATCTTCATCGGACATATCGGAATCCTCCATATTGAAACCTGGTTCTGGGCAAGCAAAGCACGGGACAACAATGCTGCCAGGTGGCCGATCGGGAAATTCTTTGTCGATCCCATGACCTTGACCGCTTCTCTTTTCTGCTTTCAGGGCACGCCAAATGCGCATGACAAGGAGAAATTGCTTGTATGGGTCCTGAATAACTTGTTGATCAGATTTTTTGGGGGAATTTACAATTTTTGCCTTACTGGGACATCATCTGGAAACGCATTATTCGTCCTTCGACGTAAAGCTCGAATATAATCAAATGCAGATTTCTTTGACTGTAAACAATCCAGGTGGAAGGTCTCGAGAAGCTTGAAGGTAAATCCGGTTGTTGGGCGAACCATGGAAGCGGGAAAAATTCGCGCGCTCAAGAGCTGATCAACGTGATCTCCAGACTGGGTGCACCGGCAGAAAGCTAGACGTGTTGAATGAATACCGTTAACATCTGCCAGAATAAAGGATGTGAGATGAGATTGATCTTTGTAGTCGACGCATTTGCAGGTTTCTCCGTGATGCCCAAGAGTTATTACATGTCCAAGTTCTGATATATCACAGCGCTCAAAGAACTCGCCATTCCATCGTTCTGCCCAATGCATAGGGTTATTCTTGTGCCCTTCGATAAAGCATAAATCACATGTGGTAGCCGACTGAAGGCAGTCTGTGCAACGGGTTGTACGAAGGAGCCGATTGCATCCACATGGCTGTCCGATCTCTTCATCCGATTCTCCTATCCACAAGAAGTTTAAAAATGATGTAAAGCGGTTTTTAAACTGTTGCAAAAAGGAAGATTTGCCCTATGATGATTTGTAAGTGAAGAATTCCTCAGTGGGGCTTCGAAAGACTGACATATGGTTTAATTGGTGTTGTGGGCTTCTCGTTTGCTGGTTTATTTAAATTGCCATCAGGGTCAGTAGCAAGTTCAGATGTCGAAGGCGAGTCCACGATGGGGGTAGAGGATGGACCTGAAGTGGATGCCGAGGGCAAAGAAGGCTGCCCCTGCTCATCTGTTCGGCGCCTCTTCTGAGGTGGCTCCAGTCCAACAGCTACTTTCTCCGTTGTAAAATGAACTGATCCAGAGGATGTACCAGCGAGCCTTGTCCATGTTGATGTTGTAGCGCTCTGATCCGCAAATGTCGCATGTGATTGCTCGAACGCCTTGCGGCGCGCTTTGTTGGCTTTCGTCAAGCTCTTGGGAGGCATATGGATTGTCCAACGAAATTGGCTCAAGTCTGAAACACCTTTTATATTGTACCGAAGACCGTAGTTCGAGGACGAAGTGACAGGTTGGAATAGACAATAAAGCCGTACTGACATAAATAGAGTGGCCACAGAATTCAGGCGTTGTGATGTTACACAGTGCCATGACTTCGTGGAACAAGAATCCTTCTCGATCTGGCCAAGCTATGACAGGGATTTACTTCTCAACTCGTCGTCATGGTTGTCATCGTAGAAGTTGGAACGTACCAATTCGGTCTGAGCCATAATAAGGGCAGTGTGGACTCGACGAAGGAGTGCGCTTGGCGATGAGCAACGAGTTTGGACCCGGAGGCGGTGCGGATGCGGCAGACTAGGACCTCAAGATGTTGGCGAGTTGTCGTTTTGGCCTTGTTTGTGGTCCTGAAATTTTATTAGCTCTATAGATACATATTCAGAACTTCGCCTTACCTTCCTGCTGTGTTTTTGAAGCTCCAGAGTAAGTCAATGTCTAGTAATCAGACTCAACATTGAAGTCATTTGAGCGGCGTTTAAATTTATGTCCAGCGCTGGGGTGGGACTGCCCATCGAGGGATCGATTTTGCATGACGTTGCCCGTCGACGAGACGCGCTGACTTTTGTTTTGCGAGAAGTACAGCTTTTGTTGAGAGGTACCCCGGACCGCAATATCCGGGCCCGACGTTGACTTTTGCCACACGTGATCTGGTGGCAAAAGTCGATGTCGGACTCGGGGGTCGTCGTCGGAAAGTCTCGCGCGTGATGTCAGTCCGGCCTCGCACTGACGGGCCATGACTGCCGGGGCGCGTCGTTTTTTTTGCGACACGTGACCTGTGTCGCAAGAAAACTAACGGGGTTCGGATAAATGGACCGACTCAACCCCAATCATGTCACGCTGAGCACATTATCCAACATAATCTTAATAATACTTACTATTTCTCCAGACCTCCTTCGTTTCGCAATTATAGAGTAGATTAGAAGTATCATTTATATTCCCAAGGAAGGACCAGCCTTCCTTGGGTTTGTGCATAAGTACATCAAATATAATGTACAAAAAAACGAAAGAAAGGAGCAAAGCCAGGCGGCTCTGCTCCAATACCTATCCGTGCCGGCGTTGAGTCCTCCACTCCCTCGTGTCACTCCACTTGTGGGTGTTGGGATTGCTACGCCTTCTTGTCGTTCGAAAGTCGGGTCGAGCTCGACTCTCTCCTCCTCGCCGTCTTCGTCGTTGTATCCCGCCCCACTTCGTCGGTAGGCTCTATCACAGCGGTTATTCCCCCGCTTCGTGGTCTGCTCAGTCATTGGGCTCCATTGGGCTGGCTGATCGTCGTTCGCGTCAGGGTTCGCTACACCAGTGTTGTGCTGCCCTCATCATCGTTCACTACGATGGCGTTTGGGGTATGGGTTGTCGTCGTCGCAGGGAGGTATTGTAGTCGCTGACTTGTAATCATTGTCGGGGGTTTGGGTGAGCCTGCGACGGATAGGCGTCCTGAATGGTTGGTGGGTGTGGTCGATAGCCTGGTGCGGCGGGTTGTCAATCCCATATCCCTCAAGAGAGGGGAAGATCGTTAGAGGGCGGTCCTACGTATCATCGATGTACACCGGCGTAGGGAATGGGGGTGGTCTGTGGGATGAAATGAGTGGGTGGATGGGCGTCAGTTTCAATGGAATGAACGAAAAAATGAAGCAAACGAACGACGACGTTCATCGTGGTTCGTTTTCTGAACGTACTGGCCGGGCCTCCCATACTCTGGGTCCCCCCCTCGTGTATCTCGCTCCCCCATTCCTCCGTCGAGCAAACTTGAGCCGCCCACATCCCTATGGAAAGGGGAGGGGCAGATGCAGCGGGGTGGGCATTTCCAAGCAAATTCAGGCGTTTGAACTTGAGCCCACATCCCTCAAGAGAGGGGAGGGGCTCATTTCCGTGTTGAAACGTGTGCTTGAGGGCGAAATCGGTGGCGAGGGCGAAGGTGGTGGTGGTGGGATGGATGGAGGATGAAAGAATTCCAACCATGATGGGGTTGATCTGAGTTTTAAACTCCGCTCTCCCTCAAAGATAACGTTCGATATGAACGCTGGATGGCTCGATAAAAAAAAATGAAAATCTACATTATTTTAGAAGTAGAAGTATTATAATGATGCTTGATCCAAAAGTTGAAAAAAAAATACGCAGAATTGAACATGCTATTTAAGAAACATGCCAAAATGGCATTAACAACTATATCTTTCGTCAAATCTCTACTTTCAAACCTCACGTGATAGGGTTCGAAAGTACCTCATGGCTTGTCCGGGCCGTTTGTTCTAATTTCTTATTCACTATTTTCTGTCGATTATGTGTTATATACTATTGCGTACTATTTATTACCTACAGTCAATGTGAAGGAAAAAAAAAGGGGGGGGAGTCTGGGACGAACAGCCTATCTATGCACCAATCTCGATGGTGGGGTAGTGCTTCTCAGGATGAGTATAGACAGGAGGATGATCATACGTGGGCTTGACATCCGGCTCCTGCTCGACACTACTCTCCTCCGCACATTCGGCTGTTGCTACCACCTCAACGGCAGGAGGCAGTACACGGCGTTCACATTCGTCGCCTGTTACTTCCTCCTCCAACTCAAGCTCCTCGCCCGAGAGATACCCAACGGAACGGACGGGATCCTGGACGGGGCCAGTGCGTTTCAGCGCACAAAAGACCCTGAAGGTACCGGTCTAGATCGTTTCCTGGCAGAAGGGATTTCGGGCAGCGTGGAGGTTGGGATCTGACGAGGGAGGAAGCCAGTGAGGGTAATGACGAAGTAGCCTTTGGTGTAGGTATACGTTAAACATTTCTTGAGTTCAAGGTAGCCGGTGTGGGCGGGAATACCGGAGGGGTCACATTTGAGGGGGTAGTTGATGATTTTGGGGGCGCAGAGGGGAGTTTCAGGTGTGGTCTGCGCGAGCGGTGAACTGTATCCACTCGTGATCAGCAGAAAGAGCAGCGAGATGGGCAGAAAGAGAGTTGACTGCTCTCGTTTCTTGGCGACGCTAGCTGCAAATTTACCCGTGTCGTTTTGAACATAACTTCTGAAGGTGTTAAACGATAGAACTGTTGACAGGGTGTCCGAGGTTGGCGTGAAGATCAGCGATGCCGTAGGTCTTGTCTCCGATGTTGAATAAAATATCCTACGCGAATGTCGGATGTCTTGATTTTGCGGCCGCCTTCGGCCAAGAACTGATTTCCAGTGCGGAAACAGCGGTGCGAGATCCATGTCTGTGTAAGTACAATTGAGCCTACATTGGGCCTGGCAGGTCCATGTTTGTGTAAGATGGCAGAGATTCTGGGAACGAATCAGAAGGGACAGGCAACATAACAAAAGGTAAAACGCACCATGTTCGCTTGATTGCACCCTCCCATATCTCCCATATCCTCCCCCAATTCTAGCGAAAGAAATGAAAAAAAAATTGGCTCACATCCCTCGGCAAGAGGGAAGGGCTCGCCATGTGAGTACACTGAGGGCGGTACACTGAGGTTGTTTGAGGTGGGTTCAAGGCATTTGCGGCGGATTCAAGGTGTTCGCGTTGGTTGAGAATGAGACGTGGGAATATTGAGACAAGCATGATGGATTATAAACGCATCGCCTTGCAATGCTCCGGCTATGTTGCCCAATCTCGGCTCAGTCGAAGGCCGCAAATTGTAGATGGAAAGATCTATTTTATGAGAACTTTTATAGATTTCTTGGAATACGGCGACAAAGATACAAGCGATAACCTAGTCAGAATCACTAATTTCAATAACCTCGGAGTCGATAATCTTGTTGAATTGTTTCATTCCAGAACCCCTGGACATGCTAGCGCTTGCGGTAAAATGCGTATTGCCTGAGTTAGCATTAGTTGAGGGCTTGATCCGCATATAATCGTATTTGCTCTTCTTGTGGACAGGCGTCTCAGGAGTCGGGGATTGCGCACGCCGTTTACCATTGACTTTGTTGGAAATGAACGTGCTTGGAGGTGTCGGTTGTTGGGTAGCAGCAGTGGAATTTGGAGTAGGATGTGAAGCTGCGGAAGTAAGATACTTGGTAAAGACCTCAAGTTCTGGATAAGGAGTCGTTCCCCACTTAGTGCCTGTCATGCAGTAGAGAAGGAATAACTCCTGAAGTTTTTCCATCACAACCGGATTTTGCCTAGCTGAGAGAAATCGAGGATACTGGCAGGGAGAACCCTTCTTTGAATGCTCCGACCTAGTGCACTGCACAGACGAATTAATTATGAGTTAATATCCAAAAAATGCATGAAGTGGCAATACTAACCACAGAAAACCAGCGTGCTGCATTCTTAAAATTCCCGCTCATGCCATAACACACTATGGGAGAGATGTATTCATGACCACGGGCATTCATATCATCTTCGTAGTATGAGGAAGGCTTTGGGCCGGCAAGCCTTTCCATTTCCGAGCGAGGATTTTGGTTGAGTAAAGTACGGATGTGTTGGAGGACATCCATGCGTTTCGGCTCAGAATCTGTGTGATTAGCCATTGGGAGTTTTACTAGACATACAGGAAGAATTTATACCTTTAGACATTCATCTGTGCTGCGCTTTTTTTGACAAAAGTTACCATCCGAAGTGCTGCATCTGGAGGGAAAGCCCTCTAAACTAGAGCAAAGCACAAAGCGCTGTAGTATCATCTGATACCACTTTAGTCTCACAAGCAAGTGCCCGTATGTACTATGGAATTGAGAATTAAGGAGGGGCCAAGCGACCAAAGCGTGATCACTGATTACCGGTTTAGTCACACATCAAAGCTCATCCCTTTTCCCCTTCGCTTTACCAGTGGCTACTCTTAATCTGGCCCGGAGAGGGCCAAGATCACTCCTTCCGCTGTGGACCATAAATATGGCGACATATCCCTCCCCTCCAACCTCACGCTTTTTTGAAACCTCGCCCCCTCTCCCTATCGTTCACCATGGCTCCATTGAAAAGAGAAATTTCCCAAGGAAATGGCTGATTGGTTTCAATCGGTCTATCCAGAATTTGATGCCAAACTTGGGATCAACAAACCTCAGCATCCTGGCCAACCTGCCCCCACCGATGATCCGGACTTGCGTTTGTGGAAGAGGAAGAAGCGCGAGGAGTTTGAGAATAAATTCGCTGATGATCTCAACCAGGTTGATGACTGGAGAGGGGTAAGCTATCCATATTCCTCATTCAATCTGGTGAATATTCATTTGGTTTTCAACAGCGCTTCGACCGGAAATTTATCAACCGCAAGCGTGATATCAAAGACGCGAATGTCAAATCGTCCCCTCTCAAGCCAGATCTCCCGGTTCTCGTTCTACACGAACCTTCAACAACCACGGGTCGGAAGCTTTTTGAGCAAGCGAACACGGATAACTTCAGTGAGGAAGCCACTCAGCGTCGCGATGCTCTTGGGCAGACTGCTAAGTCCCATGCGGGCCACTGGCAATCAATTGCCTCAGCTGCGTGGAAGGCTTTATCAGACGAGGAGAGGGCACAGTGGGAAGAAAAGGCTCGGCTTGCAGATCTAGCTGAGAATATGAGTGGTGATGTGTACGAGTAAGTCTCTAACTTTCGTTTGCACTCCTGTCATCTCATTTATGTCCTTGAAGGAATCAACGGAGTCTTGCGTTCAGCATCTACAACACACTTCACAGTACTATGGGGCCAAAACCACATCAAGTGGGGTGCGCAGCCTACCACGTTCTCTATGCGTATCGCGATTCCAATGACGAACTTCTTATGGGGAGGTGAGTATCCTGCAAATGAATTGACTTGACCTGTCTTGAACTAAGATATATCCAGAGTTCAAGTCGTCGACAAAGGATTTATGGATACCGATTTCGACGAATACTTCGAAGGATATGAAAAGAATGTTTTGCGTGTCTGGAATAGCTACTGCAGCAAAGCCGTCGCATGTACGTAACCCATTATTTTTTTGTACACTTGATTGTGCTCATGAATTGCAATAGCAAACCGGTCTTTCGATTATGCAAAGCTATTTTCTGAGAGCAACGATGGCCTTTACATTCTCCCAACTTACGATGAGGAAATGGAAAGATATCGGATCTTCGCCAGACTCTGAAAGCATTTCTCGAAGGCTCATGGGGTACGTAACGACTTATTGTGTTGGGTTTATGAGCTAATTCACTGTGGTCTATCTAGATCGCATCTGGCCGAGGTCCTCTGACCTTCCGGGCCTACCATGGTCTGAACTCATCGAAAATCCTGAGGAATACTTCCACCCTTCACTCCGATTAAAACCTACAATCACCCTTTTACGCCCGGAGAAGATGTCGCCTGCTGATCTTCGCAATCTTTCCAATGCAATTATTTTATTCCAGAGCAATGCCGAAACATCTTCTTGTGCCATCTTCCAGTCCCGAGCTGTGATTTCGAAGGCTCGCGATCATCATTTGATGCAAAAGGAAGTTGAGAGAGTGGATGCGCAGGAGCCACAGGAAATTTTTGATCATTCTCGATCCCCATCTCCGGGTATTGTGTCACCTTTGGATGAAGTAGCTCGTTCGACTGGCACTCCATCCCTACCATCGTCCGTTGATGAACATTCCTTGTCCTCTGCCACATCAGCACCCCGAAATCCACCTTCCACACCAAACATCAACGAGCAATCGTCTACACCATCACGTCCTGCATCGCTACCTGTGGTTCCTAATGATATTTCTCTCAACTCTGATGCATGCGAACCACACCAATCAACAACATCTGCTGCGTTGCCCAAGCCAAATCCCGCTACGAAGTTAGATCTGGCACCTTCAACACCCTTGCCTCGTACTCCGAGTCCTCCACACTCTTCTGCGCAGCCTCCTCCAATATCCACAGCACCGCGATCTCTTTCCGTGCCACCATACACCCAATCTCTACCCACCAGCGAGCCTCAAAAGAGAAAGCGCGATATCGTTGATGAGGCACCGCCGGAAGATCTCGGAAGGCGGAGCCGAAAGATAACCAAGAAGGCCCAAGGTCGCAATTATGATGAAAAGAGTGGCGATGAGGAAAAGGATGAACTTGAAGAAAGTGCTTCAGAGTGTGTTTCAACGAATGGTAGGGGTGGTAGAGGTCGTGGTGGCGGCCTTGGCAGCCGTGGCCGCGGCGGTGGTAAAGGTGGCGCATCAAGAGGGAAGAATGGTAAAGGTGGTGCGCCAAAGGGGAAGAATGGTAAAGGTGGTGCACCGAGAGGGAAGAAGCATGGCTAGTAGTTCAAATGGCTAGAAGGCAATGTCGTCGATGAGGTAAGTATTCCATTATTTGTTTGAACAGTGCATGAACGGCGGTACTCAAACACATTTTTGAACAGTGGTTGAAAGTGTTCAAGGGAGTGTTCGAACAAGCTTTATGTGCCTGTGAATGGCGGTACTCAAGCATGTTTTTGAACAGTGGTTGAGAGTGTTCAAGTGAGCGTTCGAACAAGCTTCATGTGCCTGTTCGAACATGGGATAGGACTCAAACTTGTGATGTAGTTAGATATGACTTAATTGTAATTAGATAGTGATTGAGTGCGTTCGATCATTGATCGAACGCCCCTCCCTTATAACATGGCTTGGTTCGAGTATGAACAAAACTGTTGCTGCAATATTGTACGTTTATTTGTCAATTCTCATCGTTCTGCTCATGAGTTCGGGGCTAGGTTCATGAACTTTCGAAACTCAACGTCTCCGCATTCTCATATTGCAAAGAAACTCTGAGCGCCGCACGAAAGGCTGGGATCCGTTTGGCAGGCGAAATCAAAGAGTGCATTCGGTGGCAGGTCATCTGCGTGGACCCAGAGCACCTGCACGAGGGAATGGAGAGAAATTGCAGAATACTCGATCTTTCGGGCTAACATTTTATTTGCATCTGTCGACGAAGTCCATCTGATCAACGAATGGGGTCTTGCATTTCGTCTGGCCTTTGGGACCATTGGAACCTTTCTACGCGGTCGCTTTCCTTCTTCAATATCTATTGTCGGTCTCACTGCGACGCTCGAACCTGGGTCACCAACGGTTTCTGTCTGTAAAAGTCTCGGTTTCTTTGAAGGCAACTTCACACTCATCCGAAGGTCAAACGAGCGCCCGAATACACAGTTCACTGTCCAATTTCTCACCCATGGGCTCAACGGTGACGAATTTCCCGATATTCTTCCGTACCTCGCCAGTGGACGAAAGACTATTATACACTGTCGAACTGTCAACCAGGTCTCCCAGGTTTATGCTATGACTTATGCAAACGGTATCGGTCTCCTGACTCTCCTCAACGCCTCGAGAAATGTATTGTAAGTACATTTCATTGTTCTTCTTTATTTTATTTTACGAATTTTATGTGTTTACAGGATTCGGACCTCACGACAGCACCCGTCGCGTGCCCCCTTCCAACTCGAAGGCTGTGGACTGACATTTGGATTCTCGAATGGTCTCCGGGTAGACAGAGCATGAGGGGAACCCAGGGTGCGGGAGACCTGAAAGGTGCATCGTGAAACGACACTTCCCTCTTTTTCACTGTTCAACCTACAACTCACCTAGGCCAGGTCCACCTGCAACGACATCGTCGACGGTGCTCCATCGCGCCCCCACCTCTCAGTGCCCACCCCAACATCCAATGGTCCCAACTTCGACGACGATATGGCGCCACCTCAACTGGTCGCCGCGGGCCCACCATACTGGAGTTGTAATGCTTTGTCACCTCCATCGCCGCTGCCTTTGCAACCACCACAACCCGCTGCCTCCTTTGCCATTTACACGGCTCCATCCACAGCCGTCAATGCAGTAGCGTCACGGTTGTTTGGGGTGGTATGACCCTCGCAGATGGTTACCCAAACGTCATTTGACGTTGTGTGTGCATTGGCCAGGCCTTTGCCAACATCTCATCCTTTAGTCACTATCCCGACCACAAGAAGCATAGACTCTCGGGTTTTGGCATACTCCCTACCCAGGAGATGCGTTTTGTTCTCTTTCCTCCTGCTTGAGTTCATCGACGACAGTGCTGGTAAACCGTTGGTTATCATTTTTATCTTCCAGAGTGCTCATTGTGGTCGTTGTAGCCCTTCGACGCCCCGTGTCCTCCGACCAACGGAGTCGCAACAGTAAGTAAACAATTCTCTTTTCCCCCTCACAGTTGTTCTCTTTGCTCCATGTTTTCTCATTCATTTGGCGCTTGCGTTGTCTGTTTGCAAATATAGCTAACGCGTTTTGGGTTTTTTTTTTGTGCAAATTTTGCTTAAATCCGCCGATCTCTTGCTCGTTCTTGGACCACCCCCTTGACGCGGTTGGCGCAGGCTCACCACCACAACCCCATTCACTTCCATCAACACGAGTGGTGTGACCACGGCTGCAGCTGCTGTGGCCCATTCGCCTCCTCTTTCACTTCTATGAACACGGATCTTCGTTACCGCCACTTACCGTTGACTCCATTTTGTGGAAGCGGTTTCGCGCTCTCAATGGGATTCTCAACACCTGACGCCGTCCACCAGCTAGATTTGACGGCGGCGCAATACGAGGAGCAGATCTCCACCTTGATCAAGACACCACCCTCACTATTATCCACAGCAACACCAACGCCCTCATTCAGGACCCAAGTCTCCTCGACCCTGCCCGTTATTTCCATACACTTTGCCATGTCACGGTAATGCCCTTAATCTTTGCTCGTCCCGTCGTCGTCCATGCCAATTTTGTTCTAATTTCCTTGTTTTGTGCAGATTTTACCGTCACCCAGCCTTGACTATTGCAACCCTCGAGCCACCGTTGAATCAACACGATGTGAAGACCAAATCCAGTACTCAAAGACTGGCGGTGAGTGAATAACAATGAGGATGAGAAGACATAACACTGAGGGAAGGGCGTGTTGGCGTAAGCGAGAATTGGAGGATTTCTGTGTTCATGACGAGGAAAGCGACCAGTTGCTCAACGGGTACGTTCCTTTGTTCTCGTTTCTCCACGTTCCTCTTCCTTTTCGCTGACGCGGCTACCGCAGCCCCAACACCTCAACCTCTGTCACTGGAGTCGCTGCTTCCGCGGCCTATCAACCATCTCTGTCGCCGCTATCGACGCGGCTCCGAGTTTACAGTGCGGTTGTCACCTCCTTCACCACTGATGACGCGACTGCTGAGGCCTTTTACTGTCGTTGACGTGGCACTGCACGTTTTTCCCCAGACTGACACTGTTCTTGTAAAATATCAGTACTAATATAATTCCTTAAATGTAGTTACTAGCCCATCGTTCATTATTACACATTCAAGTGCACGAAAATAAAGCTTGATATATACTTCTACTCGAGTAATATCATCGAAAATCCTATTATTGACTTGGATTCAATTCGTGTCGTCTTTGCATATTCAAGTGTGTGAAAATAAAAGTGGACTATGTGATTCTACGGAAGACATGCAGACAGCTACAAACCGCTACCTAGGCCACTAACAAGACTATGTAATGATACCAGGGCTATTGGCACTATGGATAGTGTGTTCAGTGTCGATGTTCGTATACCCTGATGCGAGCCTGAGACCCAGCGTCCCTAGAATTATTCCTGTTCATCGAAACCTCGTCCATTCATATCTGACGCATCACACTTTTCTCCTCGTGGCACCGCATGCGTAGGTAATCATCGTTAGACTTCCGACCATTAAATCCCAAGTGGCGATGGCATTATTTCGTTTACTGATGAAATTCTTGTTCCAAAATTTCCCTTGGTCAATGTACACTGCGCGTAATCCCACAGCGATCTCTTCAAGTTCTCTGAAGACTGCATGACGCGCGTGAGCGAGCAGAATCGATATTCCCATTCATTTGGTGAAGATGAATTAACTTTTTTTTTTTTTTTTTTTTTTTTGTAACAGCGCGGATACATTCCATGATGAATATCGAGTATCGCTGTGGCGTAACTTCTGCGCACTCTGGCAATTTTCAATGTTTTTATTAGCAGAATGGATGAATGCACACCATAAGGTTCGCTCTGGAAGCAAGGACGGAAATTTGGGATCCAGAACACAGATACATTGGGTTGAGACGAGGCTTGAATTTGAGAACGGAGTACAAGTAAATTTAAACAAATGATAGCGTCGCTCTATAAGATATCAATTTCGTTACACAAGAATTGCCCAGCCAGAAAAATCCCAGGATCGAATCAACCAAGGTTGACACCGCTATTTCATATTCCAGCAATTATATGGCACATATGGCAGCATAGTCTGGCGATGGTACATGCTCAGGATTTGGAAATAGATGAGTCGCAGTGGGGGAGGGTGCGGGTGGGAGTGTTTAATCTTTCAAGTGGGTAGGGATGCGCATGTAGATCCTCCAAATACTACCGACACCACCTGCTTCGAATTCCCCCGAAAAGGAATGAGGGAACGAAGGCAAAATGGTGAAATGATGAACCCGGTGCTGCATCCGCAGCCAAAACCTCCGCCACAAGCATATAGACACCAATAGGTAGAGAACTCGAAAGATCGAGTTAGAGAGGGACATTTTGGAAAGGATGCAGAATGCAGAACGAAAGGTATATTCATAGGAATGACGGAAACGCACCGTACCAGAGGGCTTCGTCAAATAACGAATTCCGCCGACAAGTCGACGACAACCTAGATAAAATTGGAACATAGACATGCCATGCATTCATGGAAGGACCTCACACACCTTGACCGAGCCACCGCTGCGAGATAAACATGGGCGCTTATCTGAAGCACTCCCAATATGGCCCTCCCGGAGGGACTGCCATTCTAGCCTCTGCGGTTATGACTCAAGAATATCGCGTGTCTGCACCCTCCAACACCTCGCCACAGCATCCAACCAAAACTTGCTTCTTGTCCTCAACATGCGCCTGTGTCATCTCTGCGTTCTTCATTATCTCAGGCCCGGTACCACCTAACGAGAACGTAAAATCGAGCCTGATTCAAGTCCTCGCCAGGTAGACCCAGCCAAGGAAGAGAGCCTCCAGTTTACTGTGGAGCCGGGGGTCAACGCTAAGGAGGGAAGTAGACGAAGAAGCAGGTAAGGGGGAAAGGTATGCGAGAAGACGATGAAGGACCATACCTCCAATATCAGTACTCAGTCCCGACATCTGGAGTCCAGAGTACACGAGGATCAGAAACTGCCTGTAGCATGCGAAATCAGTTACCTGATGAACCAACATACTGAATGGATGGATGAAATGCGTACCACCCATTCAATGAATCCTACTTCGCACAACATGCGGCATTCAATCTGCCTCGCTCATTCATGAGAGCAGATTTAGAGGCGGGTCCCGCCGTCGTCCATTCTCCACCTCCTGCACTCCGACCAATGAATGATTCCGTTGTGCCAGCCGCACCCCTCATCATAGCCAGCGCCACATCAACAGAGAAAGAAAAATGGCAGTGGCTGTCGTCTTGGTCAGTGAGTGAGTTGATGATCGCAGATTTGGTTAGTGTAGGCGGAAAATCGTTGTTGAAAACTGGTTATCGCTGCTCTTTTCTCTGACACACATTCATGTCTACAGGTAGTGCTGGAAGGTGTTGATTTAGATCGTGATGGGAATCTTTGCACCGGCGGACGGTAGTTGAAAATGAGGGGAAATCGCGGTAATGCCCTCGTGTATGAGTGCAAATGGTGCCTTGGGTTGTGTTGGGACGTGGTTGCGAACGAACACATGTCGAGTCGAAGAGATGGGTGCAAACACGGTGACGGGAGATAAGACTGGGTTGAGAGAAGGCAAATCGTCGTCCCCATGGGACGAGGTATTATAATGGGTGGTGGTGAATGAATTATGACATCAGATTGCGATAAGAATTTCGGCAGTCAAGGTGACCGTCATATCATGTGCATAAACTCCAAGAGAATAAATAAATTGCAACGAAGAACTTGGTTCAGGTCCCAAACATCAACCTTTCATATCCTTCAAATTAATTTACTCAACATGTCCAAGTCGTGCTCTTTCCTCATCACAGCCAACGCTCCAACACCTTCCGGCCAAGGAATTTCTGGTGATATTAGTAGAGGATACTTGGCTTGACCTTCCTCTCCGGACCAGTTGAAATCGATCAGCTTGACCCCACCAGATTTCGGAATCATGACATTCCCTGGTCGGAGATCACCAAACACCAATCCATGACGGTGCAACAGTAAAAGGGCATCCCGAACAGTCGATCGTACTGTTTTTATCGATTCTTCAGACATTCTTTGCTTCGCCACAGCAAAGGTGTCACCATCGACGTATTCCATTACAACCATGGAGATAGACTGATAGGACGGTTCATCGTCATTGAGGCGTGGTGATCCGCAATAGAAGAGTTTCGGTGCCAAACCCTCATCGGCAAGTATCTGGTGTGCTTTTTGCCCATAGCGGTCAACAAATTTGACAACAATATCCTGAACTGGCGTCTTCCTAACCTTGGCGCGAAGAGTGATGCAGTCGGGGCAGTTTTCCAAGAAGCCGACATATTCGAACTGAACGAGTTCACCGCCGTGAGGACGGTAAGCAGTGATCGAAGGGAAGTAGCGCGAATCAGCCGGAAGATTGTCCGTCGGGTGCAGACTCTCATAATATGAGTTAAGTTTCTTCAGACTGGCCTTTAGAGCATAAAAGGCTCGTGTGACGCGGGTGATGTGTGATTCACTTAGAACGGAATCTAATCCAACCCATATGTAGTCGGTCAGTCGTTGAACAATCACGCCATCAGTGATGACGGCACCGAGGATCGCGATCCACGGACCCGCGGTGGCTACGAGAAATGTGGGACAGACGCTGGCATTTCGAAGGGGTTCATACTAAGGAATAAAGGAATAAACGGCCAGAACGCAATACAATGGATTTGGCATACCCTGGACTGAGCCCAACAGCGGCCTACAGACAAGCCAGCTTGGGTCGACGGGTCTGAACCACCCTCACCGAATTCGTTTTTATCTTCTTTTAGGAAAGTGAGGAAGAGTAACATATTTTTCGCTGCTTCCACGATACCGTCTGGATTCGTTTTGTCCTCGTTCAAAATCATTTGTATGTTGACGTCAAGGATGGTGCAAAGAAGCGGTGTCAACACTTTTCGGCGCGTCACTTCAGATTCATAAATCGCCGATGCGGCTTTCATGTATTCCGTAGTTTGACGAACGATGTCATCCGAAAGAGCGAGATTGCTCTGCAAACTGTCCAAAAAATGTCCAAAGGCAGGATGAAACAATTGAACCGGAGGGGCGACGCTCGTCTTGGGGCTGTTTGCCTTGTAGCGGCCGTCATAGATGGAGTAAGCGATCTGGGATTTTGTGTAATACGACGACTTTGCTGAATCAGCGGGCGCCACCGCTTTCAAAATGCGCGAGATGACGTTTTGAAACCCTGGTAGATGTTGTTTATCAAAAGTGACAAGAGAAGAGACAAAACGCGCACTTTTATGCAACGCAGGGATCTGATCTCTCCTCTCATCTTCTCCTGCGTCTTTGGTACCCAGGCCCTCTGAACAACATCAATGCGACGTGAAGAAAGACCGAAATTGGCTCACCGGTGGTTGGTGCTTGAACGACGATGTGTAGGCAATTCTCTTCAACGTGAGGAAACACTTGTGACAGTGGCAGGTGGGACTTCAACGGTGCTAGATCGACGTGTTTGAGAATTTCTGCGAGGTCGTCATCCACGGGTAGAGAGACCTGGTTGAGGATGAGATCCGAGGCAACGACATGATTGAGGCGAGGGGACTGTTTCTCCTTGATCAGGTCTTTGAGGATGCTGACGTTTTCGGTCTTCAGAATCTTGACCGTGAAGACTTCCGACGAGTTGCCTCCAAGAACAAAGCAGTTGAGCGAAAGGGGACTGGGAGCTACGACAGGCTGGTTTACTTTTCAAGGTGTTGAGGTGGCAATTAAAGTTGAGCTCACCATCGGGAACCTTTACCACGATATCCAGGCAATCGTCGGGCTTTTGAGAGAAGAGCCCGGACAACTTCTTCCGACCAGGTAGCGCTCGCTGAGGCAAATCGAGCGCGTCCAATTTCCGCTCGAAATCTTGGTCGAAAGGAACAGAAACCTTCCATAGGTCAAGCGCATGGGCGTCAACATGTTCGAATGCAGGCTTTTTTTTTTTTCTTTGATCGCCTCCTTGAGATCACCAATATCCTTGTCCAACGCTATTCTAACGCTAGTGGTGCGGTCGCAATTGTCGCCGAAAACCCAAAAGACAAGCCTGATCGTTGTGGACATGGAAGAGGAGCGACAGTACAGTGGATTCAACGCTGTCATTGTTGTTATGTAAGTAGCATTATTTGGCATGCCGCCGAGATTCGGCAAGGTTAATTATTTCCGGAATTTGAAGCGGGAGCGATGAATCGTCTAGCAGTGCGGCATCTTGATCACCTAAATTTTACAAGCTGTGCATTTAAGTCAAGGAAGCGTTTATGGAGCGCACCAGTGGGTGCTTGTACCAAAATGTGTACATGTTCATCCACCAGAGCTTCACCGAAAATTGACCAGATCTTCTTCACAGAGTGCAATTTTTGACATGTTTCAATGCCATCGACTGTGAGTTCTGGCGTAATGGTGTCCACGGGTAAGGAGACCTGGCTGAGGATGAGCGCTTGAGCTCCGAGGCAACGACATGATTAAGGCGGGGGGACTGTTCCTCCGGATTGATCAGGCGTTTGAGGATGCTGACATTTTCGGTCTTCAGAATCTTGACCGTGAAGACTTCCGACGAGTCACGTCCAAGAACAAAGCAGTTGAGCGAGAGCGTGGACATCGTAGGTAAGACGATCGGTAGAGCTGAATGATGCCCACAAAATGTCTCTGGCAATCAGATGCTTGAGATCACGTCAGAACTGGACCAGAGCAGAAAGGGAGATATGCTTACAAGCCAAATTTGTTCTTCGCGGTGCTTCATCCCATCATGATCGATGTACCTCTTGAGTTGGGCCAACGCCGGAACCAGACTTTTCGTAAGCGACGTAGGAACGCATTGATGCCAGGGTGCGAAAGGGGCCAGGTTCCTTCAGGAACACCTTTTGCTCTTCCCGAGACGTTTCGTCATAGTCCCTGAGGAGATCAACCTTGAAATAGAAACAGGGTCCATGAATCGGTCTGAACCGGTAGTAATAGGCAGCCTCCGGGCACAGACTCACTGGGTGCATAGGCCTGTTTTTTAAAGAGGGCGATGATTTTTGCTTGGGTAATGAGGAGGATGGTGGTTGAAAAAAGAGAAGATCGACCGCGGAAGTTGAATTCCTAGGCTTATAAATCACAATCACACGTTCAATTAATAAAAATGTGAACATAACTTATGCAATAGTAAATCAAGAAGTTCTGTGACAATTATAATTATTGCACCATTGAACTCCCAGAAAATTTCCCTTTCTAACGATATATATTTGACTGAGAACTGAGAACCAGAGAATAAAGGTCTGACGAAAACCAGAACGCCCAGAGATCAAACTTGATTTCATATAGGAAACTGAACCTTCCTTTTGCCACCATGGGTCGTCCTCATTTATACAACACCTCTGAGGAAAAAAAGGCCGCTAGATCAGCCATTAATAAACGGAGCTATCAAAGGTTTGTAATTTATTTTGTCTCAATCGAGAAATTCTTTTACATTGTCGCTCGAGATCCTATCAGACAAAAACATGGGATGCATTGAATCCGAGATGGAAGAGGTTGGCAGGCTCCAACGATTAATCTGCAGATACGAAGATGCCATCATGTCTTCGTCGGGGGTTGGAGCCGCTTACATGGGTGTCAAGGAAATTTCCAAAGGTGTGCAGATCGTACTTGGAGATCTTGAAGAGATTTCTTGTGCTGCCTTGCTGGGGGTCGAAGAAGTGGAGAATGTATGGAATGCAGGTAAATTCTTATATCAAACAGAGTAGTACATTAGATAGCGGCAAATAGAATGTACTCAAAAACAGTATTGGCAGTTCAAATTTTCATGGCAACCCCCTCCCTCCCATCATTCCCGAATGCCGAGTGACAACCACATTGGTCATTGTCTGAGTTGTCCACGTCGTCGTGATTGTCGCAATCCTAATCGCAGGTCCAATCGGTACAGTCTTCCGCCTCGTGCGCTAAAACCATCTCTTCAAAATCGGCTTTGGAGACTCCCAAGTTGGCCGCAACATATGGTTCTGCTTCAGCGTCTTCGCGTTGATCGCAAGTGGCCACAGCAGCAGCCTCTAAATGTGCCTCAGCGCGATGATTTGCACGGGCGTTGCTGACCAGATTGCGATTTTTTTGGAATGTGGCGGTGACGTTGCCGTATTCAAGATTGACCAGTCCTGCTCGCTTTTGGATAGTATCGATGCGAGACAACAAGGAATCTACTAAAGATGAGGAATCAAAAATCAGTAAAACTAGCCTCAAAACTCGATCAAAGTGTATACCCTCTTGTTGTTGGAATTCCGGAGACGTAGTCACCGTTAATAGCGGCACTTGTCAACTGTAAGTGGAACTTGGAAGGTTTCGGAACCTTCCAAGTTCCACTTATGTCCACTTTCGAGTTCTACTACCACTACTTTAACCTATACTCCTTGTTTTTGAGGGTCATTGCTGCGCATGGTTGGAAAAGTAAGTTTTATAAATCGAATTGGATGGCTTCCATTTGACTCACCCAGTGGGTCCATAGCTCGAGGCGGCATCCAGTGCGTTTTTTCCAGATATTTGAACATATGGACGTACGGACCTGCCTTGCCTCCAGGCGACGGATTTTTCAATGAATGCGATGCCGTACTCATTCCGAGTTTGCACTCCTACGAAGAAGTCTCGTTGATATATACTTTTGTGGATCCATTTATATTCTCTAATACGTATTCAGAGACTTTGCTATGCATCCCCCTTTGCCAGAAATCGTGAACAGCATAAAATATTCAGAGCTGGGATTTCTGTTGACCTGCGAGCCTGAAATCTCCAGATGGCCTTCGAGATAATTGAGGTCCCAATGGGTTGAAGCTCATGCTGAGGAATGAACTTGCGGCACAAGGAACGCGGAAGACTGGGACAGGAAATTCGGCAGGTCCTTGAGGCCTTGGTTTTCTGGTTCGTGTGAAACGCCACAAGAACAAACAACTGCATGAGCACCAACCATTCCAACCTTTCACGCTGGCGCAGCTAGGAGGTGTCCACGAGACTGTGCTCTGAGTCTAACCAAAGGCTCTATGGCAGCATCGTGGACGACTGAGGGAGTAGTGGGACTCGCAACGTGCGTCACAAAGACAGCTCTTCCTTCATTAGAACCACTTACCATCACATCCTCCTTCCACAGAGCCAGTCACCCATGAACGCTGCATGCACACTATCTGATTAGCGAAAATCCCGCTTCTGGTCTTACACTTCTCCCGCCACATCCTCCTCCCACAATGCCATGCATGCATGCATGCAAGCTCGTGATACTCCTCCCTGAATTTATACTACCGCCATTATTTAATTGTCGACCTCTACCATTCAATTTTCTTGCATCTCGATTCTTACTTTATGCCGCCATCTCGTTTGTCTACCTCTCCCAGTCCGCGCTTTTCTTCGGTATCGCAAACTGCCCTCCCTCGTCGACTTGACCTACATACTGTCTTCATTTTCTCTCACTCCGCCTCCCCCATCCCATCCTTGTCGTCGAGCCATTGACTGCCTACCTCCTTTATCATCGAATTCCTCATTCGCCAATGCGTCCCTTTCATTTGGGAGGATGCGCTTAGAGCTGACTCTTCCTTCAGCCTCACCCTGGGTCAGCGATCACCAGCACCACCCCAGCAAACAACGACAGTTCTCCATCGCACACGGAGGGTTCGATTGTCCAGAGACGCCACAAAGTGGGCGACAGCGCGGAGTTCGGGCGCAGAGGCGGGGAGGATAGGACTGTCGCTACTCAGCCGCGCCACGCTGCGCTTTCTCAGTTTGCCTCTGTGAATCCTTCGCCGTCATCACCTATGCCGTTCAGCGACCGACACCCGTCACCTGAACCTTTCCCTCGCTCTCCAACGGCCAGTGCGTTTTCCGCTCAACCCATCTTACGTCGAGACAGGTCGCTTCTGTTGCCTCGGGTCGGAGCGAAGCAAGCTCCGTATTTCCTTCGACGACGGTATCTGGAGGCTCTGGCTCTATGTCTTGATCGCATTCGCGGAGCACAAGCGTTGGTTTGGGTAGAAGTGTGCAAAGGACGCTCTCTGGGAAGGTTGGGCAATGGCCGAAGTCGCGGATGAGGCCGGAGGCGGGAACGGCAAGCAGATGTGCTGGCTCAGGATCAACTGCACGTCGACCTTCGGTGGCGGCCAAGGCGGATCGGATTTCGTGTTTGATCCAAGGGGTACGAATCACCAGCAGCCTTTGTTGCTGCCCGTTGAGCCTCAACTACCTTCACCGCCGCGGACGATCGTGCAGGCGGCTGCTGAACCGACGGCGATGTCTACGCCTAAGGGTAAATTCAAGGAGCCGGCGAGTAATGGCGAGAAGAATCATGCACGGTCTTTGGCTTCTGCTGTATCAGCATGCACACCATATCGCCTGGAACACTCTCGCCTGCGTTTTCGGCGGTACCGTCTTCTCCTTTATCGGTTTCTGCATTGGCGTTGCCGAGAGCGCCGCGCAACCTACGACTCCGTCGACCTCGACATCTTCGTTGTTTTTTTTTACACCGACTGGGTCGCCTGCGTACCGGACAAGCCTGTGGTGGGGGGTGCGGGTCATTCGTCAGGGAAGCAGAACGTACGGGACAGCGATCTCCTTCTCCGATGCCTGTACCTTGACGGAGAGTTCAATATTATCTGTGATGAGAGGTGTTTCTCTTCTAACGAGAGGTACTTCTCTTCTAACGAGAGTACTTCTCCTCTAAACTTCGACGGTTCAAAGTCAAACCGAAAAAGAGCAAGGATATGAAAAAGGAATACTTTTGAAGATTCGGCCGCATGGACTTGTTCTCAACTTTCAGAACTTATATCTCGTTCACAAACTCGTCGTTCATAACTGATGAAACATCGGCAAAACATACAGCGAGATGCATCGTTCCATGGCTCACGGATCTTTCGCTCTGAGCTCAACTTCCTTGTCGGCCAGGTTCTTTTTCGATTCCGTGAGCCTTAGAATAAGATCAGGATGTTTATTAACTTGGAGATTAACTGAACCTACAATACTCTGAGTTCAGATTTCGACACATTGATGTCGGCTTTAAGAGAAACGATTTCTTTATCTCGAGGGTTGGTGATATCCTGCAGAGCCAGCAGCTTCGAACGTTTCTAACGATATCGGAAGACAGATATAGAAATGGGCTCACTCTTTCTTCAGGGATCGAAGCTTTTCAAGTTCTGATGAAAAAACATCAGTGTTCATTTTATTAGCTACATTCCCAGAAAAGATATTAGCTTCGAGAAATGGAATGAATGAATGAAATAGTACTCCCTGAGGACTGCTTTCAAATCCGCCTCTAGACTCGCTAGGGCGTCTATCGTTTCTTTTTCGCGAGCGACCAAACATTCTGAGAGTTCAGCAACTTTTTGCTGTATCACCGACGAAACTGTTCCATTTGAAAGCAAAGGTAAGAACTAACCGACGGTAATGAGCAACTCCCAGTGCCGCTTTTCAACCTCAAATCCCCGTCCAATCGGTTCCCAAGGCCCGCCGTCTTGCAAATGGAAGTCGGGAACTGGCATCGTAGGTCGATTCTTGGAGAGTGGTTCGAAAGGGTTTTCGTCATCGACACTGTCAGCGGGCGGCTCTTCAGCTTCAGTATTGATTAGATCATCCGAGATATTTTCAGAAGCAGGTGTGAGACGAGCAGAGTTAGTGGTGGAGAAACGAAAAGGCAAGAAGAGCCCTCCTGCCTGAGAATTCTCACGACCCGGGTCGCGCACACTCTTCTCCTTCGAAAATATCAAGCAATGAATGAAAATCAGGCCAACTCGATGGATAGGATACCTCGTAGGCTGTACCTCTCTGAAAGGCCCCCCTAATAATGTAATATATGATTTTAGGATTCATGGCCAGTCTCAGCGCACAAAATCTGCACGGAATCCAGCAAGCCGTGCCCACTGGCAGGGAGGAGACAGTCCCGCCAGGGAGTCACCGAGGGTTCACCCCGCATCTTCGTAGCACCATTAACAGATTAAGACCTCCGCTCCCGATGCAAAGTCAACCTCGCATCACTGACTCCCATAGCCAACCGGTTTGGCCCCAGGTTGCGCTGAGTGCCAGGATAACGCAGAGCGCCAAGGATGGGGGGGGAAACGGCATGTCCCTTCAAAAATTTCTTATTAACATTATTAACACATGAACTTCTCATTTTAATTCCTCAGGCCATTCTTATGGCGCATATACGAAGCCAACCCTGCGGCCATCGCTAAATAATCCATTACCTCCTCGAAAGACTGGCCCTCTGCCCAAGGCTCCCCAGCTCAAGATGGCTCGACAGGGCCATGAAGAATCTCAAAAGGATCATATCCACGATCTACAATGTAGACTCGACTACCTTGATCACCTCAATCAACAGCTGTTCGAGGACGGTGAAAAAATCGAGGAGAGATACCAAAACGGTCAATTGGTGTGTATATTTCTGGATTGCGATTTACATGGTCCTGACCTCCTTACAGACCGAAGTGGAGAAGAGATTCGTGCGGAACCTCAAGGCTGAAGTGGCCAGAAGCTACCGCGAAGATCTTGCTGAAAAGGAAGAAACGATAAATGAGGTATGTATTTCCTCTTCCGCCATCTGCCGCACTAGGGTGAGCATACGGAATCCCCTTATCGAAGAGTAAGCGCAAGATACAAGCCTTGGAGGACGAGGTGACCACCCTCAAAGAAACTGCCATCGTTCTCGGTGCCTCCACAGCCAAAGGGACGGAGCGCAATCCCATCGTCGTTAATGCCTCGCCGAAGAGGCGAGGATTTCGTCCTTCCTCGCCGAGGTTCATGCCGCCGGCAGGCAAATGTCGTAAGAAGAGGAAGAGATGACCGTAAAAAAGGCATACTACGAGATATCGAACATGTCTTCCTGTCTTCGCACCGTTGCAACCTCCTTCTTTTGCTAGGTTTCAGATCCATAGGAAACGACGACTCCAAATGGCCACGTCTAGCTTATTACCCTTAAATTATACTGGAACTTGACGGCTGAACAGCACAGTTAATGCGACCGCAAAATGCAGTTCTTCAAAAAAAATTTTGGATGCTTTATAGAGTCCCAGATGCTCGCTCAGGAAGATGAATGCAATTCACCAGCACACAATAACATTTTTCCCAATATTTTCCCTCTTATTCGAAGCATCGCGACAGACGCAAGTGTAGGTTTATATTTTTAAGTTGTAACAGACACTCTGCATGTTAATTTAATCTATGGGTAGCGTTGGCGAGAACTCTACGGCAGGAATTTTGACTTTTGCTTTCTGATTTCGGATAAACCCATTTCCGCGGGATGCGGGCCGTTTGCCGTGCGAGCCTTTCCTAACATCTGCCGTGCAGTAATCTGCATCTTCCCCTCCAGAGCGACTGACAACTGACAACGTAGTTAGTAGATTATACTAGATTATAGATAAGCTTGAACACGACTTGTAATGGATTGGCCTGTGAGTGTTTTCTGCCAATCTGCAGGCGCGACTGGTTAGTATTAGTAGTCAGCGAGATTACTAGTAGAAACTGGCGCCTAATAAATGGAATGAAGCGCTGGCTTATCGGCGAGGTACTGACACTGGGCTCGTGATGATGCAAATGTAGTGCACCAAAAATCCAACACATCACAATAAGTTATGATGGCGCACAAGGCAATTATTTAAACGCGCGTTAACACCTGTAGTAATTTCAAATATTTCAACGATTCGTTCGACGTTGCTCAACATTAACTTTCACATCTCATCCCAACATTCCTCTTGGATCTGTGCATCCTCCTGGCGAGAACGTTATGGGAATGGGAACCATGGATTTATTCTAACCGGCTTCAGGCCAATTCCGATGTCACGGAAATCTTCTCATAGAGACAATAGTATCATGATATAAATAGCATGGTCAGTTGCATAGCCTTGGCTGAAACTATTCTGACTTGGCTTTTTGATCTTACTTTTGATAAATTCGTTTCCGTAGGTTACATACTAGTAATACATTTACTTCTGAATCATCACCGAAGCTCATTTCCTTATTCAACCCAGGACAACAGTTAAATCGAGATGGGAGACTCGGAGGGACTCGAGTCCATAAGACAGCCACCGTAAACATTGCACCAGAGTCAACTTGACAACACATCAGAAATCCCAATTAAGATACCAGGGCTTGCGGCAGCTGTGGTCTAAGCTTTTTTTTAAGCACTGATCGCGCTCTGCGAAAAAACTTGTTTTTGAGGGCCATTGCTCGTGCATGGCAAATACGAGTCTTCTTCATTTTCCTTATAGTAAGTGATTTTTTGGGGTATTTTGCACACCTACTTTGAAAAAGTTCTGCTGCTCGTCGTGAACCTTTGGTTCACTCCTTGCAGCTAGTTAATTTTTGTTTCATTCAATTTTTATGTACACATATGCAAAAAATTGCAATGAGCCATGACAAATTTGGGGGAGATGACGAGGACAAGATAACAATACAGAAAGCGGTGGTGAGGTAGGCTGTCTCTGTCCCCCGGCCACCTTTGGCAACACTTTATAAATAGATAAGGGGCCTGTTAGGCCGGTTTCTTGGTAGGCCAGAACCCCCCCTAAGAGGCCCCCCCTTCTTCCGATGGATGTCTGATTTATTAATAGAATCATCTTTCCATCCTCCGAGAGCGCCTCATGGCATCGCTCATGGATGCCTCCCTGCGATGCACCCGATCCAATCTCCATGGACCCCAAACAACTC
>Ga0307517_10002307_pt1 | contig 30788 bp, 33 predicted proteins | sample 23_EM_MG_FD_194515 | JGI IMG/M metagenome (GOLD analysis project Ga0307517, IMG submission 194515) | Populus trichocarpa ectomycorrhiza microbial communities from riparian zone in the Pacific Northwest, United States - 23_EM | ecosystem: Host-associated > Plants > Roots > Unclassified | place... | reverse complement strand
GATCACACCGTTCCCGAGGGATTCGCTTTGTCAGTTGTGAGCTTTTTTTTGGCCATCTTTGATGTCGGCTGCCATGTATTAGCCATCTTGTTCGTCGTTTGCGATGGGCTCGGGAGGTCGAGTCCCTGGGAAAGGAAGAGGCTCATTGGCGACGGGAATCATCGGGGCGGGGGGCGGTGAGAACATCAATCCCTTGGCCATGTGACTGTCCCCGCATCAGACAATTATTGGAGGGAATGTGGAGTATAAAGAACGGGGTGAATGGGTCCCTGGTCGTCTCTCTCGCTCATTTTACCCCAACCCAAGAGGCGGACGTTGAGGATGAGCTGGACGACCCTTCTGAGCGTGGTGCTCCTCGGAGTGCAACTTGCAACCGCCATTCCAAATCCGCAGCTGCCCCCGCCAACTCTGACCTACTCTACGGCCGTCGCGAGCCCCACCAACCCAGCGTCCAGCTTGCCCTCCCAATTCCCCCTCCCGCCGGTCCAACAATGGTGTCCCAGCGAGATCTTTTGCGCAGGAGCAGTGAGTACCGCATGCGTCGCATATGACGTCGCGTAGTCCGCGCGTATTTACGATCTATGACAGCTCCTTCAAACCGTCAACGTCGCTGAACTGTACCCAGACCAAAAGACCTTCGTCGACAAACCGACCAACAAGCCGCCAAGTCAGGTCCTCGCAGATTTTGCCGCCATCAACGGGTCCACCAGTCTCACTGGTGGCCAAGTCCAACAATTCGTTGATTCGGACTTTTCCGGCGAGGGTCTCGAATTGGAAGCCGTTGCCCTCCCCAATTTCAATCCCAACCCCGCCTTCCTCAATGGCATCAAGGATCCTCTGGTCAAGGCCTGGTCCGGCGTCGTTCACGGATACTGGACACAGCTCATCAGGAACACCGACGATTCTACTCTTTGCGACGGTGTTGCTTGTGAGAGCAGTCTAATTCCCTTGAACCATACCTTCGTCGTCCCCGGTGGTCGTTTCAGGGAAATCTGTGTGTAAAATGACTCAACGACTCCCGGTGCATGTCTAACCTATGGTTCGCAGATTATTGGGATAGTTTCTGGATTATCGAGGGTCTCATCCAATCCGAGCTCTACGATATGGCCAACTCTACCCTCCAGAATTTTATGGATCAACTGGAACAATTCGGATTCATTCCCAACGGCGGACGCATCTACTACTTGAACCGATCTCAACCACCCTTGTTCATCCACATGCTCGACCAATACGTCAAGGCCACCAACGATACCCGCATCTTGGAGCGCGCTTTGCCTTTGGCCGAGCTCGAACTCGAGTGGTGGTGGAACAACAGGGCGATCCAGGTTACTAGCTCCTACACCTCCCAGACCCACAGTATGGCCCATTATTCTGTCGTCAACAGCGCCCCCCGCCCCGAATCCTACCTCATCGACTATGAGACCGCGAATGGTGTGAATTTGACCGAGCAACAGCGTTCGGACTTATACGCCGAGTTGGCAACCGGTGCCGAATCCGGTAATAATCTAACTCCACTTGGGAACCCCAACGCGTGTTTTTCTGACGCGACGGTTTGCTGTCGTTAGGTTGGGATTACAGCAGCCGATGGCTCAAGGACCCTTTAGCTGGGAATTTGACTGACCAGCTCCCCAAGCTTCGAACGCTCAACGTCAGGAACACCATTCCCGTCGACTTGAACGCGATCTTGTGTACGCACTTCTGTCCTCACGTTCTTTCGGGAGCACACCATTGACCTGTGCGACACTTTCCAGACAAGGCCCACAGGATCCTTGCCGAGTACTTCAAGAAGGCCGGCTCTACCTCCAAGGCCACAAGTCACAACAACACTGCCTCAAAGCTTCACGCTGGTATCCTCGATCTCTTTTGGGATTCCAACAAACTCGCCTTCTACGACTACAACTTGACTTCCAATGCCCGTAATAGCCTCTACTCTCTCGCCACCTTCTACCCCTTCTGGGTCGGAATCGTTCCTCCCGATGTCTTGAGCGACCAGAGTAAGGCTTTCGGTGCCTTCTCCTCCATCAATATGGTCATGAGCAGGTACAATGGAACTCTTCCCACTACCTTCATCGAGACCGGTCTTCAGTGGGATCTGCCAAATGCTTGGCCGCCACATCAGTATATCGCTCTCGAGGCTCTTCGAAACCTCCCAAGCAACCTGACCACGAACGCACTTCCCGGTGACAACTCCTTCGACCTCGTACCGTCTGGTCAGCTGGGCATCACCGAAGATCAGCTCCTCCCCCAGCATATTAGGGGAGGTGGCGACGTCAAGGAGGATATAAGCAAGCTGAATGGAACCGTGGTTAACGGTGGTACCGCCACTGGTGGAGAAGGATGGAGTCAAACTCTTCAGAGAGAGTTGGCTAATAGGTACACTGCCGCTGCGTTCTGTAGTTGGTACGCGACCGGTGGATCAATCCCGAATTTGCTTCCGAGGAGGTCAGATGAACAGCTCAACTTGACGGGAAGTTTGAGCAACACCGGTAATGTATGTCTTTGGTTCATACGCTTCTTCACCCCCTCTTCTTCTCTTCTATGATCATGATTTAAACTCTAACGTTCGCTTCCATTTTTTAGATGTTCGAGAAGTTTTCTAACCTGGAGATCGACTCTGCTGGACGTGGTGGAGAGTATACCGTTCAGGCTGGGTTCGGGTGGACGAATGGTGTCGCTTTGTGGGTCGCCCATACTTATGGAAACGTTTTGGACGCTCCTATTTGCCCCGATATCACCGCCGAGGCTGTTCCGGGGGGAGGGAACGTCGATGGAAGTAACAGCGGCGCCGCTTCCAGAGTTGGAGCTGGCCCTGTTTCCGTCACTGTTGCTGCAATCCTTGCGATTGTTGTGAGTGGGGTGATGCTGTGATGAGATGAGATGGAAAAAAAAAAGATGAAAGTGAGATGTAAATGGATTGGGTTCACTCCCTACGGTTGTGTACTCACCTATGTACTTTGATACTAATACAAAATCACGCTCCGTCCTTCTGAACCTACGAATGGACGAGAGAAGTGCCTTCTTTACATGCCATTTACTCGCGTCCATATGCACGTGCGAGTGGTGATTCTCGAGTTAGCGTTGTTGTATTCGCTTTTGGCCGTGATAAATTATCGGTTTAGGTGAATTCCATCTTTTTTGTTGATCGGGCTCGACTGAGAATGTGTATGACAGCAGTTGGTGCCAGGTGTTGATGGTGCCGGAGAAATCACACTTCTGTGTTCATTCGGGTGGAGCAGCGTTGGGCAGGTAGTGACTAGTGCTACAGGAGTTTTGGAAGTTCACTTCAGTCCGACCGGGGCTCCTTGACGCCGCGCAGTTCACGGACAGGTGCCAATACCCGGGGATGATTGGGGATTCGAATTCGTAGCAAAAAAAGAGCAATAAATATTGAGACCCGAAGGTCTTCCACTCTGGAAAAGCGTGTCATCCTTGTGCAGGGGCCATGCTAATCTTCTCTGTATCGTTCCAATTTTTCGTATGTCACTCCGAAGAGGACATCTTACTGTGGGAAAGTTTGAGGCGCGTCAACGCACAAACGAATTGCGTTCCGACGGCGGGTGCTCTGCGTGATCGAGATCGTCTACTATCCCGAGTCGCAGCGGTTCAACGTTCTTACTGATACTCGCGCTTGTTTCGTCATTCTATCCGCTTGAACCGAGCCAAGATAAGGGATTCGCCGCAGGATCTGGGAAGATCTCCTGCTTCTTTCGAATAATGAATTGGCCTGGCTCGCAAACGTGCGTGGTCGTATACTGTTACCTCTTCGATGGCGTTGTTCCTTCGCTCACTCTTCCGCTTTTCTCGAGTAGAAAAACCAAATCTTCGATTTTCATGACGTGGTTGCAGGATAAAGTTGAAGAGGAACGAAGGAGTGCGGTGACCGCTGAAGGTACCGCAGGAGAGGTCGGGACCCCAATCGCCCCCGTTTCCCAAGACCTCCCCATTACTCAAATTGGTGTCGATGCCCCATCCTCTGCTTTGCAGGTCAGCGACTCGCCTCCCTCGACATCACGGGACTCTGGGTATCCCTCCGGCACTTTCGTCAACATCCCTCCTTCCGCGGCCTCTTCCCCCACATTGAGCATTTCCACCTTATCCGACTTGACCCCAACCGAACTAGGCGAAGACGTCGAAGAGAGTAGCGGCAAACTGATGATGACCGCTCGTCATGAGACATTCTACTTTGAAGATGGCAACGTCGAGATCGCGTGCGGACACACCGTATTCAGGGTTCACTCGACCACGATCTCGTTTTCTTCCCCCAAACTTCGAGATCTCCTTTCCAAGTCGGCACTCCTCCGTGCCCCAATGCCAGAGGGTTGTCCTCGGATCGCTTTCACGGACACCGCCGAGGATTTTGCGATCCTACTGAAGATGATCTACACACCAGGGTGCGTCACTCCTCCCACTGATACTGTTTCCGTGAACCGATAGTTGACCGGGGGCCAGGTTCCCAGCGTGGCGCAAGGTTCCAGAGTTCACGGCATTCGCATCGCTCCTTCGGATGACGACCAAGTACGGTTTCTCCGACGTTCGCGAGCAACTCGTCGATAGCATCAAAGGTGCCTACCCTACCAAGTGGGAGGGCGCAGTCATCGCAAAGGTTCTGGGCGAGGACATCTTCGGATCGCCTAAACCCCACCCCAATGCCGTTTTGAATCTGTTCATAGAACAGAGCGTCAAGTTCGCACTACCTTTTGCCGCCTACCGAGCTGCCCAAGGTGGTTTCTCCTCTCTCATTAGCAACGAACCCGGCACGGTACTCCCACGTCTTACCCTCGCTTCCGCTCTCCACGGCATTGAGGTGATACAGGCTCGGTTGGCAGGGCTTGCCCATTCCGTTGTATGCCATATGAGCCTGGAAGAGTGTCGTGACAGGACGTGCGCCGTAAACGTCGATACAAACCCTCCAGAGCGAAGGATGGGGGCGCTGAATAAGATCTACGACGCCATGGTAAAGGGAGGAAAAGGTGATGTGCTGTTTTCTCTTTCGTTGGGAGACATTGCTTGCGTTAACTGCGCAAAAATACCGGAGAATGATTATCGTCTTTGGCGTATGATGATTTGGGAGGAGCTCCCTCGCATATTTGGGGTTGGGGAGGGCTGGGAAGAGGCTTAGCTTTTAGAATTTGTCGCACGTAAAGACTATGCTGATTATTATCCATGCAACTGTTTACTCGCTACTCGACGTTACAGGCCCTGTACTATAGAGCACCCCGAAAGAACGAAATGATAGTAGTGCGTAATCCAAGTGTCAAATCCTGCCAACAGCGGATAAAACGAGGGAACGAAACCAGAGAAAATATCACCGGTCGAGGTAACACAATCTCCATGTGTATTCATCTCTCCTGTCTACTCAGTCCAATCCGCAAGGAAGTAGGAGTGATATTGGATGCATATAACAGCCGACCGACTGCCAATCAACTCAGCGAGGCTTGATTTTCCTTTTGGTGCCATCATGGCACCTGGCCCCCTTTGGGACACTGTGACACCTGCTCCGGAACATATGCGGTTTCAGGCAGCTTCCTCGACCTCTGCCTTGACTGCATTCTGTATGGCTCCCTACAGTGATACTCCCTTGTTGCCCAGTTGTGTGGGCATAACCATTCTTCTCCCCTTCCTCTTTCACCACCATCCGTCATGAGTGATGATGACAAAGCAAGCTAAAATGTGAGTGCATTCTTTACATTCAGGTCATACTGACCAGATGAACTCGTTGTAGGGCAAAGGAGCATTATATCAGACTTTAGGATCAGATTTCCCATCTGTTGCGAGTCAAACTATAACTCCCCACACTGAGTTCTACAATACATTTGGGAGTGATATGATAAGGACCTGAATACTATGCAAACACATTGATTCTCCTTCCTTCAAGGTGTCACGATTTTCCCCTTTTCTCCTCTTTTTCACGGCTAAGTCATAGACGCCCGCACGTGCTCAGGTCACATGGACTTTCATTTCGGACTCATCCCTTTCTCTTTCAAACTCTTAGGACCTTATCTTTTCTCTTATCTTATCTTATCACACTCACACAATCAGCAAGGCGAACGCACATGTCATTCGAGTCATCTAGGGAGGACGATCTACAAGTCACAAGAGACTCCCCTCAAGAACTTCCTCCTACACTCCTTGTCAATCTCAGGATAGACCACAAGATCGGAATCCTCGTCCAGCCATACCGAGGCCCTCTGCGAAGCCTCCGCCTTCTTCCTCATGTCCCTTGCCACCACCTGATCCAACATCCGATCCATCATCCCACTCCTACCCAGATAGGCCTTATCGATCCGCCTATCCAACGACTCCAACTTCTGGCTCGATGGCCCAGCAACCAGCGGCACCTCATAAGGGCTCAGTGACCTACCATGACTCGGCTGCATTGTGGGCAACCTCTTTGGCCCCTTCTTCCCCCTTCGCTTTACCCTCTGTCCACTGGTTGCGGGCGCAGGTGTAGGTGGACGTGGCTGTTCACGTCAAACACTTGCTATGGAGACGGTCTTCCCCATCTCTTCGGATCCCAAGTCCCCTGATCCTGGACTGGCAGAAGATGTGCCCAAGATCAGATCTTCGGAGAAGTCAAACGACTTGGACTTCTCCCCGTGACTGTTCATCTCCAAGTAGAGACCAATGTTGAAGAGACGACTCTCTGTCCTAACCGCAAACGCCCTCTGCGTCGCAATCAAGTTGTTGATGTCCTCCTTCAATAAGGCGATCTATGAATCTGGTCAGCCTGATAAACTTCAGACCATCGCCCAGAGACATACCTCATTTTGCTGCTCATCAACTACCTTCAAGAGCTCGTGGTTGAGACCAGCGGATGCCCTAAGGCATCTCTTCTCCCAAATAGAACGCGTGTCCGTTCCGGGAATGTCGTCACGGATAATACGTCGGAGAAGGACCCTATATCAATCTCCTGCAACGCGAGGCACTCTTCCGGCGTCAGCATCCGTACTGACAGCGAGGGCATAACAGAAGTCTCCCCAATGGAGGTCTTTGAAGGTCTCCGATGAATACGATCCCACACTCTTCGCACGACGGATGATCTCGTCGCTAGTCGGGTAATCGGTAGAGGGAGTGGAGGAGGAGAATGTGGCTGTGGTACCATGAGAAATGTGAGGGTAGGTGTGGAGAACTCGAGGCATGGCAAGATAGGGGTTGAGTGAGGAATGATGGAAAAGCTAGTTGAGGACTGCTGAGAAACCATGGCAGAGCCCTCCTCGCTTATATCCATCCTAAGACCCCCCTCGGCCCGAGCCCAGCCTCCGATGACACATCAAGGATGACTTGTGCTTTTTCAGGACTGTATTGGTGATTATTCATCTCTTTTCCCATGACCCACATTCCTTCCTTTCTACCTTTCCTATTTTGGACAAGTTTCTCTCACGACCCACCGGGACTCTGGTGGCTCACATTCATTTGTCAAATCTAATGAGTTAGCACCTTTGTCATTCGCTTTGTCAAACCTGGTCTGTGTGCATTCCAGTAGTATATAAGGACTAGTAGTATAGTGCTGTATTCCTTAGATTTGATATCATCAGAACTTCCCTAGCAGCCTCATCCGCTGAGCCTGGTGGTCTGATCCTCTCTTAGCATCTCTTACCTGTCCCCTCCTCTGCTTCTCTTCATCCGCTCCCCTCCCATCACTTGTCACCTGATCCCCTTAGCGCTTGCCAGCAGCGGCTCAGGGTGTGCTGTTAGGTCTGCCTGACACAAGGAAGGAGGATCAATGTGAGTATCAGCAAAAGAGTAAAATACTTATTTCGGTGACCACTTATCTTCACTTATCTTCACCTTTTCTCACTTATTTAGTACTTTTCCTTCACTTTTCAAGCCCCAACTTATATAAGTACATACTTTTCTCTCTTTTCCACCTTTTCTTACAAAAAGATTGGAATAAGTGATAGAAAAGTAAATGTCCCTTTCCCTGATGGCCTGATAGAAGAAACCCAGGAGCCTGAGAATTTCAAGGAGTTCAGGTATCTGAAGAGGACTGACTATGGGGTAGGACTATATGGATTTTGATGAATACCTTGGTGGTTAGTTTTAACACAAATTATAAGTGCTTTAGTCATCTGGGATATTGGATTACAGGAATGAGTAGTCAGAATACACAAGCTACAGATCCCTAAGGAAGTACATAATTACACTGTAGAATCAACACCTCCCCAGAGTCATAACCAGCAACTAGATACTGACCATCCCATTGTGCATCTGAACACCTTGCAAGTCTCCCAGGCAATTGGAAAGCTACCTTTCCAGTAACTGTATCCTGGATCTCAGGTATGAATGACCTCTGCTTCCTGATACCACCAACAAAATCCAGATGGGGTCTAATGTTGGATTCAGCTGATAATTCAATACAGGATAAGCCTGGAATCCCAAAGTCCCACCCCAAAATTCTCAACCAGGGGTCATAAACCCAGACTCTTAGGTCATCAATGGTCAAGGGGGGATTTAGGAATCGAAAAAGTAGAGCCTCTGTCTTCCCTACAATCTCTCCTGTCCACATAGACCAGGCTTGAATGTACTGGTTATATAGGCATAAAACTGTAGACCCATCCCCCAATATCCTCAGGTCCTTGGCATCATCCCTAGGTGCATCTACTGTTCTGAGGAGTTCACCTTTCTCAGTATCCCAGATATAGATTTTCTGATCTGTACACCAAATAGAAATCAACCTGCTATTGGTCAAGTGGGTGTCTATCTGGTAGAATTCTTTAGCTGGTGTTTGGAAGGATGCCTTGCAGAGGCCAGTTGAGATATCCCAGATCCTCACCACCCCATCTGAATGACTTGAAATGGCAATACCATCTTTTGCCTGAAGAGTAATAGTCTGAATTGGAGATGAAGCAAAAGGCATGGGCTTTGGATCAACTGGAGCTGGATCTATGGGTGGGAGACCAATCTGCCAGAACTTGACTGAGCAGTCCTCAGATACTGAAACAAGGGAAGTGGGGGAGGAAAATGCAAGGGAGGTAATGATACCAGTATGGCCAACAAAGGTCTTAAGGAGGTGAGGATCTGAGCTGGTGATATCCCAAATATAGATAGTACTTTTAGCAGCCACTGCAATAACCCTGTTGTTAGGGGAGAAACAACAGCATTCAACATCTTTGTTGGCCATATGGAATTTAACTACAGTTTGTTTAGAATCAGAGCTTTGGACCTCAGCAGCTGACTCATTGCAAACAACAAACTGGGTACCATCCAAAGAGAAAGCAATATGAGAACGGTGCAGTTTGCTGGCCATCTATGTCCCATTGCCAAACCTTGCCACCAGATATAGACATGAGGTGTTTAGGGTTTAAGGGAAGGAAGCCAACATAGTCTACAGTATCCTCTTGCTTTATGATGTGATGGCACTCCCCTGTCTGAACATTCCACAACATAATTGTCATATCATGAGATCCTGAAGCAATTGTAGTGCTATCTGCTGAGATGGAGACAGATCTAACATGACTTGTATGGCCTTGGAAGGTCCTAACAACCCCACCAGTCTGCACATCCCAGAGCTTGATTGTCTCATCTGCACCACCAGATATGAGTGATGTCCCATCTGGTGAAAAGACAAGGGATGACACCCATTCAGTATGTCCAGAAAGGATGGCCACTTGAACCCCCGTAATGGCATTGTGAATGGTGATGGAACCAGATATTGAACCAACTGCAATGATATCTTTCCAGCATGCAAGAGCCCATAGGTAGTTGTTCAACAAAACTGTGCGGGAACATGTTCCCCATCCAGATGAGATGCCCTTGATTATGTTGGTCTCTTGTGAAAACTCCATGCTATAGCACTGAGAAAGCCAGGATGAAGAGGGGGAAAATTGGAGTGCAGAATGGTAGACATGGGAGGGAGAGTCATGGATAACATCAAAGTGTTCTAGGATGAGTCTCTGGCTGTCAGCTGTCCACTGACATGAAGCCCCTGCCTAGATAAGTGTCAGCACAGGCCTCAGTAAACAGTTCTGCACAGCACTCACCAAAGTATACCACTGCTCAATATCATTTATAGCATAGACCCCAACACCAAGATTCCCAGTGAGTGCAAGGACCTCAATCCAATATGGCAAACACTTTGTGAAGAACTGCTCAATTGCCCTCTGCACTTCCTTGATATGGGAGCTGGTACTGGGGATCCTCAGAAGGTGCTTTGTCCAGAAGCAGCATGCATATTCCAGGGCATCTCCAATGTGGTCCTTGCAGCAAGCAGAAAGATCTTTGACCTCACTGAGAACAGCATGGTCATCCAAGTTACAGATATTCTTCTTCAACCTTTCCCTCATCAGGTTGAGGCATGAGAGTAGGATTTCTGCATGAACTGTAGGTTCCACAAGGAACCTTTTGTCTTTGCACCGCTCTGGGTCTGTGAGAAAGTCAGGAAATGACTTATGGAAGGTGAGGACAGGATCTTCTATCCCATCTGGGACAAGGAGGAGGGAGTGGAGGGAGCGCAGAGTGCTGAGGATGTGTGATGCCTGGAGTCTCAAGAGTTCTGAGAGACCCTTGATTGAAAGGGGATTGAAGATGAGAACAACCACCCCCACCACAGCCCTGAAACGGACATATCGCTGGCTGTTATCTGTGCGGGTGTCACAGAATGCTTGCTCCAGGACCTTGGTGTAGAGCTGGTCAATTCCGGACCTTCCTTCTTCAGCAGTGCTTTGTGGAAGTGAGGTGATGAGAGCAAGGCTCTCTGTGGGTGGATCATTGTCAGAGGCAACAAACTTGACCACTGTTGAGGCGTAGATGAAAAACCCGGCTGCCTTCTTGCATAGAGTCTTGATATCAGCTGAACTTGGCCAGTCTTCTGTCAGGTCACAGTCACTTCGGTCTTTGGCAAGGCAGGTCAAGTGTGTTTGAAAGAATAGTTTGATATCACTGTCCACTACTGTTGGCTTGACCTCATGGAGCTTGAGGACCTGTGTGACCGGGACAAGTGACTGCAAGCGAAATCCAATGCGAATTCGGGGCTCAGGCCGTCCGGTGATGAAGAATTTGACGTTGGGGATCTCGCCCACGTAGCGAGAGAGCACGGAGAGGATGGCAGAGGCAGGTTCTTCGTCTTTGCACTCGTCCAGGGCATCAATGATGATCAGTGTCCAAATCCGGGTGGCTTTTAACGGGTCAACGATAATCCTCTCCATTTGGGAACAAAGAGACTCCCGCCCAACACCAGGGTTGGCCTTCAGGACGTGGAGTAACTTCTCTCGAAATGGGGGGTATCGATAGGCAAGTTGAAAAGCGAGAGTTGGGAAGATCGTTTGGAGATTGCTTCTATCCTCGAAATCTCGCGAGCAAAAGAAGCTTGCGCCAAGCTTTCCGTCTGCGAAGCTGGTCTCGGCGAACGTCTGGGCGATGGTCGACTTCCCGGTCCCCGCAAGGCCGTTCAGCCAGAATATGGGGTGATCTTGTTCGTCCTTCAGCCATTGTTCAAGTTGCAGTAGGACATCCATCCTTGTTCCTCTCAGGCACCCCTGCCTGTTTCCGGCAAGGTACCGGGCGTCATTTATGGGATGCATGCCTTCCAGAAGGCGGCGATCTGTATCTCCCTAGTACCTGCAAGTTACTACAAAGGGCGGGACCGTGAAGGAGTGATACTCACGATCTGTTGACACCCCTCGTTGTAGATGTCTCGTCGCAACGAAGTCTGAGAATATGTTAGCTACGACGAGAGCAAGCCTTTTGAAAGAACACACCTGATAGTCCATCAAGGCGTCGCGAATATCTTGCACCAGGCTGTTAAACTCCTGCGCACTCCTGGGGTTTTTGAGGAAAAGTGTGAGATCCTTCTTAATCGCCATCGAGTTCATAGCCTGGCCAATTTCTTCCAATCTCCTGATAATCCCTGTGCGTCAGACCCGACCCTCGGTCCTGGAGAATGTGGACTCACTGTTCCAACTTCTTCGCCCTCTCCTTCTCATTGACGTCACCCGGAAGGATAGGGTCGGAGAGCGATTCAGAAAGTATTTTGATCCTGGGTGCCAATGATTCTATGGCACATTCGTTTACCTCTGTTCGCTGGAATGACCGTAAGCATGGCGGATGGAATGTGCGGGAAGGATGCAGTACCTCGCAATTGTCGAGAAAAAGGTAGAGAGATCTCGCGAGAGATTTGAGCGGACCGAAGGCACCTGCGGAGTCTCTCACCCCACGGAGCAACTCGACCGTGGCGGATACAGTATAGTTTTCGTTCGGTTTCTTCTCATCGGCGGCGGCGCCCGGTTCGAGGGTCTCGTCGGGACGAACAACTTCTGGTCCGTGATCAGGGAGGGGAGAGGTGCCTACATATGAATTGTCAGAAGGAACGATCAGAGGCAGCAACCGAAACAACCATGTTCACGTACTGTCGGGCTCCCCATCGTGCGAGATCGGGGGAACGGGTGGGGAGGGACAGGCACCCTCGGGTTCTCCACTGCGTTCACTTCCTACGTCTGGGTGTGGGTACGAATACCTCTGGCTGGCTCCCCCTCCATCGACGCCCGTCTCTTCCCCTTCTTGGCCGTTATCGCTTCCACGCGCTGGCCCAGATCCTGGCCCACCTGACTGAAGAAGCAGATCCGTCGAAAAAGATTGTTCTTCGGCTGCGTTAGGTCCATCCCCTCGTCGGTCGCGACTTTTGCCCGCTGCGATGTGAAGGTCTGGTGGGGGAAGCGGAGTCGTTGAGTCAGCCCCCCCTCCGCTGGGGTTAGCCCCCGTTTCGTCCGGTTTGCGTTTTCTCCCTGTTAGTCGCTGCTTGACCCTTTTCTTCATTTTGGAGAGTGAATTTCGCATGTCGTCCATGTCTGTGTTGGATCAGTGTAGAAGAGCGTTAGATGGTGGTGCGATAGCGGATGGTTGGCCTCGTGACTTTGACGCCCAGCGCGAGCACTATGCGTTATCGGGCGGGCGCTCCCCACGGCGCCCCTAGACCCGCCGACGACGCTCTCACTCTCACTTTCCTCAAGGGATGGTACGGCTCTGGCGATCCCCGCCGTCGTTACTGTGTACAGGTCATTGAGAAGGCACGGATATCATTTATCCAGAAGATGCATATCACTTTCTGCGCTGGACTCCGGCCAGTTAGGAAGCCATCGGACGGGTTGGGGGCGAGATCCGCCACGCCGAAAAATCGCAGAGTCCGGAAAAGGCCATCAAACCGAACGTCGTGGTTCTGAGCGGGCCCCGGTTCCTGGAGTCGGTCCTGTGGAGATTTCGCAACGCGGTTCGTTCCCTCGTCACCTGTCTGCCCCCGGGTTACGCAGTGTTGATTCGTCTCGATAGGATTTGGTGCACGGCAGCAGACGAGAATTCGCACTTATCTACCTTTAATCCAGGTTCCCTTCTTCCTCTCAGACAACATCCGTTACACCCCTTCATCAAATTTTTTCACCAACTATCGACGTCCTCAGGCCCCCGCATCAACGTTCAGACCAGTATTTTTCCTAGACGTCGCCCCACGGCCCTCAGAGAAGGGAGGGTATCCTCCGACACATTTTCTGGTGGCCCCCGTCGTCACCCTGTTCCTCGCGGACACCCCCACTTAACGTGATCGAGACCATCCGACATCTTTACTCCTCCGGAACCTGACGTAGTCTTGATTATTTTTATGGGCCACGTCTGGAATAACGTTGGAACCGGTCTGGATGAGGCCAGTGGGATGATCGAGCTCGTCGAATTCGAGGCCCTGCCCACGAACGAGTGCGGGGAACCGCAGAGACGATTGAATGCGAGTATAGTGGTGATTCTGAGACGGTGAAGCGGTGGCTCTATGCAAAGAGCTGCGCTTTTGGATTGACCCCGTTCGCTCAGATTAGATGTATCGCTAACACCCAAGGTTGTCACCGACCTTCCCGCCATTGACTGAAATTTACCCGGGACATTGATATATGTGTGCGTACGTGTTTGTGCGTAGGCAAGGTGAATAGCGAGTTAGTAGGAATGCTCACTGCACGGTTGCCCGAGAACCATGATACAGAAGTATACCCAAACCGACCTAGACTACCCTTGGACCTCCCTTACCTTACCTTATACCATACGCGTTCACCAAGCGTCGCGACAGCATGCCGCACAAAAACAACGCAATATTCCTATCGAACCTTCTCCCCATCGTATATATCGTCAACTCACAACCCGCTCGCAGCAAACTCAAAGAGTACGACTTCCTTCGAAGGATCCAGCTGATGATCGCACCAAGAACTTGATGCTGGAAATTCGCACACGCTTCCGTCCCTTCCGCTCGGCCATCTGTTGAGAAATAACGGGTCGTCTCTGTGTCTCTACGACGATCTTTCGGCCTTCCGAACCACGTCCGATTGTCACGACTGTTTCCAGGAGCAGAGCAGGTGCGCCTCTCATTACTTTTATGCGACCACACGACTCTACGCGTGTGATCGCGTTCCGTTCTCGTCCTCCGCCCGAGTTCAACTCTTGACTTACACCCCTTTTCCATTATGGGGGGTGTACGTCTAGTGGGTGTTGCAGCCCCAGAAGTGGCAAGAGGAGGATACACGTTGTCCCTTCAACCCAAATTTCTTTAACGACCACCCAATTTCCGGGAACGACGGGGACTCCTCTAAACCGGGATAATTCACGCCCTTTGCATACGCATAGGTCGCATCGGAAACGCCTGGCCTCCTCTTCCGCTCTTCCCGCTCCGAGTCAAGGAAGCCGGTCTGAGGCGTACTCTGTGTTTACGGATGGGACCTTGTAGGAAATGACGAATGGTTTGAATAAGTCGGTTGGGGGGACATAGGTGTTCCCACCGGAGTTGGCGACGGGGTCGTTGATGCACGTAAGTCATCCGACTTCGAGGGTAGTAGGGCACAATACGAAGTTTGCGTTTACCGGTGAGTGTTCCCACTGGTTCCATTCACCCCCCTTCATCCACCATCATTTGTGTGTTCAAGCTCGAGGCGTGGATGGGCGGATATCTGACTCAACAAATCTCTTTCGAATCTAGGCCATCGGATCCCCAGAGCCTACTTCCTGGTGTTCCTCCACTCGCGTTCAAACGCCGGCGCGCCGACTACGCGAATGTCTCTTCGAATGTCCTCAACACCTACACTCTGGGGGAACACATCAGTCAGAAGTGGGGAATCGGGAAGGCGTTGAGACGGAAACCGATGATGGATCCGCAGACGGTTGCGAATGGAGTTGACGATGAATGCATTGGGTTGCATAAGGTGTTGGGTACGACGGTTGAGGTTATTGTTGGCGGGATTTGCCACCAATCTGTACGTTTTCTCCTTCCCCCGGTCCCTCCGCTTCGCTGCTGTGTACTGATCCGCCTCTTTCCGTCTTTCCAGTGAGCCGCAGAAGCCCACAAATCGTTCTACACCCGTGCTTTTCCATACATTCTCCTAAAATGCATGATTCAAGGTGTTCCAGATGCATACCAATCACGGATTGTGCAACTTTACAAGAGGGCGAACGGAGGCATAGGCCTCTCATCGCCATCCCCACTCACATTGCATCCCTCCTCTCTCCGCCGCAGGTTCCGTTCTTCTTTCTCGATTCCCGTTGCGGTGTCGTTTTTGGTGGACGGACGTGCTGACGCGTCGCGGGTAGATTACGTAGATTTTAATTCGAGGTTGAATAGTTGTCCCGTATTTCCTACCATACTCCAACCAAAAGTATGGATGAAATCCGTGTGTGTCGCAGCCTGCTTCTGCTTTGATGACCAGTGCGCTTGTTTTCTCCGTCACAAATGAAACTATCCGCCTCCGCACACACTAGCTCTTATAAATTACGGATCGACGCGTTAGGACACGGCTGTCTAGTACTGCAGGGAATGAAAAGGCAGATAAATTTACAACGACATCCACGAAATTTAAGAGGATTCCGGGGGGGGTGCGGGCTGGGACTGGACGCATCTAGTGACTTTTTTCCTTGGATGTAGACGTGACCGACCAGTCCCCATAGTTGCACGAGGCCGAATAACCGACCTGGGCTCTGGGCTGGGACTGAGGTGGTGGTCCCGCAAAAAACCGTAAATCCTTCTTTCAGACTGACCCGGGAGTCTCGCTCTATGCCGGGGGGAGCAAAGCTTTGTGGAAGCCGTGGACTGCGACCCCCCGTATATCGGTCCTCTGGCCCCCAGGTGCTACGGTTGAGGAAGATCGTCGTCCTCGACTACCGTTGCCGAAGGTGAGTTGGGCAGGGAGAGGTTGGATGGTGTGGTCAGAGAAGGCCATGGATCCGTAAGTGACTCTCCCACTCCGAGGAGAGAGGCGAGAGAGGGATCCCGATCTATGGGAGTGTCGTGAGCGGGAGGAGATTGATCTCCGTATCCGAGGAGGGCGTGCCAAAGATGGTAGACTTGGGACTTGGTCCTTGGGTGTGCTGGAAACGAGAGATGTGCCCAGATGTGCCCCCATCAATTCCGGAGCTGTTCGCGCTCGATTTAATGCTCCGAGGCCCGTGATCGAGATCAGTCCATTCCGAGTCGTTCACGCACTCACTCGTGCCCTCGTCATCCCCCCACCGGCTCGAACGAAGCCAGGAAAAGTATTTCACCACAGGATCTGGGACAACCTCCTGCTTTTCGCAAAATGAACTGGCCTGCTTCACAAACGTGCGCCATCATGTATTGCTTTTTCGACGGTGTTTTTCCTCTGCTCACTTTCCCGCCTTTTCCGCTTCTTTCAAGTAGAAAGACTAAACCTTCGGTTTCCATGATACGTTGCAGAACAAGGCTAAGGAAGGATGAAGCAATCCGGTGACCACTCAAGTCCCCGCAGGAGAGGTTGAGGCTCCCGTCCGACCCCCGTTCCCCAAGATCTCCCCGCTACTCAAATTGGTGTCGATGCCCCGTCCTCCGCAATGCAGGTCAACGATCCGCCTCCCCTAACATTACGGGTCTCGGAGCACCCATCCGACCCTCTCGGCAGTATCCCACCCACCGTAGCCTCTTCTCCCACATTGGTGTCCAACTTGATTACAACCGAATCAGGCCAGGGCGTCGAGAGCAATAGCGGCCAACCGATGACGACGACTCGTCATGAAATACTCTACTTTGAAGATGGAACATTGAAATCGTGTGCGGACACACCGTATTCCGGGTCCACTCGACCACGATCTCGTTTTCTTCTCCCGAAGGACGCCGCCGAGGATCTTGCGATCCTACTGAGATGATCTACACACCAGGGTGGGTCACTCCTCCCGCTGATGTCATGAACTAATCGACCGGGTTCCAGCATGGCGCAAGGTTCCGGAGTTCACGGCATTCGCGTCGCTCCTTCGGATGACGACCAATTATGGTTTCTCTGGCGTCCGCGAGCAACTCGTCGATAGCATCAACGGTGCCTACCCTACCAAGTGGGAAGGCGCTGTAATCGCAAAGGTTCCGGGCGAGGACATCGGATCACCCACTCCACCCCAATGCGGTTTTGCCGCCTACTGAACCACCCTAGGTGGTTTCTCCTCTCTCACCAACGACGTACCTGGCACAGCACTCCTACGTTTTACCCTCGTCTACACCATCTACGGAATGGAGTTGATACGGGGTCGGCTGGTAGGGCTCGCGCATTCTGCCGTATGCCGTATGAGCCTGGAAGAGTGTCATTACGGGACGTACACCGTAAATGTTACGAACCCTCCAGAACGAAGAGCGGAAGTGCCGAATAGGACCTACGACGTAAGCTCAATCTTCCTTTCTGCGCCATCGCCAAGTCTCACCGTGCATTGGGGTGCATTGACGTCAGGCCGTGATTGCTGGTGGTACTCGTTGTGCCGATAATGTGGAGAAACTCCAGGTCGGTGACCAACTCCTCGGTTTAACTGACATTGGCTGCTCATGACAAAGGGCACGAACTCCACGCGTACCGTACTGCAACCGTTAGTATATTCTTGGGTACACCAAGTCGCTCTCCTTTTCAAAATGTACAGCACCTTATTTCCCGATTCCCTTCCTACGCGGCTTTGAATGAACGTCAATTCATGGTGCCCAATCCCTTGGGAGCGCCGCGACATCCGCTCCGGGGCATGTGTAGCTCCAGGCAGCTTCCTCAATCTCTATTCCGACGCATTTCCGTGGCCCTTGACGGCCATACTCCATCGTCACCCGGTCGTGTGGGTATAAAAGCCAGTCTGCCTTTTACCCATGTGTTGTTGACGCCGGGACACTCAACCATGTCTATCGAATGTGTGCGGCGCGTCTCCCCCTCCTCTTCCATCACCCTCTACCGTGAGCGACGATGGCCCGTGGCTTCGGGGCGAAAGCGAGCTAAAACATGAGCGCATTCATTGCATTCAGGTCGTATCGATGGGATGAACTCGCTGCAGGATTATGAGACATTAAATCGGACTTCGGGATCGTATTTCTCCATCGCGAGTCGGACCAGTACTATCAGGACTTGAACACTGCGCTGATCTTTGTGAGTGGGAAGTTCGTGCAGTACGTAGGACCCAATTAATTGGATCCCAGACTGGATTATTCTCCACTGCAACTTCGGCGCCCGCCGTTGACATTCAGCAAGATATCCGGCGAAACGCCCGTGAAATTCCTTCGCGCGCTCGGTTCAGAATGCCAACGGCAACGCCTCCGGAGAACACTCCGATCCTCCTTCCCTCGATTGGAAACCCCCCAACAATGGCTACGTCGGCACTCAACGCACGATGTATGCTGGTCTCGCGGCCCCGGTTCTCGCTGCTTTCCTCGCCGTGCTTGGGAGGCAGTGGCCCAACCGACACGATCAAATCGAGATGCGTGGTACGCTGATATGACAGTCGACATCGACATAGGATGACAATTGGGATGGTCGCATGACGCTTCGACGTCAGGATTGAAACTCTCCCTGTCAGATCGTGCTCCGACTGTTCTGTTACGGACCTTTAAGGCACCCATAGAACATCAATCGAGCAGCTACAGTGGTGATCATCACCGCTTTGCCATCTGGTTCTCATATTCCGCATTTGCATCATTTCTGCCACCATGGCGTCGGACGAGTGTCCATACCAAACTCCGCTTTCTCTCCTCTGGCTCCTCGTTAATACGATCTCCGCAAGACCGGGTGGTATTAAGGACGCCCTCGCCTCCTCACCGCCCTAGAGCTGGACGTGTGATGGGTTCCTCAGTCCCAAGGATGGTTCCACAGGTTTAATTAACTGATCCAGCTCCCGGAGGAGGTGAAGTTGTATCTCCTTCGTGAAGGCTTGGTTTGTTTCTGACGGGAGGGGACCTAGGGGCCCTGGGGTTTCAACCATCGCCGGACCCGTTTACAACACTCGGATCAGGTGCCGTTGTGAACCCCGGGCCGATACAGACCTTCCCCACGGACACTATTCCAGATTGGGCGGCCATTCAAATTACTCTCACGGACCAGACTCCTGTGCCACTCTTCGTGAAAGGAGCAGTTCATCTTGAACTTGTGTTTGATTGATTGGATGTTGACCCTCTCTACTAATATAGAGATCATCACTGCTGTTTTGTGGTTCATAACTGAAACCATCTGGTACAGTATTGAGGAGCTTTCCTTCTGGAGAGACTGAAGTTTCTGGGAATTTGTGTAACTACAGTCATGTTCATACCTTTCCCAGTCCCACCTCCCCCCTTCAATTCTAGCTCTGTAGCCATTCCAATATGTAGGAAACAGTGGATTAAAGATCTCCAGCTCCAACCCACTCCTGATCCCTTGGACAATGACCCCTAATCTACCTCTCAGCAAAGCTGTCAATGGGAAAGAAGGGACTGCCCCAATGACTCTCAAAACACCCAAAGTCACTACCACATCACACAGTTGTGGTGAGAGTATATTGACCATCTCAAATGGCCTACAACCTTCTGTTCCACCAACAGCTGCTGATGGTTCTCACCTGTGGAAGTTAACCCATATCAGGTAAATTTAGTACCTACACATGATCCAATCATACTTCAGGCAGATTCTCAGTGATTTGGAATGCTTTGGGTCCATTCACAGTAGTCTATATTGGGTACAGATGTAACTCCCATAGTCTCCCCAATGCAATAGTTCAAATTTGTGATAATGGTACTTTCTAGGCAGGGAGGGAGAGGAATATATAGATCTTGCATTTGACTTAACCTCCTCTTGGGGCATCTGAACAAGCTCCAGATAAGATAAGGGTCTATAATAAATCCTAATGAGGTACATGATTACACTCCAGAATCAACACCTCTCCAGAGTCATAACCAACAACTAGATACTGACCATCCCACTGTGCATCTGAAGGCCTTGTAAGTCTCCCAGGCAGTTGCAAAACTACCTTTCTAGTAACTGTATCCTGGATCCCAGGTAGAAATGACCTATCTATTCTAATACCACCAATGAAATCTAGACGGGGCCCATTCCTGCATGAACCTGATAGCTCAATAGAAGATGAGTCCAAGCTCCCAAAGTTCCACCCCATAGTTACAGTTGATGCTACACCTGAGTAGACTTGAAACCAGACTGTTTGGCCATCAATGGTTAAGAAGTTAGGTGTTCTTACAGCTGATCCATAGATTGCTTTCCCCACAGCCTCTCCTGTCCATATAGACCAGGCCTGAACAAAGTTTTGATACAGACAGAAAATCACGGATCCATCTACTGACATCCTGAGGTCTATAACATCTCCAGATATATCCACTGTTCTGAGGAGTTTCTCTTTCTCAGTATCCCAGATATAGATTTTCTCATCTGTACACCAGACAGAGATCAGCCTACTCTCAGCTAACTGGGTGTCCATCCAATGGGTATCTTTGGCTGGGGTTTGGAAAGATGCCTTGCAGAGGCCAGTTAAGATGTCCCATATCCTTACCATCCCATCTGAATGGCTTGAAATAGTAATGCCATCTTTTGCTTGCAGAGTGATGGACTTGATTGGAGCTGAAGCAAGGGGTATAGATTTTGGAGAAGCTAGAGCTGGATTTGTAGATGATGCACCAATTTTCCAGAACCTGACTGAGTGGTCATAGGATACTGATATGAGAGAGGTAGGGGAGGAAAATGCAAGGGAGGTGATGCTATAGGAATAGCCAGTGAAGGTCTCAAGGAGTTGAGGGTCTGAGCCAGTGATATCCCAAATATCAATGGTGATACCAGTAGTCACTGCAATGACCCTATTGTCAGGGGAAAAACAGCAGCACTGAACCCTTCGGTCTCCTGCTATACAGAATTTGGCCACAATTTCTTTAGAGTCAGAGCTTAGAATCTCAGCAGTGACTCATTGCATACAACAAATTGGGTACCATCCAAAGAGAAAGCAATCTGAGAACCATTACATATAAGTACAAACTGCTGACTACTAATGTCCCACTGCCAGATTTCATCACCAGATATAGACATAGATATAAATATGAGGTGTTTGGGGTTCAAGGGAAAGAAACAAACATGTTTTATGCGATTTTCTTGCTTTATGATATGATTGCACTCCCCTGTTCGAACATCCCACACACAAATTGTTCCATCCCAAGATCCTGAGGCAATTGTGACACAGTCTGCTGAGATAGAAACAGCAGAAACTAAGTATGTATGGCCATGGAAAGTCCTGACAACTCCGCCAGTCTGCATATCCCAGAGCTTAATAGTCTTGTCTTCACTACCAGATATGAGTGATGTCCCATCTGTTGAGAAGACAAGGCATCCCACCCAACCAGAGTGCCCAGAAAGAATGGCCACCTGCATGCCTGTGATGGCATTAAGGATGATGATGGGACCAGACTCTAGTCCAACTGCAATGGTATCTTTCCAGCATGCAAGGACCAATAATTTTTCATCCAATAAGACTGTGCGGAAACATGTTCCCCATCCAGCTGAGATCCCCTTAATTATCTTGACCTCTTGTGAAAGCTCTGTACTGTAGTGCTGATGGAGCCAAGATGAAGGAGGGCAAATTGGAAGGGCAAAATTATAGATATAGGAGGGGGAGTCATAGATCACATCAAAGTGCTCTAGGATAAGTCTTTGGCTGTCAGCTGTCCACTGGCATATGACTCCTGCCTAAACAACTGTCAATACAGATGTAAGTGAGCAATTATGCATAGCACTTACTGATGTACACCATTGCTCAACATCATTTATAGCATAAACCCCAGTTCCAAGATTCTCTGTGAGTGCAAGAACCTCAACCCAATATGGTAAACATGTTGTGAAAAATTTGTTGATTCCCTTCTCCACCTCCTTGATGTGGGGGGTACTACCAGGGATCCTCAGAAGGTGTTTTGTCCAGAAGCAACATGCATATTTGAGGGCATCTCCAATGTGGTCCTTCCGGTGGGCAGAAAGATCTTTGACCTTGCTGAGAACAGTACAGCCATCCAGATTGCAGATATTCTTTCTCAACCTTTCCCTCATCAGGTTAAGACATGAGAGTAGGATTTCTGTATGATGAACTGAGGGCTCCACAAAAAACTGATCATCCCTGCACCGAACTGGATCCATGAGAAAATCAGGAAATGACTTATGAAAGGCTCGAATGGGGTCTTCTATGCTCTCAGGGACAAGGAGGAGAGAATGGAGGGAACAAAGGGTGGTGGGGATGTCAGGCACTCTCAGGAGGTCTGAGAGTGCCCTTGCTGAAAGAGGGTTAACAGCAAGCAACACTGCCCCAACCACAGTTTTGAAACGTGAATGGACTTCCTTGGCATCCACATCCATGTCATCAACTATTTGTTCTAGGACCTGAATGTAGAGGAGGTCAATCCCAGACTGCCCTTCACGGGTAGTACTTTGTGGGAGAGAGATGATTCGGTCCAGTTGCTCAGTGGGTGTGTGGTTCCTGGATGCAACAAGTTTGATGACAGTTGAAGCGTAAATGAAGAATCCTGCTGCCTTTTCGCAAAGAAGGGTGATGTCGGATGTGGTTGGCCAGCCTTGTACGAAGCCGCAGTCACTTCGGGTTTTGGCAATATCAGTCAACCGAATCCTGAAGAATAGCTTGATGTCGCTATCCACCAAGGAACGTTCGACATCATGCAACCTGAGCACTTCTGTAATTGGTCGGAGTGACTCAAGACGAAACCCGGAGCGAATCCGGGGCTCGGGCCGTCCAGTGATGAAGAACTTGACGGTGGGGATCTCGTCCACATAACGGGAGAGGACGGAAAGAATGGCGGAGGCGGGCTCTTCATCCTCGCACTCGTCCAGGGCATCAATGATAATAAGCGTCCGAATCCGGGCGACTTTTAACGGGTCAACGATGATCCTCTCCATTTGGGAACAGAGAGACTCCCGTCCAACGTCGGGATTGGCCTTCAAGACTTGGATCAACCGCTCTCGAAACAGGAGGTACCGATAGGCGAGTTGAAAAGCGAGAGTCGGGAAGATTGCCTGAAGGTTGCTTCTATCCTCGAAATCTCGCGAGCAAAAGAAGCTGGCGCCAAGCTTTCCATCCGCGAAGCCGATCTCGGCGAACGTTTGGGCGATGGTCGACTTCCCGGTTCCCGCAAGGCCATTCAGCCAGAACACCCGGTGATCTTGTTCGTCCCCTAGCCAGCGTTCGAGTTGCAGAAGTACATCTGTCCTGGTTCCCCTCAGACACCCCTGCCTGTTCCCGGAACGGTACCCAGCGTCAGCGGTGTGACGCATCTCTTTCAGAAGCTGCCGATCCGTGTCTCCCTATTTGCAAGTTACTACAAAGGATGGGGCTGTAATGGAGTGAGACTCACAATCTGCTGACAGCCCTCGTTGTAGATATCTCTTTGCAACGAGGTCTGAGCATACGTTAGCTACGATGAGTGCAGGACTTCCGAGAGAGCAAACCTGGTAGTCCATCAAGACATCGCGAATATCTTGCACGAGACCGTTAAGCTTCTGCGCATTGTCGGGTTTTTTGAGTAAAAGCGCGAGATCTTCCTGGGCCGTCACCGAGTCCATAGCTTGGCCAATCTCTTTCAATTTTCTAATGATCCCCATGCGTCAGACTCGGCTCTCGATCTTGGAGAATGTGGACTCACCGTTCCAGTTTGATGGCTCTTTCCTTCTCACTGACATCGCCAGGAGAGATAGGTACGGAGAGCGACTCCGAAAGCGTTTTGATCCTGGACGCCAATGATCCGATCGAACTTTCATTCACCTCTGTTCGCTAGAATGACCGTAAATACTGTGAATCAAGCATGTGGGAAGGAAGGCCATACCTCGCAAGTGTCGAGAATAAGGCAGAGAGATCCCGCAATGGATTTGAGTGGACCGAAGGCACTTGCGGAGTCCCTCACCCCACGGAGCAACTCGGCCATGGCAGACACAGTAGAATTGTCGTTCGATTTATTGTCACCCGCGGTGCCGCTTGGTTCGAGGGACTCGTCGGGACGAACAACGTCTGGTCCATATTCAGGAAGGGTGGGGGTGTCTACATTGTCAGAAGGAACGATCAGAGGCAGCGACTAAAACAACAACGTTCGCGTACTGTCGGGTTTCCCACCGTGCGAGATAGGGGGAGTAGGTGGGGAGGGACGGGCTCCCTCGAGTTCTCCACTGTCTCCACTTCCTACGTCTTGGTGTAGGTGCGAATAACTCTGGCTGGCTTCCTCATCGACGCCTGGCTTTCCCCCTGCTTTACCATTATCGTTTCCACGTGCTGGTACAGATCCTAGTCCATCTGGTTGAGGAGGTCGGTCCATCGAAGAAACTCGCTCTTCAGCTGCATCGGCTCTATCTTCCTCTCGGTCGTAACCTTCGCTCGCTACGACGTGAGGACTTGGTTGAGGAAGCGAAGTCGTCGAGTCAGTCCTCTCCTCATCGGGGTTGGCTCCCGTTCCGTCCGGCCCGCGTTTTCTCCCTGCCAGCCGCTGCTTGAATTTCTTCTTCATTTTGGAGAGTGAATCTCGAATGTCGTCCATGTCGGTGTTGGATCAGCGTAGAGGGGCGTAGACGGTGGTGCGATAGTGGATGGTTGACCTCGTGGCTTTGACGCTCAGCGTGGGCGCATTGCACTATCCGGCAGGCGCCCCCCGTGATTTCTTTCTTCCAACGACGCCCCTGCTTGTGGTCCCCATTTCCGCAAAAGGTACCCACGATGAACAGTTTTGCGTACTGGTATTCGTCCTTTTCGCTCAAGTACTTCACTTCCCCACGTGTACACGGTTTACGGCCGATCGGCGCCTGCATCCCCTTGATTTGAAGTCCGCTTTGCCGTCGCTGAGCCCAATTTCGGATGCGTTCAACCGATCCCTCCTCAATCTCGGGTTCGGATGCGTCTCCCTCGTCGCTATCGCTCTAGCCGTTCTCAAGGGATAGTACGGCTCCGGCTATCCCTACCGTTGTCACTGTGTGCCACTCATTTGAGAAGGCGTCGAAATCCTCCATCCAGAAGATCCATATAATTTCTGCACCGGAATCTGGACAGTTGGGAAGCCGTAAGACGGGTTGGGGGCGAGATCCGCCACTCCGACAAACCACAGAGGCCGGAAAGACCAGCGAACCGAACGCCATGGTTCTCGGCGGGCCCTGGTTCCCGAAGTCGGTCTAGGAAGGCTTCCTAGGGAGGTTTTGTAACACAGTTCGTTCCCTCATCGCCTGTCTGTCCTCAGGTTACACATCATATATGATTTGTCTCGTTAGGATTCAATGCATGATAGCAGACGAGCATTTGCACTCATCGACCTCGCGTTCAGGTCGAGAAGATTTTAAATAATAATAAAACGTTCAGGTCGAGTCCTTTTCCAGTATCTTTCCCAAGCGTCGTCCCACGGCCCTCAGATACGTTTCACCTGGAAGAGGGAGATTCGTCCGACAACGCGTTCTCTGGGTGGTCCTCGTCGTCACCCTGTTCTTCGTGGACGCCTCATCCTACGTGGCCGAGACCGTCCAACATGTCCGCTCCTCTGGGATCTGGCGTCGTCTTGATCGATTCCAGTCTCCTGTTGTGGGCCGCGTCCGGAGTGAGGTTAAAACCGAGTCTGGATAAGGTTGGTAGCGTGGTTGGGCTCGTTGAATTCGAGGCTTCACCTATGAACGAGTGTGGGGAGACCGTAGAGATGATTGGTTGGGAGTATAGTAGTGATTTTGAGACGGTGAAACGGTAGCTCTCTGTAAAGAGCCGCACTTGGATTGACCCCGTTTGCTCAGGTTGTCGTCGACGCTCGAGATTCTCACTGACCTCCCTTTCCGCCATTGTTAGTAAAATTTATCCAGGACGTAGATGTATGTGTGCCCGCGTTCGTACTGACCCTGTCATGAAAATACCCGTACACATGAATTAAACCACAAATAGAGTATCAAAGGAGGGTAAACAGCAGAGGATGGTTGAAGGGATAGATATCTAAGAGATGGAGTGAGAATAGTAACAACGCAAGGGGAAGATAAATAGTCGTTAGATCGGGATATACGATGGAGAATATTAGGGTAAGAATTCGAAAACGGGGTGGACCCTTCGAAGGATTGGCCAGAGGAACATTCTGGTTGGGCTGATGAATGTTGGGATGAGGATGGTGCCACCAAGTCCGCGATAGTGCCAAGCGTCGGCTTAAATAAGATTTACGGTCAGTGTGAATAGGCGAGGTGAATGGCGAGCTAGTAGGAATGCTCACTGCACGGTTGTCCGAGGATCATGATGCAGAAGTACACCCAAATCAACCCAATCCACCCTTGGACCTTCCTTCCCGTCACCTTATACCACACGCGTTCACCAAGCGTCGCGAAAGCGTGCCACACAAAAAACAAGGTAATGTTCCTATCTAACCCTCTCCCCATCGTATAAGTCGTCAACTCGTGATACAACCCGCTCGCAACGAAAACTCCAAAGAGCATCGTCGCCCTCGCGAATTCTTTCGAGATCCACGAGCCAACCCAGTATCCGGGATACCCTCCAAAGATGACGAACATCCTTCTGAGGAGCTGGTGCCAACGCTTAGCCCAGAAGATTGTCAACGAGTCGGAGGAGAATGGCTGGTCGAGGAAAGGTGGCCAGAGGAGAGGGGATTGGTGGAGGAGTCCGACGCCAACGAGAGTCGCGATGGAGTACAGTGTTTCGAATCCGGCCAAGAGCATAGTCCCAGTCATGATGTGGACAGCGGTAGAGACAGCATAACGCTGGACAGGAGGCAAAGGGAGGAATATCGACCCACCAAAGGGAGAGCCAACTCCAGGGATAAGCTTCATACAAGAATGCAAGAAGTCGATTAAGGTGAAATACGTGAAGAAGATCCTCCATGTTGCCTTCAGAAAGGCGCCTCTTTCCAACGGTCGGTGTTCCTGAGGCGCATGTACGCCCTGTCCGAAATCCCAACCGAATCCCCGGAACGCACAAAGGATCTCGAAAGCATCGTTCACGGCGGGAGGAAGAGAAGAGGGGTTGGACGCTCGATGCTTGGCAGTGGGTGATGACGGTGCGTGGGTTTCCTTCTCCCCTCCGACCGGCGGGAGCTTTGTCTCGCCGACTTTGAGTCGGCCAATTGGTGTTAGAGCAAAGTCGAGGCCTTTCGCTATCAGCTGCGCACACGCCAGACCTAGATGTAAGCAGTTAGTTGTGGGTCACATGCCACGCAATGCAATGTGGTGACGGACTCTGTGCCCAATTCCATGCCTGGAGCCATGGTTGGGGCCAATAAAATCTACACGCCCCGCGACACGTCAGTCATACGTCGCGGAGATCGATGGAGATACGCACCCGAAGGCGAAACGAATGGAGAGGAAGATCACCGATGGCAGGAGCAACAACCGGATGACGAACGTGTCCCTCCTCCTGACCAGGTACGCCATGAAGCCGAGGGGTAGAAAGGGCAGGACGGCCCAGTAAGCGTTGCTAGCGGTCCATGGTGTTCGATGGTGTGGCAGAGGTATGAGGGTTCTGAAAGCCCAGTGGAACGCGATTTGGATCCTGAGGGTTGCGGAATCAGTTGTGGGATCGAGATTGGCCGTCGGAGCAGTCGGAAGTAAACGTACTCTTGCCAGACCGAGAGACCCATAGCTCGAAGGTGATGGGGGAGAGGGAAACAAGTCAGACCGAGTTGCCTCCTTGGTAGGCGCAGCCAGCGGATGGTGGAAAAAGCGGGTTATTTGGTGCTGTGTTGTGACTAATAATCGCACAACCCTTACTCTGCTTCTACCACCGTCGAAAACTATGGGCTGGGGGGATTTCTTCAGCTGTTGTCTGAAGTCTCGACCAGAGAGCCCGGTGAGTACAAAACTTTTGCGTCGCCCTCCGGTCGTGTGCTGACCATATATATTTTTCTAACCGATGCGAAGGACCCGACTACGCAGCCGGTAGATGAACACACCGTGCTCCTGCCTCCTCCCTCTCAAGAAAATTACAAGTACGCGTAAACCTTCTCTATGATCCAAAGGAACCCACGTTAACATCCCCCCGTCGTGTCCGGTCTGCTTTCGCGTGACTTTTCCCGTCGGCCTCTCTGGTCCTTATCTTGGCCAGTTCGACGAGCGTCCTTGACCAACGACTGAAAGACCGACTGGGAGCAATCACAAGCTTGAAGAAAGGGTGCGTCTCTCCATCCCTCTCCCGGTGGACATTTTTCCCTGCACGACCATGTAACGTAACCTCATGTTACTTTGAAACCTCCATCAGGAAAATGGTCAACGTCAAACGCTCAACTCCCTTCAACATCCGGAACGACCCATCCCTCCTCTCCGACCGCGACCGAGACAACGGATACTATTCCGACAGAGACCGAGATCCGCGATACGACGGAGACTACACCACCAACGGCCACCACGATACCTCCCGATCCATATCCCGAGTATCCTCCGATCGATCCCTCTCTTCCTCGCAGATCTCGCGTCGAGAGCGAAGTGAGAGGCGGCCGATCTTGAATATGAGGTTGGCGAATGCGCAGGTGCTGGGAGCCGGCCCGGTGGAGGGAGAGTTTGTCGAGAGAGGGAGGTCACGCGAGAGGGGAAGGAGGGGGTCGAATATCGACCCAAACGCGAAACATCCTGGACAGCACGGGCTGCAACCACCGAATGCCTTGGGCCACAGAATCAGGATAGAGGACATCGGTGAAATCTCTCAAAGCTGGAGGGACTGATCCGACAACATCTTTCAAAATTTACCCCCTAGCATCATATCTTTTCCCGGTGTCGGCAGGGTGCATAGCATGGGTTCGTCGTGTTTTTTTCTTCCTTTTGGGGTGATTTCATTTGTACCTGCTTTGAGTTTTATCAAGTCCATGTTCTTCGTCGATTCTGTTCAGTTTTTCATAGTCGATTTCGTCATCTTCCGCGCAACTCGGCCTCGCTTTCGCAATTAGGCACATTATTAGGATTCACGCTCGTGTGTATATGTACGCCCTTATATTATGTTCCTTTCACACCTACGTCAGAAGGTGCGCTTGTGGTATGCGCTCCAGATGCGCCAGGGTAATTTCCAATCCTTTCTTTGTAACGTCGGTTCGAAGGCGTTGAAGTTTGCAGCCTCAAGTCGTTGTAGGAAACTCGTCACAGGAATCTAGACGTGAAAACCAATCGGTCAGCGCAAGGGACTAGGTTAGCATGAGGGAGAGCTCACCATGGAAAGGAATAGTGGGATGGCCCTCGCAGGGACTTTTCTTCCCTCCTCCTTGAACATCTCTCGCGCGGTCAACACATGGTCGTTCGCGACAGTCGCCAGCTCAAACACCGCTTCCTCTAGCCGTTTCCCGTTCTCCGCTGCATCCACTCCACCACCGCCAATGCTCCTAAACACGGTCTCCTGATTCACGCCGTGTTTTGCAGTAATTTCCGCAGGGATCACCATCCGTCGTTGTGAGGCGTGATACGGTAAGGCACGGAGGAGCGTTGTGATTGTCTGGGCAACGCCCATGTGGGAAGCGGCGTGTGAGAGGAGGTCGGAGGTGTGGAGAGACAAGAGACGGAGGAAGAGATAATTCAGCGTAGAAGACGTTGATTCGGCATGGGCGAGCAGGGAATCTAGTGTCATATTTGTGGGTGAATGGAGTTCTGCTTCCTATCATTCGGTGTGAGCCAAGAGGCTTGCGAGCGAGGAGATACTCAACGTACCCTGGCATCGATTACACGTTTCAAGTGGTATGCAGGTAAATCGACATGTCTGGTGGCATCGTATAGAGCCAAGGCAACTGGATGGTTTGGTGGTGTTCCCTATGAATTCGACATCAGCTCCGTCACCCCGGATGAAGAAAACATCCAAATACCTTCCCAACGGACTTGACAGCATCCCTCCAAAACTGCATTCTCATCTGCCCAATAACGGACTGCGTAACATGGTCTTGAACGGTCGCTAGCTCAATCTAAACCAATAAAACAGGAAGCAGGAAGTCAGCTTTGTAAGCGAAAGGACAAGGGAACGGTATACACATAAAAAGCCTTCAACGCGAAGAAACCATCTTGGGCACTTTTTGGGTAGAATTTCGATGTGAGGAACGATTCGTAGTCTCGTTTGAGGACGAGTTTTCGGCAGGCATCTGAGGCGGAGCCGGATACGGTGGGGTCCAGTGGTGGAAGGGTTGGCGTTGGTCCGGTCGAGCTCCCCAGCTGGGGTCGCGCAGGATGGTGTTCATGGGGATGGGGGTGTGAATGCGAACGGCCATCGTCGTGCCCATGGCTGTGAGTCGAGTGAGACCTCGCCGTCGCAATCCTCGTCCGGCAGGCAGCAGCGTTGCGGACGCATCCCACCCTTCGGAGTCGAAGCATCCCCGGGTGTGTAGTTAGACGCCGTCTCCAACTCCGATTCGACGCCCTCCGCCGTCCAGTCCGGACGGAAGGCCGAGAGTGCACGTGACCTAAGGTCACGAGACCGGAAATTCATTCCCCTCCGTAATGCCAGGTGTTTGTTCCAACTTCATCCCTTAATCCTCCATCCTCTCTTTCCTCCCTACGTCTGCTTCGAACGCTGAACCATGGATGCTCGTTTGCGTCGCGTCAATAAGGAGATTACTGGTACGCCCACCTTGGAATTGGGGGCGG
>Ga0307517_10002306_pt1 | contig 30806 bp, 38 predicted proteins | sample 23_EM_MG_FD_194515 | JGI IMG/M metagenome (GOLD analysis project Ga0307517, IMG submission 194515) | Populus trichocarpa ectomycorrhiza microbial communities from riparian zone in the Pacific Northwest, United States - 23_EM | ecosystem: Host-associated > Plants > Roots > Unclassified | place... | reverse complement strand
TGTTAGAGTAATTGCGGGGTTGGTGGGGTCTTTTTTTTTTTTTTTTTTTTTTTTATATCATGTATTCGTTGTTAAGTACAAGAAACAGCATGGAGCGCTAGCTATGGCTGAAACAAAACTATGAAACAATCCAACCGCCCGCTTCACCTGGTCATGGGACAAACAAATACCCCCCACCCGTAGGAAAGAAATCAAACATGAAGACCGAAACCGTACTGCCAAGACCCTATGGTATGGGCCTAACCGCACACCAGCCACCAGCCTGAACTAATGGGGAGGAAAGCATAGGAAAGCCAAACACGAAGAAAACCAACATAAAGATGCACAGGAGCAAAGAAACCCTTCAGCAGGCTCCCCAAAACAAAAGAAAAGAATCTTACGGCCCAGGGCCGACGGAGCGGAAGGATAAAACTACTGTTGCCGGTTGCCCTAACGGAAAAACGTACTGAACCCCAAACCCATAAGGGCTACAGGGGCGAGCGGGTCGGGGACGGACTGTCCCCAGTAATCGGCGCGCGGCAGACCTTAGGAAAATCCAAGGAGGCAGTGCTATCCCATGAAAAACCGTAACCACCACGGGGTGCGACCGTAGAGTAAATCGCGGGAGAGGGAGAAGGCCGAGGGGAGTCACCCAGCGAGGAGAGCCACTCAGCAGAGGGGATGCCAGCCACAGCGGATAGACCAAGGGCCGACCGGACGATATTACCGCGTCTCTCATGTGGTCCCTTTTTACAGGAGAGAGAGCGTCACTACCGGAAGGGATCCCGGACGAAGGGGAGACCCGAGGAGGGGGTAGTAAGAGGGGGCAGTAAGGTGCCAGCTAGGTGTAGCAGTACGGTGCAAGCGGATCTAACGCGTGGGAAGCGGGAGAGGGAAGGCTCGCCAGTAACCAAGAAGTACGAACACGGAGGACCGAGACAGGGTCACGATTTTTCGAATGCCGACCGTACCGACCGAGCACCTCAGGAGGGAGTGCAATACCAGAGAGGAGGGCCACCAGGGCAACTACTTCACCGATAGCCCGAGACTGCGACCGTGTGTTGACGATGGAAAGAGGGTTGCCGACCGTGCAAATCGCTAAGCGAAACGCGTCGCGAAGTGCGGGGTAAGGGGGAGAAACATCAACGCAAGCGTGCTCAACGAAGACAGAGTCAAGAACCCCGTGAGAGGGGAGGCCAGAGACCCCAGAGAGAGGAAAGGGAAAGACGGGTGCGTGGCACTCCTAGGCAGAAGCCATCAAGGGAGCCCAGAGGCGGAGGACACTCTCACGATGATTTCCCATGGTGTTGAGATTTCAATCGCTGGAGGTGGAGCGGACGAGAAAGATGAGGGGTTGGAGTGGTCGGAGGGGTTCTTATATAGATAGCCCCGACGCTCTACATTTCGCCGGCTGTGAGCCCTAGGGGCCGTCCAAGCACGGAATCTGACTTAGGGTGTACCGCGACGTCGTGATGTGGATTTATGAGGCTCGGATACAGTATCGTGGGATAGATAACGAATGCACTTCTCCAATGACGTCGGATAAGGATATAGGACGTAGATTGAATGAACACAGGCTAAAGATCGTGAAAAGTACTGAGTCGTGATTGTCACGGGTGGTGATATTTGCCCCCCCACCCCCTGAAATCTTGTTTTAAGCCTCACGAGTATGCATGCGCTGGGTACTCTGACGTCTCTTGGCGTCAGCCTCAGCTGCATGCCAAGACTTTAGCTATCATCACTGAACTTGAACGAAACACCACACGCCATGTGTGAGCGAACCCAGACGAAAGAACTCGTCAATTCAAGATCTGCACACTGTGAGAAATCTATTCTAACACTCTATGAATTCTATGAAATCTATTAAACACAAATGCTAAATCACTAATATAATTCGGCAGACTCAGGGTACGATCGAGGAATCGTCAGATCGACCAAACGCCCGGGACATTGTCAGGAGTAGTCTCTTAGCCTCCCTTGAACCGGGGTCCTCATCACCTTTTTCGTCATCGAATTGTGCCCGACGCTTGAGGTCTTCCTTTGCCTTCAGCCACTCGCGGACACTGGCAGCCTGACGCGATTTCTTGCACAAGGGCTCAAAGTTCAAATCTTCCGAATCGGAATGAGCCCCACGCTTCCGTACCTTGTCATCCTGAGTATGAGCCCCGCCGCCTCTCTGTTCCCACCCCTGGTGAGTATTCATTTCGGATAGCCATTGGATTCCGAGTGGTATACGAAAAGCGGGGGATTCGCCGGGATCTCCAACCGGGGATGGTGATGTTCCGATGCTTGCTTCGCGTCCCTCGCGGGCGTCAGAGACAACCGATGATGAACTGCTTGATCCTGGATGAAAAAGTGGCGAGTAGTTTGCCTTTTTACCCAAGGTATTGGCTGGGCCGGGGTCAGCTCCCACATCCCCTCGTGGGGCCTGAGGGCCATGACGTCACGCCGCATGCTGAGCCCAATTGGCGACGGCATTTTTGTGAAGATAGTCGTCCCCTCTCAAGGGCGGAGTAGCCGGCATTTCCCGAGTCGCCGGCCGGTAACAATAGACCAACACATCCAACGGATCCTTGAGAACCGGATTCGACAGCAGTCAGGCTCTTACGCCTTCATCATTCTCGATGAACATCTAATCTATATAAGACAACTGGAAGGCAGGATGCAGACGCAGATGATGACGGCCTTCACCAGTTGCGCCAAGTATGTAGCGAATTGCGTTGTGTGGCACAGTTCTCGCAATAATTGCTGACAGTCCATGTATATCATAGGAATTTAACTCAGCAAAACCTACCCCATGGATATTTTGGGGACGCCAATGGAGAAGGCGATAATTGGGTCGTTGTGCGCCACCACTCGCAGGATTACAGACCCAAACAATACGGACAGCACGTGGACGTCCAAGCATAGCGCTCCAATCTATAAGTTCTAAGTCAGTAAGTGATAACAAACACATCCGGATTATTGCGAAAACTCACTAATTGGGGACGGATCGGACGCTGCGAGAGGTACTCGCCGTGCCACGTCATGGGCTTGAATATCCGCCGGGGGAGCATCTTGGACCCGCACCGGCGTACCAGGGATAAACATTGGGAGAGCCTGTTGGATTTGCGCAGGATTATTCGCTGCCAGTTGAGGATTGTTCTGCGGTTGGAGATTCGCGGGGCCGGGATTGTTCTGGGCTTGGGGCACCGCCGGACCATGTTGGACCCCCACCGGCGTACCAGGAATAAACATTGGGAGAGCCTGTTGGATTTGCAGAGGATTATTCGGCGGAAGTTGAGGATTGTTCTGCGGTTGGAGATTCGCGGGGCCGGGATTGTTCTGGGCTTGGGGAATCGCCGGAGCATGTTGGACCCGCACCGGCGTACCAGGAATAAACAGTGGAAGAGCCTGTTGGATTTGCGCAGGAATATGCGCCGGAGGGTGAGGAATGAGCTGAGCTTGGGGAATCGCCGGGGGTGGAGGATTGTTCTGAGCTTGGGGATTCGCCGGGGGAGCAGGTGCGTTTTGGGCTGGCCCTGGAGCATTTTGGACAACTGGGCCACCGTTCGGTACAGCTGTTGCAATACTCCACTGACACTGAGCTGGAGCGTTGAGCGGTAGTAGCACCGGGTTCACAATGACTTGCCCAGGGGGGACACCCGGGCCGGGAGGCACTTTCTTAGTTGTCTTAATGGTATGAGCCAACTTCTTCCCACAGTCCTTAACCAGTTGAAGAACTGCCTCGTCAATCTCCTGCATACTAGGCATGTTATTGACTGCTGACGCCGTGGTGAGTTCATCGCAGGCAGGTTTCAATCTCCTCATGCCTCCGACGATTTGCTGGAATTCGGCGTCTGGGAACTGACTATTATCTGTAATATAGCCCCTGGCTAACATCTGATCTTTCACAGCGTCCCGCCACGTAAGATATTCAGCGGGGGGGTGACCTTTGGCATGAGGGGGGACGCCCAATGTTAACTTATGATCGCTAATCTTACGATGATCCATGCGTCGAGCTGAATACTCCCCAACGAGAGTATTACCCGGAAGGTGATACGTCTGCCCCGCGGGCGGCGGCTGCTGCGCTCCTCCGGCGGGCATCAGGGCGTACTGTACATTGTTGATATTCTGCGCCATTGCGGTGGATTCTTGGTGTATATAGATGGTAGTATTTGGGGATGCTAGTGATGTGATAACGGTGGCTGTTGTGGATGTTCTGAGTGTGAGATGAATCTTGGTATGAAGTCCCTCTAGTATCGTGATCGGTTCACTTTATATATAAAACCCTACCAGATCCTCTAGGTTCTTTGAAAGAATCATGAATTCTTTTCATGATGTAAAGAAACTCAAATCTGACGCTCTATGGCAGAACTACCATTTTCTAATTCAACTTGAATAAATGAAACATGAAACACATTCGGGCAGGAACATAATATTTGCCGTCTCAGATTTTGAAGGAAACCATAGCTGATACCACGTGACGCCTACGCTAAACTCTATCAACGACTAGATCATGATTATCGCATGCAGGCCCCTTGGCCCTACAAGCGATCCATACGCGTTCAAGGGGTCAACACTCGACATAGCCGTACGCTCGAATCTACACAGAGCCCACGGGATCAACAGAGCAAAGTCCAACCATGCCTAGCAAATGTCCATTCTGCCGCCGAAAATACACCCGGTCTGGTGCATATGAGAAGCACCTGCGAACTGCCCACGGGGGTCTGGACATTGTCCTCGCATCCACCGTACAATATATCAATATGGAATCAAGCGTATCGCACAACCCAGACGCGAGCGAGCGCCAGGATTCCGACTGTGAATCCGATCCGGGCCCTCCTGGATCGGATCCTAACGCATTTTATCGAGACATTGCATATGAGTCTGATACTGAAGTACTCGATGACGCTACGTCTCCCTCTGCCGGCAAACAGATTCCTTATGAAGGTGCCGGAGAAGCCACCGGAGACGTCCACGGGTTTGAGCACGAATACAGCAACCTGTGCGAGGACCCTTGGGCACCATTTAATAGTGCGCAAGGTTTCAAACTAGCATCCTGGTTCATTGAGGGAAAAGTATCCAAATCACGAATAAATCAATACTTCTCGAGTGGCCTAGGAGATGCAGAATCAGTCGGGTATAGCTCCATGCACACGCTGGAGAACCACCTCCAGTTACTGGACCCGTACAGTCAATATCTGCAATGGTTCGAAGGACAGGTCGAGGATGGCCAAAGAACTTTGCCATTTTTCTACCGCAACGTACTAGGTTGTGTTAGATATCTCATTCGCCAGATCGCATACCGAGACGACTTGGTCTATGCGCCACGGCATGAATATGACTCCACCGGGCAGAGAATATATGCAGAAATGCATACGGCTGATTGGTGGTGGGACGTGCAAGTAGAGCATCCGAGTCCCACACTCTTTTGGAAGACCTTAGCTGACGGATGATAGGAGACACTTCCGCCGGGTGCTACCGTTGTTCCAATAATTGGGATGTCAGATCAGACTAACCTCACGAACTTCTCGGGTGACAAGAAAGCGTGGCCCGTCTATATTACGATCGGAAATCTTCCATCGGCCCGGCGCAATAGCCCAGGATCAATGGCTGTTCTGCTTCTCGCCTTATTGCCTATTCCTCCCAAATTCTCAAAGTCCTCCAAAGCCGACCAACGTCAGAGGAAAATCAACGCTGACACCCTACAAGATGTATTCGAACTCATCTTTGCGCCCCTACAGGACGTGGCGCATGCCGGCATCGCCATTGACTGCGCCGACGGCAAGGTTCGACAGTGCTTTCCAATTCTCTCCGCGTGGATCGCGGACCATATGGAAAACGTGGCACTACACGGGTTAAAGACAAACGCCTGTCCTAAATGCGAGGTGCCTACCCACGAATTAGGAACCAATGCCAAAAACTATCGATCCAGAGATTACGCAAGATACCAACGCTACAAACCCGAAAATGCGAACTCAGGCTCGGAGTCCGATAACGACCATGTCATGAGTGACAATCTTGGTATCGGCCAAAATATTTTTCACAGACTGGACCGGGTTTCAGCGTCTGATCTGTACAAACCAGACATGCTCCATACCATTTATCTCGGGCTATTTAAGCATATGATGGACTGGATCGAAGGGTTTCTGAAGAAACACGGGCGACTGCAGGCTTTCGACGACGTTTGGAAGGCATTACCGCCATACCCGGGATTCTTGGTTCCCAAAAAAGCCTACCGCGAGGTTACGCAGTGGCAAGGGAAAGAGATGAGGAATCTGGGGCGCTGTATTCTGGGAGTTCTCGCCGTGGCTCTTCGCCAGCCAGGAGGTGCGCAAGCAATTCCTTTCAAACGTGCTCTCGGATGCGTCAGGGCACTTATCGACTTCAATATGATGGCACAATACCGAAGCCACACGCCTGACACCATAGCATACATGGAAGATTATTTGGACCAGTTTCATAGGATGAAGGATATCTTCTTGGAGTTTCGAGTGACTAAACGCACACAGGCCAAGGTTGACAAGCAACGAAAGGAGATCCGACGGCAGAGAAGCCTGATGAGGGAGGGAGCGGCCCCATCCCAGCGGCGCCGGATCCGTGATGACGATCGCGACGAAGAGAACGAACTGCGTATGGACATGATTAATGCCGAATCACATTTCAACTTCGTCAAGATGCATCTACTAAGCCACTTTTGTGACCATATCCGCCAGTTTGGCAATATTCCGATGTATTCCACGGAGATCGGAGAGCTCGCCCACAAGACGCAAATCAAGGAAGGATGGCGACAATCGAATAAAAATGATGCCGCGCGCCAGATCGTGCACAGCTACGGTCGTCAACATGCCATCCGGATGAGACTATTGAACTTGGAATCTCTGCAAGATCGCGGCGAGGGTCTCTCCGCCGACGTCCTGAAGCATTTAGATAGGACAACCAGCACGGTATCGCAGCCGGTCATCCGTCGAAGGATCCTGAAGGGACGTCGGGACGACGTGTCCAACGTCGATGATTTTAGCAGGATCTCGGGAGTCTCACTCGATATTATATATCGTGAATTGATACGATATAGCAGGCATAACCTACCGATAGACCACCGTCTTCCGGAAGACCATGCGATACTTCGATCACTGCCTGTTGAGCTACTGACGCAACTTGAAATCCCAGTTCTTGCGTTCCAAGAAGCCGATGTTTACGAGATCCACCGTGCACGATCCACTGGGGCCCTACACTTTAGAAACCAGGGCAGTCGCAATGATTGGATTTGGGTACAAGCGGGTACGGAAGAAATGTATGGTGCGCTGAGGGGTCGTCTACCGGCAAAGCTAGTTGCCCTCTTGAAAATCAGGGACTACAGATGCGACAATACGGATACTGTGCGTCGGGTCGCCGGTGTTCAGATGCTGACCCCAGTCAACTCCGGGCGTCTATCGGATCAACATGGCCTTGTTACAGTGCAGATGAGGGAGGACGCACGAGGGTTTACCATAGTAGATATAGGGACAATCCTCGGTCTGGCGTATCTGATAGCGGAGGTGGACTGGCGGTGGCTTGTGAATAGCCAGATTGATTTGAAAACATTTAACGTGGTTTATTAAGGAATCCGGATAAGAGAATCAGGACTCGGCTATACGTGAGAATCCTACACCTTGATACTGTATAAAGAAGATATAGAAGCGAGTTTCTTGAAACCCAGTTCATTAGATCGCCAGACCAGTGAGGCGTAAGGCCTGGGACGTGAGAAGTGAGACTCGGTTGTGACCAAAAAAAAAGAGCTGCTGCCACAGACGCCAGTCGACATCTGAGGAAGCAGCCGATTAAATGTGATTCCGGGGATGAGGGATGTGTTAGGACGTAGAGAAGAGAATGAAGTGACGAGAACAAGAGTCTAGGGTAGTCTAGACCCCGGGAGGAGACGACTTTGCGTCACAACGGATGGACCGTGGCGGGGCAATTCAAGAGGCGTGGAATGTGGCGGGGTGTTGCAATGCAAGTCAGGACGCACAGGACACATGGGACGCAGAAAATATGTCGCTTGCGTCAGGACGCAACGCCCGCGGATCAGACGCAGGATCTGTTTTTGCTGATAGAGCCAGAACAGAAATGGACTTGAGCGGACTCCCAACGCCCGTTTCTGCCGCAACTGCAGTAGACCTTGCCAACAGAATGGATGGAAAACCTGGTTGTCATAACTAAAACTTACCAGTGGTAGAGTATGCCCTCGAGTCGGTTGGGGAGTCAGCTGGCGGGCTTAATTCTCGTCCGACTTCTTCAGCTGTCGGAATATCTGCACACACATCGCCAGTATGCGGATCCTCTAAGGGGGAATCGCTTCTGCTGAGCGTATCGACTTGTGTCGCCAATGTGCTGACAGGCTACACGGCCCCTGAGCCTGAGGCCAGCATCAAAAGATGCGCGGCTGAACTTCGCGCTTCGGCCTGCCCCGAGGCTGCAGACGCATGATGGTGACCCGGATTGGGAGTAAACGTCGACGGACTGTTTGTCGGACTAGTCCTGTCAGCCAGTTGCCAACTCAGATTATGCTCCCCATCACGTGTGTCCAGCTCAACCTCAATGCTGATATCGATTGCCCCCACCTGGCGGGCCACCCTCCTCTTGGGTTCCCGACTTCCATCCGAACCTTATGGCTCATCCCCCTCTTGCATGACCGCGAGGTTGCATTTACCACTCTTATTAGCCTGCGTCCGGGATGCTTTCTTTAGATCAGTATCCTGTTCTCCTTGTCTACTAGACCTCAAAACACAAGTGCCCAAGTGAGCATGAGGGACAAAAGCTTGCGTACCAGAAGACTCGGGCTCTGATTCGCCAACGTCCACCCAATTGATGTGGTGTGTTCACCCAGTCTTTTTTGTGGTATTACCGCTCCTTGTGGTCCTTGTTGTGGTGCTTCGCTTTGCAGCCACAGCGCATGGCTCTGGCTGGTGGCCATCTGAGCTCTGTCCATCATTTCTACGACCGGTGGACCTGTGATCCGCGGGGTCTGGAGGGGGGCCCCAGTTATCACGTGGAGCAAACCTGATCTTACCGGGAGGAGGAGTGCTATCCTCTGTATCATCCCATCCATGGCAACAGAAGAGCAGATCTATTGGTTCACTTGGTGGATTCAAAGACGACCATATGCGGACAAGTCAGCTATTTGTAATTCGGATCATTTCAGCAAGCGGCAGCGGCTCCGCTGGATTGTCCGGCAGCAGAGGTGTACTCTGCCTCCTCGCACCCCTAAGCATACGAAATCCGACACTCGGTGCCATGCTTGTGTCTATCCCCGCTAGCAGGTTCGGAAAGGGGGGCTCTGTTGGCTCCATCCAGTAAACATGTCCACGACTTTGCCACTGGATCTTGTCCATCTGGACAGAACGTGGGCTCCTTGGGTGGACTACGGATGGCTCATCTATCCTGAGATGGACAGAGCATGGACTGGCGAGACCTGCAGGAACTGTATTACCATATGTCGTACATCTTTATTGCAGACGGTTGGGGATAACTTACGATCATTTCTGGCGGGGTGGGGTCCGCAACCTGAACAGCAGCAACAGGTGCTCTCAACTTGTCTCTTAAGATACCCACATGTTTTTTTGCTCTGTCCTTTAGGAAAAAGTCAATGCATTTGGTACAACGTTCGCCACGGGGGTTATTAGCCTGCCAGAGTCCCAACCTCTGGCTAACAGGCCGGAGGGTAAGAGCCTGTGCCTGGATGGCCGCCCATTGTCCGGCTGTACTCTTCCTCCACCCTGGGATCCTGTCTTGCTCCATCTTACGTGTCATAGCATTTCGCCAGGCTTTATACTCGGGACTATAGGTTCCTGGGTGGGGGAAGCCGCAAATGTTCTTACACTAGGTAACATCGCCGTCGTTTTTTAAAGGACACCGATTTTTCCAAAGTGAGACCAACCTTTGAGGCTGCCATGGTAATAGTTATCGGGATGAAAGGGTTGATAGATCAGAAAGAGGCTGCCTTTTGGGGGGGTTTAAATGGTCCCTCAGTGGATTGAGGATGTCCACTGGTAGATGCTGGTACCTTTGAGGATGAAGGATTGTGGAAGATCCAAAAATAATAGATCGGGCCTGGCCGACGGTAAAGGGAGTTCTGCGGATAGTAATGGCTGTGAAAAGGTTATTGGCTCGAGAAACGCAGATAGGTAATCTGATATACGCTGAGGATACACTGGTGAATCGGCGGAAGAGTGAGAGGCTGTGCTGAGCTTTGTGGGTCCTGTTAGGATGGGCTGGCGGATCGAGGATGTGATTGTGATTGGGGAAAGGATAATGGAAAGAAGATAGAAGGGGGGGAAGAGAGAGCTTATATAGGCCGCACGAGGACGGCTTTACTGGGGTTTGCAGGATTGTACCCTGTACAAACTTGAATATCTTGAAAGGTCACGTGACTGACCTACAATGACCATAGGTTTCAGACAAGGTTTTAAGCGGCAACGGGGTAGCATGGGAGCCGCTACCCATGAGCCAAGTCCCTCCCATACTCTCAACAAAGAACAGGTTTCACAAGTTAAACCGTGAATAACGGTTGGCAGGTTGAATGTCTGGACCTGTTCGTCATCCGACTAAACAAACTTGAAATTTTCCTGAATTACCCCTTGAAAGACACCTACCCTTCACTTTGACAGACTCAGTTGGCTGCAGCCGCTCAGCCCATCCGTCAGACTACTTGAATGAGAAACACCACACACGATGACCTCAAAGACAACAAAGGGTCTTTATTGCAGACCACGTTATCAACAAGTCGCTGCATACGAAAACACCTTCAGACAATGCATCTTGATATCGTTCTTTCCCTCAGCCCGATTGCGGACCCGCCTTCCATGGGACCTACGTTTGTTCGCGATGAACTTGAAAACCTGACTGGCTCAGACTACGAATCCGATTGCAGGCTCGAGATCCTAGATTTCCATACAGCAAGTGGTGAGATAGATGATATGCAGAACGGTACCGACACGGAAGACGTTTCCCACCCACCAGTTAGCGCGCGCCCTTCGTGTCAAGAAACTATGCCCGGTGCCGGCAGACCACACGGCGAAGTTGCTGGCTATACAGAGCTCAACAAGGCCATGACCGATCAGCCTTGGAGCCCTTTCTCATGTGAAAACGACTTTAATTTGGCAGGCTGGTTTGTCCGGAGCAAGGTAGCCAAGTCGCAGATCGACGGGTACTTTGCGGCAGGTTTAGGTGGTATGGATAGCAGATCATTCCGGTTCGCCTATACCTTGCTACAATACCTCGACATACTGCACCCATTTCATGAATACTTGGTGTGGGCGGAAGCCAGTATTGATGATGGTTTACATGCAACAACTTTCTATTATGGAAATATTACTGACTGTGTCCGCTACCTGATCCGTCAGGTCGAGTATAGCTCAGATATGGTTTACGCACCGATTCGAGAATATGATTCAAGTGGGGAGCGATTATATTCAGAGATGCATACGGCGGACTGGTGGTGGGACATGCAGGTATGAGGTAGGTCCTGAGAAGTTCTTGGTGGGGTCTTTCTGGTGCTAACAGCCCATTCCGTGCCTTGGTAGAAAGCTTTGCCCACCGGGTCTACAGTGGTGCCCATCATCGGATTGTCTGACCAGACACACCTTACCACTTTCTCCGGAGATAAGAAAGCGTGGCCGGTAGTCATGATGATCGGCAATATCCTTTCGAGGACAAGAAGCAGCCCTGCCAAGATGCCAATCCTGCTTCTGGCATTGCTTCCAGTACCGCCAAAGTTGACTGGCGAATCAGCCCATGCCAACAAAGCCCAGCGGCAGACCAACGTGGATGTCCTGCGCGCTGTCTTCGATCTTGTCCTGGCACCAGTCCAGCAGGTTGCCCGAGAAGGAACGGTAATGGATTGTGCAGACGGAAAAAACAGGCCTTTGTTTTCCCATTTTGTTGGCCTGGATCGCGGATCATGCCGAGCATGCAGCCTTGCAAGGAATAGGCAGCAAGTCATGCCCAAAGTGGCAGGTTCCATGCGAGGAGCAGGGTGGGGATCCGCGGCAGATGTATGAGACCCGAGACTACATGCTATATAGAGAGAAAGCCTTGAGGCATGAGCCTGCAGAAGCGGCAGGCATTGCAGAATACTTTCACCTGTTGGGCGCGAAAATAGGAAACAATGTATTCACCGGACTCGACCGAGTCAGGCCCGGGGACCTACACAAGCCGGACCTCTTGCACAACATCTACCTTGGCTTATTCAAATATATGATGGAATGGGTGGAATGATTCCTGAAAAAGCATAAACGGCAGCAGGCTTTCGACGATGGTTGGAAAGACATTCCGCCTTACCCCGATTCCGGGTCCCGAAAAGGTCCTATTGCGCAATCACACAATGGTAAGGAAAGGAGATGCGCAATCTCGGCCGTTGTATTTCAGCCATATGGGCGTCTGCATTGCGAAATCCACACAGTTCTCAGTATCAGGATTTCAAGAGCGCTTTGAAGTGTGTTAGCGCGCTGGTGGAGTTCACTCTCATGGCTCAATATCACAGTCATACACCAGACACACTTTCCTACATGGAAAGCTACCTGCAGACATTCCACCGGACAAAGGACATTTTTCTTGAGTTCTGTACCTCGAAGGCTACCCATGCTCAAGCATATCGCCAGGATCAGGAGCTAAGGGAACTAATAGCAGATCAGCGTGCTAAAGAAGTCCGCCATAAAACCGTCGCTAATCGCCGTGGGCTGGCTGATCAAGTGAGGGTTGAAAGGTCTGATCGGCTGGCAGATTTGATACGGCGTGAAAACCACTTCAACTTCATCAAGATGCACTACCTGACTCACTTTGCCTCCCACCTACCGCGTTTTCGATCCATATCGATATATTCAACTGAGATCGGTGAACTAGCATATAAGGATCAGATTAATGATGGCTACCCCAGGTCAAACAAGAATGAAGCCGCCCGACAGATCTTGTCGCACTATGGCCACTAGCACGCCCCAGGAATATTGTTGCAGACAATAGAAGCACTTTCGAAAGTTGAACGTGTGATCATGGTAGAAGATAGTGGGATGGAAATGCCGACTGTTCCATGTCGCAGCATACCTCGCCGGGTGCTGAAAGGCCGTATTAAGAACACTAGCACGCTGACCGAATTATGCACAGCCCTCAATATCCATTATTCCTATATGATGGAGGAGATACTGCGTTTTATCAGGCAGACTGCTTCGGATGACCGGCGGTTGCCTGCGGACCCCACCGAACTCGGCTTACTTCCTGTAGAAGGATTTGCTCAGCTTGAAATCCCAGTGCCCGACTTGCAGGAAGCTGACAGGTTCCAGATACACCGGGCCCGCTACACTGGAACAAAGTTATTCCGCACCGTTGGCTCTAGAAACGATTGGGTGTGGGTCCAGACCGGTGGGGAAGCGAACTATGAAGATTTACGGGGACGTGTGGTGGCTCGGTTGCTAGCACTTATCAAGATACAAAATATTCTAAGTGAGGCCGCAGCTGTCCATCGCCTTGCATTAGTTCACATACTCGATCCGATGAATTGTGGCAGATTTGACATTCCGAGCGGACATATTCCAGTCGGCAACGGGATCAATGGTTGAGACATACGAATAGTCAGTATAGGGGCAGTGATTGGCCAGGCGCAGGTACTTCCTAGCGGTGAGAAGCAATGGATAGTGAATCACAGGATTGATCTGAGGACGTTTAATGAAATATATTAAATTATTCTATTCAATTATGTACAGTATTTATTCGGCTGTGTTGAAACTGGGCACTTAAGGTGGCAGTTTGCGTATTGAGTGACCGGCTTCAACTTGGCCGGGGGAGTCCTACACACTCTGTGGGCATTTAAGGGAATGTTATAAATAGGTTCAATTGTTCTGCATGAATATACGGCCAAGGTGAAGCCATACACTTAAGGTGGCAGTGCCCATATTGTGTGTCCGGCTTCAACTTGGCCGTGGGAGTCCTACACGATCCGTGGCCGTTTAAGGCAATGTTTTAAATAGGTTGAATTCTTCCACACGAATATCCGGCCTGGTTGAAGCTTCACACTTGAGGTGGCAGTTCCCATATTGAGTGTCCTGCTTCAACTCGGCTGCGGGAGTCTTACATGATTCGCGGGTATGGAAGGGAATGTTTTAAATAGGATGAATTGTTCCGTATGAATATACAGCCAAGTTGAAGCCGTACACTTATGGTGGCAGTGCCCATGTTGAGTGTCCGGCTTCTACACAGCCGCAGGAGTACTACATGATCCGTCGGCGTTTAAGGAAATGTTTTAAATAAATTGAATTGAATAGGCGGCCAAGTTGAATCCGGCGACTTAAGGGCGAGATTCCCGTAGAAAGTGTCCGGCTTCAACTCGGCCGCCTGAGTTCTGTGGATGATTAATGCGAAACTATGCTCTCCTGCGGGAACGGCAGCCAACCAAAGTAGGGGGTCTGCATGGCGGCCGCGCCAGGCGTCTTGTTAACAGTAAGGGAATTATGGAAGTGACAGTAGGGTGCAAACTAAGAACAAAGCGACCTAGGATGGCAGCCGACGGAAGCGGATGGAAGCGGACATATCTAGGTCGCCAGAGGTGGGAGGGTAGCAGAGATGGTCACCGGACGCGCGCAACCGCAAGGAGTAGGCAGGAGGCCAGTAGACGAGAGGATAAGGGGGCGGATACAAGGGGGAGGCATTAGGAGCGTGTGGGGCCGCAACAAGCGCATCGGACGCTGTGGAGGGAAAGTGGGACGTCCAGGTGCACCAGATGGAAGAAATGAAAGGCAAAGAAGGCATGGGAGATCCGGGAGGACCAGACGCAAAGAGCGGACGCTATTCGTCCAGAAGCGGGCTCTGTCCATCCGGAGAAAAAGCTTTTTTTGCTGATGTATGCAGGTGAGATTTGGTAGACAGGTGAGCTATTATTACAGCAGCTATCATACAAGACTACACAAATTTTCTATCATTCAGGGGAAGGAGTGGAAGGAAGAAAAATACTGTATGAGAGAAAAAAGAAAACATGAAAGAAAGTACAAAAGGAGAAAGAAAGGAAAGAAAGGAAAGAAAGGAAAGAAAGGAAAGAAAGGAAAGAAAGGAAAGAAAGGAAAGAAAGGAAAGAAAGGAAAGAAAGGAAAGAAAGGAAAGAAAGGAAAGAAAGGAAAGAAAGGAAAAAATGAAAGAAATGGAAAGAAAGGAAAGAAAGGAAAAAATGAAAGAAATGGAAAGAAAGGAAAGAAAGGAAAAAATGAAAGAAATGCAAAGAAATGATGGGCAACGATTTACAGGAAGAGTAAGGTTAAATGATAGGATGAAAACTGAAAGCTTAGATCGGATCTTCTTACAGCAATAGAATACCTTCCACCTTAGTACACATCAAGCTCCACTATACATTGTAAACAGATACATAAATCTTGGTTCAATAATAAAAACTAATCAAAGGTGTGGCAGGGTTCATGAGAGTATGGTTTATATGGGAATTTTCATCACAAGGGATTTCCATCGTATATAAAAAGTAATGTCTAAGGATAGTCACCATGGGAGACATACCAGCAAATGAGAGGGCAGTGGCTATTTTCCCCCGCCTGTGCCTTAAATTGTACAGGGGATTACCGCTTTGAGAGAGAGTTGTAGCAGAGCCTCTCATGGCGAAATTTAGTAGCAAGCGAGAGCGGTGTTGGGCAGCAATATCTGGCATATGGGGATAGACCTCTTTCTGTTCAGTAGTATTCAAGTTTTCACTACCCTCTCATGTCTAAGCGGCATGCGAGAACTATGTCTCGCCGCCATTATCTGACATGTCGGGATTGACCTCTTCCTGTTCGAGTAATACTTTGACCACTCCCTCGTGTCTGTTTGGAGTGGCAAAGGTGAGTGGTCTCCAGCCATCATTATTGAACCTGTCAGGATTGACCTCTTCCCATTTGAGTAGTATGTTCACCCCTCCCTCCTCTCCTTTCAACGCGGCATGCGAGAGCGGTGTCTCGCCGCCATTATCTGGCTTGTCGGGATTGACCTGTTCCTGTTCGTGTAGTATCATCAGCACTCCCTGACGTCCAGCCGAAGCGGCATATGAGAGCGGTGTCCTGCCCCCGCCATTTGGCTTGTTGGGACCGACTTCTTCCCGTTTGAGTAATATTTTGACCACTCCCCCATGTCCTCCCAAAGCCGCATATGCGAGTAGTGTCAAGCCGCTATCATGCTGCTTGTCTGGACTGACCTCTTGCGGTTCGGGTAGTATTTTCACTCTTCTTGCGGGACGAACGGCATACCAGGGTGGTGTTTGGCAGTTATCTGGCTAGTCGGGATTGACCCTTCCCGATCGAGTGGTATTTTCACCACTCCCTCATGTCCTTCTATAGCTGCATGCAAGAGCGGTGTCTTGCCCCAATCATCTGGCTTGTCAGGGTTGACCTGATCCCGTTCGAGTAGTATTTTCCATACACCCTCATGTCCACACCAAGCGGCATGAGAGAGCGGTGTCTTGCTCCTACCATCGGGCTTGGCAAGGTTGACCTCTTCCCTCTCGAGTAGTATTTTCAACACACCCTCATGTCCTGACCAAGCGGCATGCAAGAGCGGTATCTTGTCGCTATTATCAGGCTTGTCAGGGTTGACCTCTTCTGACCCGAGTAGAATTTTCACCACATCCTCATGTGCATTATGAGTAGCCCATGCAAGTGGCGTGTACCCAGAAAAATCTCCTCCGTCAATATCATAACATCCCATCTCTGCCAAACCAGCTACAACTTCGTTGATTCCGAAGAAGGATGCGCAATGTAGCCCGCTAAACGGAAACCAAACACCAAATCTGGAAAGTCTCCAATCACCCACTCGTGCTAAAAGGAATTCGGTCGACGTCTGGCCGTAGTTCCCCTTTAATAGATCCAAGGCAAGTGATCTTGCGCAGTCGGAAAGCTCCCTTTTTGCATGGAAAACCCAGTAGATAGAGCAGTATTCCAGAAAGGGTGTATTCCGAGTATCGGGAGAAGGGCAGGGCGAGAGGGCTTTGACCTGTTGTAACCTCAGATGAGTCAAACAGATTTCCACCATTACCGAGTGGGGTCTACTAAATATATCGGGATGGGCGGAAAGATACTCCTGAAGAGTAAAGTTGATCAATCGCACAGTTGATGCCTCCTTATCTACGGCAATAAGCCCTTGACAGCAGCTAACCAATGTCGACATCGAAGGGGTGTTGCCAATATTGAAGTCTGTGGAGCATGGCTCGACTGCGAGGGCGTGACCCAGCTCATCCGCCCGTAATGGCCGTTCGGCATGACTGATCCACGTTAATGCCGCCATTCCGAGTCTCAATTTATCCCCATCTGGCGCATTTATCTGCGCGATTGTCGCACCATAGACACCTCCCAATCCCGACCCATCCGTCATTTTACTCAACCTTTCCCGTCTCTGATAGACTGTTGATTCATGTAAGATTGCCCCGATATTTAAGGAAACTAGTAGAAGCCTAGATATGTATTGGCCGATGATATGGGGTGGGATTCCAAGTATCATTGCCATACGTACATTTCAGATACACTCTCGAGAATCTCCTCCAGAATATCTGCTATCAGACTCTCATCCATGGCATCCAGAGTTTCATCCTCGCCCAGCCTTATGCCAATGTATCTGATAATATCCTCTTTGTTAGGACATAGAGATACACTTATCACTTTTCTGCTATGAAGCTTTTCAATCTCGGCCTGAATATGGGCCCTCCCAGTCATGAATATCCGTGACCCGGTGGACTTCACGAGGATTTGTTTCAATGAATCAAGGATCCTCACCCGATGGACCACCAGTGAACCCAAGCGTCCAGTCCGTCCGTCTTCGGGTCCGGACGGGACGGACGGCGTACCTGAAAGGACGCCCGGGACGGACGGGTATCTTGGGGTCCGTCCGGAAGACTGCCCGGGACAGACGGGCGGGGACTGCAGGTGTCTCTCAGGTTGCAGAATCTGCCGTGCGCCTCCACGTGACGGGTGGGCCCTGAAGGTGACGGGACAGGAGGTCCCCCGAGGGAATTGGCGTAGAAAACAGGTAACGGCTGATTACCGAGGAGTGAGATAAGGCTTCTAACATCCGAGGCAATGGCTTAAGTTCTTATGAAATTGTTCATATAAAACTATAAGTTATGTGTGTATATATTGTGTATCGGGAGAATTTATAGTCCCGAGAGATGGATATAAGGTGGATATAAGCTGGATACACCTGGTTGTTATAAATAAATCAGCTACCATTGACGAAGAAGCTATTGGCTCACATAGAGTTACAACCTTCCTTCTACTACCGCAATAAAATTAATCGTATATTCCAGAAGAATGCGTAACTTGAATTTATTCCTAAAGCTATATAGAACAATCTATACCCGCCATCCTACTCACACCAGCCCTACGCATACATACGGAGTATTTAATTAGGAACCAAAGTCTGAGACGAAAGGTGCTAGCAATTTATAGGCCTGACAGAAAATTGGCAGGGACTATAGGTGACGGCCGGGCCCTGTAGATGACGGCAGGGCCCTGTAGGGAACGTCAATCCATCAAGATGACGGCCGGGCCCTACCGGCAGATCCCGTTCCCAATAAGACTGCAGGGCCTGGCCGTCAACCCATAGGACTGCCGTCTTTATGAAAGATGGACGCCTTGCCCGGCCGTCCGTACCCACCCTGCCCGGAACGCCCGGGACTATAGCCCGCCAGGGCCCTGCCGTCCGCCCGGGACGGTTGGGAACACTGTCCAGGACCACTGCGCATTCATCAAGGGCGACAATGCACCCAAATGTGCTGAGCCAGGCTATACCTGAGAGTAGCTGAAGGGGAGACAGAAGAGCAGGTGTGAGGAGATGCCAATTGGGCCACCGAGGAAGGCGATGGGTTGAGGGGGTTATTATTGCTCTGGAGAACATAATTTAGGCAATGGAGAAGATATCGTTGTGAAATCTCTGTTCTCGATGCAGAGGTGTTGTATTAGGTAACGGGATAAATGGGATGAGATAGGATGAGCCACATGGGTTTATCATAATGTTTTTCTCTCTCTCTGAGCGTAGGCCCTAACTAAACCTTAAACCAAGCCGTGCCTATGTTAGCAAACCCCATTGCTGTTGCTCCTCCCCTGCCGCTGGAAAAAATAAAATCCGACTCCCGCATTCCTCCTCTCTTCACCCTCTCGCCTTTCTACACTCACACACTCTCTTCTGATTTACTGATACAATCTCAAATGACACCATCAGAACTTTCATATATACTCTTGCGGGATGAATATCATGTCTCAGATATTTCACCCGAAGACTTCTCCAGGCTAGAGTCCTACATAGGAAGAAGAGCGTATGTCTTCAAAGAATTTTATATCAGAACTGGCAGAAGATAACAATTAATGTATAGATACACTTACCGTCCCACAATCGGCCAATTAAAGATCAAAATGCCGACGCAAATCCATGCAATGGGGGTGATGTGGGCAGCTCAATTGATTGCTAAAGGCGTGGCAGTGGGCGCATGGGGCAATGATGCTCTTCGATTGGTTTCTGAGGGGCGGCTGGAGGGCTTCGTTGCACAATATGAAGGAATGTAAGCTGTGCTCAAATAATGACATCTACAAACATTCCTCTGACACTTTGCTAGAATCAAAGTCCCAGACTGTGCAATTAGGCCCAGGGGACGATCTTGGCCTACTATCGTCTTTGAGTTTGGGTATGCGGAACCAGTTGATGACCTGAAAGATGATGTCAAGCTATTGCTGGAGGGGAGCAGAGGGAAAATTAGCAAGGCCATTATCGTCAAGATTGAACCACTCCGTAAGGGGGAGACCGAGGTGCAAGGAGGGTTTGTAGAAATGTGGCACTTGATTGATGGCAAGGCAATAAAGGATGGTAGGAAGGTGAGTTTTCACAACTCTCCAATATCAGGTTTTACTTTTACTAACTCTTAGATTTAGAGGCTATTCCCCCCCCCAAAAAGTCATGCAACTCAGAAACTCAAGTTTACCCTTTACGATATTCTCCGAAATGAGTTCACCAACCTGGCGGGCAAGGGCTGGAAGAGTGGTGAAGAGAGAAGTGGCAAATGGAAGAGAGGTAAAGGGAAGAGGGGTAAAGGGAAGAGGAGTAAAGGCGAGAGCGATGAAGAGAAGAATAATGATGGGGTCTCCCTTCCCTTGGATCCTCTCCGGGGTTGGATTGAGGAAGGCGCCTGGTGTGGCTTAGTCCATGAGGGTGTTTTGGAGGATGATAATCTCTCGGAGTATGGCAGTAAAGTGAAGTTGGCGGATGGCAAGGACTCTGGGGATGCCCATAACCGGGTGGATGAAAATGCCTCTGAGGGTAACAAGGACTTGGAGGATGAAAATCACTCTGGGGAGGACAATGAGGAGGAGGCGGATTCGGATGAGGAGCAGCAGCAGGAGGAGCAGGACGATGAGGAGCAGGATGATGATGACTTGAAGGAGGAGGGGGAGGAAGAGGAAGAGGACGGGGAGGGGGAGGGGGAGGACGAGGACGAGGAGGAGGAGGAGGACCAGGACGAGGAGGAGGAGGACGATGAGGAGGAGGATGGCAATTACTCGGCCTAATGACTTTGTGGTAGGCTCGTTCAAAATCAATTATTCCTGTCATAAGATTCATCTCTAATCGTTGTAAAGAACAGGTTGAGGTTAAACTGGGTCTAAGCTCAAGACCGATCCTTTCCAGCTACAATATGTAAAGTCGACACAGTCTAGTAGCATAAATATCAGCGCTTTTAACCCAATCATTCTGCTATTGTTAGTTATGTAGCTATAGCCCTTCATAGCTCCTCTTTTGTTATTGCTCCCCTGATCACGCAATCTCACTTGTACTCTCCCCCTTCTATTGTTGTTTGTTAGTCCCATTTGGCCATTGTCGGAACCCTGAGATGATTTGTTGGCATGAGTCTACGCATTTTCCCTCCATACTGCGTACATCGAGAAGTCATTTACCCAGTAATAGTGTGGGAATTTCATTATCACAGCCCTTGGATAGATCTGGGTTAATTTCATGCTCTAGCTATGCCAACTTCAAAACTCTGTTTATGAACATGTTTTTTCCCTACCATGTGTGCAATACCAGGTTCTGCAAATGTACCCTATATGGTCTTCTGCGCGTATTCACTACCTCTCAATCCCGGACCTCCCTGTGCAGTACAGCACCTTTTACGAGCGAAACTACTGAGTGACATAGAAGCTCCGCTCTCTATACTTAAGTCTATCAAGTAGTGGGTTGGTAGGTATCCCCCAAGCACGACAATGCACTGTTCGTCCAGCCATCCCATTTATGGTAACCAGTCCATATTGTAGGTGTAATATAGTTTGGAAATTGTTGTTCATGACTTTGAGAATTACGGCGCTATCATACAACCGTTCTCCTTTATACAAGACTATACAATTTATTTATCATTTAGGGGAAGGAAGGAAAGGAAGGAAAGGAAGGAAAGGAAGGAAAGGAAGGAAAGGAAGGAAAGGAAGGAAAGGAAGGAAAGGAAGGAAAGGAAGGAAAGGAAGGAAAGGAAGGAAAGGAAGGAAAGGAAGGAAAGGAAGGAAAGGAAGGATTAGAAATCGCAGGCAAGAATTTACAGGCAGAGAAAGCTTAAATGATAGGATGAAAACTGAAAGCTTAGATCAGATCTTCTCACAACAATAGAATACTTTCCGCCATGACAGATCAAGCTTCACTATACATTGTAAACAGACACCTAAATCCTTAGTCGTTAATAAAAGCTAGTCAAAGGTGGAGGGGTTCATGAAGGTATGGTGTATGAGGATTTTCATCACGAGGAATTTCCGTTGTGTATAAAAGGTGATGTCTAAGAACAGTCACCATGGGAGACAAATTGGGAAAGGAGAGGATGGTGGCTCTTTCCACAAGGCTGTGGCTTAAATTGTAGTGGGGATTACGGCTTTGCGAGAGAGTCGCAGCACTGCCTCTCATGACCAAATTCAGTAGGAAGTGAGAGCGGTGTAGGGCAGATTTTACCTGTGTTGGGATTCACCTCTTCCTGTTCGAGTAGTATTTTCACCACCCACTCATGTCCAAGGGGCATGCAAGAGCAGCGTCCCGCGGACATTATCTGGCACATCCGGATTGACCTCCTCTGCTTCAAGAAATACTTTCACCACTCCCACCTGCCCTTTTGAAGCGCCAAACAGGAGCGGTGTCCAGCCATCATTATGCAACCTGTCAGGATTGATCTTTTCCCGTTTGAGTAGTATTTTCACCACTCCCTCATGTCCTTTCAACATGCCATCCGAGAGCGGTGTCTTGCCACCATTATCTGGCTTGTCGGAATTGACCTCGTCCCATTTGAGTAGTATCTTCACCACTCCCGCACGTCCAGCCCAAGCGCCATATGAGAGCGGTGTCCTGTGCCCGCCATTTAGCTTGACGGGACCGACTTCTTCCTGTTCGAGTGATATTTTCACCACTCCCCGATGTCCCCCCAATGCAGCATACACGAGGTGTGTCAAGCCGCTACCATGCGGCTTGTCTAGGCTGACCTCTTCCTGTTCAAGTAGTACTTTCACCGTTCTTGCGGGATGAGGGGCATACCAGGGTGGTGCTTAGGAGTTATCTGGCTTGTCGGGATTGAGCTCTTCCCGTTCGAGTAGTATTTTCACCACTCCCTCATATCCTTCCATAGCTGCATGCAACAGCGGTGTCTTGCCCGAATCATCAGACCTGTCAGGGTTGACCTGCTCCCGTTCAAGGAGTTTTTTCACCACTCTCTGATTTCCATTCCTCGCGCCATACATTAGCGGTGTCCAGCTAAAACCATCTGGCTTGTCCGGATTGATCTTTTCCCGTTCGAGTTGTATTTTCACTACACTCTCATGACCATACCAAGCGGCATGAGAGAGAGCAGTGTCTCGCCCCTATTATCGGCAGTGTTCTCAGCCGTCCGGGGCGCTTTAAGGGCAGGACCGCCGTCTTTAGGCAGGACGGCGGGCCCTACAGGGTGAGACATGTTAGTGCAGGGCAGGGGGATGGACGGCTGGGGACAGGTGAGGACGGCCGGGGACAGGTGGGGATGGTCGGGGATGGGTAAGGACGGCCAGGGATGGGTGAGGACGGCGGGGGACGGCACGAATGATGTCTCATGATGCTATATGATTGGTTCAGAGGTGCATTATTTCAACTTCTGCTAGTACCGGAGGTCCAAGTGCTGGACTACAGTCCCCTATAGTCCGTTCGGTCCTAACCTTCCCGGGCGTAGTCCGTCCTAGCACGCCAAAAAAGACGGACTATGAGCCGTAGTCCGTCCCGTCCTACTCCGAAGACGGACGGACTGGACGACTGAGAACACTGATTATCGGGCTTGGTGGGGTTGGCCTCTTGCCGCTTGAGTGGTATTTTCAACACACCCTCATATCCAGACCAAGTGGCATGTGAGAGCGGTGTCTTGCCACCATTATCGGGGTCGATCTCTTCCCACCCGAGTAGAATTTTCACCACATCCTCATGTGCATTATGTACAACCCATGCAAGTGGTGTGTACCCAGAAAAATCTCCTCTGTCAATATCATAACATCCCATCTCTGTCAAACCAGCTACAACTTCGTTGATAACGAAGAAGGATGCCTAATGTAGCCCGATTAAACAGAAACCAAACACCAAATCTCAAAAGTCTCCAATCATCCACTCGTGCTACAAGGAATTCGGTCGACGTCTGGCTGGAGTTCCCCTTTAAGACATCCTGGGCAAGTGATCTCAGGCAGTCGGAGAGCGCCCCTTTTGCATGGACACCGCCGGAGATATAGCAGTATTCCAGACAGGGTGTATTCCGAGTATCGGGAGAAGGGCTGGTCAAAAGGGCTTTGACCTGTTGTGAACTCAGATAGACCAAACAGATTTCCGCCATTGCCGAGTGTGATGTGTTGAATATATCGGGATGAGCGGAAAGATACTCCTGGAGAGTAAAGTTGATCAATCGCACAGTTGATGCCTCCTTAACTACCTCAATAAGCCCTTGACAGCAGGTAACCAATGTCGACACCAAAGGGATGTTGCCAATATTGAAGTCTGTAAAGCCTAGCTCGACTGCGAGGGCATAGCAGAGCTCATCCGCCCGTAAGGGCCGTTCTGCCTGACTGATCCACATTAATGCCACCATCCAGAGTCTCGATTGATCCCCATCCTGCGCCTTTATCTACGCGATCGTCGCACCATAGACACCTCCCAATCCAGATCCATCCCTCATTTTACTCAACCTTTCCCGTCTCCGATAGATTTTTGATTCATGTAAGATTGCCCGGATATTTAAAGAAACCAGTAGAAACCTAGATATCTGTTAGCGGATGATCTGGAGTGGGATTCTAAGTATCATCGCCCTACGTACATTTCAGATACACTCTCAGGAATCTGCTCCAGAATATCCGCTATCAAACTCTCATCCATAGCATCTGGCATTTCATCCGCGCCCAGCCTTACGTGAATGTATCTTATAATATCCTCTTTGTTAGGACATAGAAATACACTTCTCACTTTTCAGCTAAGAAGCTTTTCAACCTCAGCCCGAATATGGGGCCTCCCAGTGATGAATATTCGTGTGTCCAGGGACTTCTCAAGGCCCGGGATTTGTTTCCGTGATTCAAGAATCTTGACTCGATGGACGACTGCGCATTCGTCAGAGGAATCTATGCACACAAATGTGGGCCGTGAGGATGTGATGGTCTGTAGTATCCTCACAATATCAATGAGTTGGGGTCCCCGTCCACCGATGGCCTTCTTCTACTCTTGAAAGGCCCGTGATATGTCCTCTGGAATTGCTTCCATTTCGCTAGCTATCAGTTTCAGTAAGGAGCCCAGCATGGTTGTGACAGACTGTTCCTTCCTTCCGCAAAGTAAAAGTAAAAGCATGCAATAGTGGTGTTTTTTCCCCTAGCCTGATCAGACAACCTGTCCACTACCAGGGAACTAAAATTGCCGCCTGTTAGTAGTAGCACCCCTCCCCCCAAGAATAATCCTTACCTAAAGAATGTCTTCCCGGGCCCCGGATCGCCATATCCAAACAAGACTGGCTTATCACCTCCGCCTTCGCTACTCCGGTCATGCCAACTTCTGAATTCTTCGGTTTGCATGAGCTATTCCCCAATGTTTTCGACGTGGCTCTTGTATCAATGCCGTAGCCTGGGCTCGAGGGGAGACAGCCAGGTTAGGAGTTGAGACTGACCATCGGCAATAGTACAATTGTTCCACACATTAAAAGAGTTCGTGTTAAAGGTGTTAGCATGATATTGAGACATTTCTGCTATTGTTGAGGAGATATTGAATATACTCGGTTGAAGGATTTCTGGGAGCTGAACAAAAGCGGGGTCTTCAGCCCCATTCCTAGCTGTGGGGCTTCCACTCAAGCCACTCAAATGTGGCAAACCAATCTCACCTTAATACCTCCCTTTGTGTTTTTGCCCCCTACTAGACTCATGATGAGGAGAAATATAGATATGGTATTGACTACCTGTACTGAAGTCTGAGTCACATAACCTTGTACTAGTAGAAAAGGTTAAGCAGCCTAGCAGTACTTTAGCCAGTTCTTTTCCATCTGACAGACCGGCCACTATCATCGGTCGTCCTAGGCACACTTGCTAATGCCTTATTCTAGAAATCTAAAATTCTAAAGTCAACGAAGTTTCTCAGAAATGCATCTTGTAGCAAACAGCTTTGGGAGTGGAACAAAATGCCACTGTCAAATTGTCTCTAAGCTCAATACCAATCCGTTTCAGCCACAATGAGTGACGCCGTATGGTCGCCACAGTCTAGGTCACATAAATATTGCCTCTTTTTATTAACGTAGGCAGGTTATGTTTGGCACAGTGGTAGACGGTAGAAAGAGAATTCACACGGAACTTTGACACCTCGCTCAGCTCTTAGAATTCGCTCCAACTAAAACAAAAAACTCATGACCGAAACAAGTGTATAAGTAAAACATAAGTACCACTTCGTGATCCTTCCATCGATCACCACACCTATCTCTCAATCCTGCCATGCCTTTATTCCTCCGTACACTCCCGTGATAAACAAAGGAAAGACATGGCTATCTAATCTCTTTCAAATCATTAACCATTCTATCTCAATCTCCCAAATCATCCACAAGCATCTATCTAATCTTTCAGACTCCCGTATCTTCCAAAGTCAACCACATCCCTTCAACACTCCCCCTGAAACTTGCCGTTCTCAATCCCCTGAGGTTAGGCCCAGTTTCTCCACCAATTCAGCTTGCTTGACTTTGCCATAGATTTTCGTGAATCCATCGGCGATCATTTCGGTGGTCGGTATGTAGGTGATCATAATCGTCCCATCCCGAACTTGATCCTTAATCCAATGAAACTTAACCCCCACAGTCTTGCTTGGTGTTTGGTGTTCGCCAAGCTTTGCGTTCTTAATGTTCGCCTGGTTGTCGCTAGAGACGGGTAGTGACTTGCGGATCGTGTGTTGTTGATGGGGAAAGGGCTGAGTGACCGGTAATGACTCATGTAGTTCATGATTGAGTTTGTGAACCCAAACACCCTCATCGATACTCGTTGCAGTAGCCATGTATTCTGCATCTGCAGTGCTCTTGGCGGTAATGGATTGTTTCTTGGATTGCAAGGCAATCATTAATCCATATCGATGGCGAATAACCATCGCGGTCGTTGACTTCATCGAGTTGGGATCGCCGGCGAAATCAGAATCAGTATACAAAGCAACCGTGCTGTATGGTTCCTTCAGGCCTTCTGTTACTCCCAAATTTAGCTGATATCGCACAGTCTTTGACAGGTACCTCATGACTCGTTTGGTCATTATCATATGCCTTCTTGCTGGATCAGAGGCATATCTTCCCAATACTCCGACGGCAAATGATATGTCTGGACGAGTAGCAATAGCCGCGTAGTTGAGACTTCCAACAATCTCCTGATACTCCTTTTGATCCACCTGTTCCTCAATCTGATCATCTCTCAGAAGATTTTCTTCTTTCCTCATAGCTCCTTCTTCCTCCACAACCGTAGTCATCATGCCATTTCTCTTTAACAAAGACATTCCCGGGTCCAGTGAAGCACTAACATCACTCACCCCATCCATCTGAAACCTCCGTAGAACCAGAGAAATGTAGCCTGACTGGTCAAGGGATATCACCTTCGTTCTCAAATCGCGGGTAACTCGCATCCCCAGAAAATGAGCGATTGGACCCATATCCCTAATCGTGAATGTGTTTTCGAGAACTTTTCTTGTTGCCTGTACCGCGCTTCTCCCCCCAGCAAGCAAAATGTCATCCACCCATACAAGAAGAACCAACTCCACCTGATAGTAGACACCAGCCTCCCAGTCACTATTTCTAAATCCATTCCTAATCAACTCACTATCCAGCTTACCATACCAATTCAGTGCTGATTGGCGGAGACCATAAAGACTTTTCACAATGCGAACACATGCTGGCTCACGCTTGCCAGTGTATGCAACCCTACAAAGACTTGCGTCCTGTATAGTCCCACCTACTATCCCGAAACCTAATGGCAACTGTAGATAGATCTCCTCCTTAATCTCACTCTGCAGGAATGCAGCAACAACATCGAGTTGATGAATTTCATAGTTATGGGCAGCAGCGAACGACAACACTAACCGAACAGTACTAAGAGAAACCAGAGGAGCATAGGTATGCAAGAAATCGATCCCAGATTTCTGTTTAAATCCGTCGGCAACTAAACGTGCCTTATATCGTTCGTGGTCTCCCCCGGAATTCAACTTTGGCTGCAAAACCAATCATAATATAATAGCCTTTCTGCCTTCAGGTATGTGTTCCACCACGACCCAAGTCTTAAGCCGGTCTAGATTCTGTATCTCTTCGTCAACTGCGCTCATCCATAAATCTTTTTCCGGTGACTGGATTGCCTCCTCCATGGACTGTGGACCGGCCTCCACCATTCCAAGAAACTCAGATTCTACCTGTAACAGGTTTATTCCTGTCTAACGAAAATACAGTAGGACCAGCGATAGACCTGCTAGCGCTGGTACTAAGGGAGGCTTCAAGGGACCGGAGGTAAGAGATAATAGTTGAAGGACAAATTGAACTCAGGGACTCAGGGATTGCCGTTCAACCAAGTGTATCCTTACACTGAAGGTCTGTCGAAGTCTGCTGTCTCCTGCTAGCCAGGAGACTGGTTTAAATACAAAACCCAAGAGCCATAGCCTTCCTGCAATCACGATTATTACCAGTAGCTGCGCACATACCGGAATCCTGTAATCCTGCAAGACCAAAGAAAGAAACAATACTCAGCCCTCGCCAGTGTTACATGACCATTCCATAGCCGGAATCCTAAATATAAACTTCCAACAAAGCCAACTAAGCATAGCAATACGATAGCATAGGCTATCTGACTCAGAGACAGTGGCAGAGCTGAAATCAAATTAAATAAACTAAATATAAATCAACTAAACATAGGAGATCCTGGACTGCCCGTTCCTGTCTACTGTTACCGGAACATGTACACATGTTACATTCCCTTATTCTGAAAAATCAACAATCATTCCAAAGTCTTCGCTGTCCTCAGCGCTCTCGTCGGTGTGCCATATGAGGCTGCCGTCATCTGTGGGGAAATAGTCCTGCTCAGAGCTGCTAGAATCATATTCCTCATCATCATAGGGTTCCCAGAAGTCGTCTGGGCAATCATTTGCAGTACAGGGTGTAGAAGAAACTTCCATGGGTTCCCAGGAAGCTTTAATGTAGTGGGAGGTGATCTGGGGCGTTGGTGCTGCTGGGTGGTTAGTGTCCCAGTATTCCTGTATGAGTTCCAGGGAGTGGTCGAGGTTTTCGAGAGGTTCCCAGGAGTCGTCAGCTCGCTCATAGCCTTGGCAGTGAACCAGGAATTCGTGCCTGTTGTTCTGGCGGCGGTAGTCGAGTATCTGCTCTGCTTCCCATTCTTCTGCATTGTCGATTAGGATGGGTGCTGGCTTGTCCATTCTGCGGGACTTGAATCTCTCGGGATCGTTCAGTCTGTATTCCTTAATGGAGGAGACGTGGAAGTAGGGTTTCTGGCGGGCCATTCTGGGCTGGAGGTGTAGTTTGTAGTTGTCTGTGTCAGGTAGATGTTCTAGGACATTGAAAGGTCCGAACCAGCGTGGTTCTAGCTTCTTGGATCGTCCAGGGGAGGAGCTATAAGGGCGGCCTCTAACAAGAACTCTGCTGCCATTCTTGAAGGGCTCCGTTAGGGGTTTGCGGCGTTTGTCAGCCTGGACAGTCTGGCGGAAGGTAGCATGCTTTCTGGCCATGTCTACTTCTATTCTGGTTGCTTCATGGGCGTTTAAGATATCGTCCACAGCTGGTACTTTGCTGGCGGATCTCTGGACAGGGTTGAATATCTTCCAGAGGCGTCCATAGAGGGCATGGTATGGCGATGCCTAGGGATTCATGGGGGGCGCCATTCATGGCTGCTGCAATAGCAGGGAGGGCACCGGACCAGTTGTTTTGTCTGGGGTTAACGAAGTTCCTCATGAGCTGTTTGAGGGTACGGATCCTTCGTTCAACCTGGCCATTTGTTTGATGGTGGTATTGGGTCGCCATCCAGACCTGGATACCAAGGGACTTCATCATTTGTGACCAAAACCTATAGGTAAAGCGTGAGTCCTGGTCAAGGACAATGCTGAGAGGAAGGCCATGGACGTCGAAGATAGTACTGTTTAGTTTCTTGAAGATCTTTTCAGAGGTAGCAGCGTCCTTGAGTGGGATGAGATGTGTGTAGGAGGTAAAGCGGTCCATTATGACCATGATAGATATTTAGCCATCGGATTTGTTAAAAGAGCCGGCAAAGTCTATGGCTAGGGATTGGTAGGCTTCGTCGGGGTCAGGGAGGGTAAGGGATCGTCCATAGGGTAGGGTGGTGGGCTCGTTATTAATCTGGGACTTATGGTATGACCGACAGTATCGGACAAAGTCCTGGCGCATCTGTGGCCACCGGAAGAAGCAAGCCCCATAGGAGTAGCATTTGTAAGCTGAGAAATGTCCGAGGCCTTCATGGACAGTCTTGAGGATGAAATCCCGTAGGGATACCCCCTTCTCAAGAGGTCCTACCGGTATATAAAGGTTTTCGTACCCATTGGTGTTCGGGGCCAGTAGAAGGCCGTCGCCGATGGAATAGTGCAATTTGTTATTGGTTTCCTTGACCCTGGTGTAGAGGGCGTCGGTTTTAAGGGCTTCTCTGACTCGGAGGGCGAGGATACCCATAAGGCGGGAGTATAGAATGCTTTCTGAATTGGTTGGCATTGATTGCCTCATCGGAGTCATAGCCTGCTTGGCTGTAAAGGGGACTAAAGGCCACGGAGGCCATAGGCTGTGTGGATAGAATGGTATCATTCATACGAAAAGGCGGGAGGCTTTCTGAGAGATATGGGATATCGGGGAGCGAGGCCTGGCCTTCTTCAAGGGCTGTATTTGATGTTGAAGTCCTATCCTGCTCTTTTCTCATTGTCTTCTTACTCTGCTTCCGGACCTTAGGGTCCATTGGCCAGTAGCCTGCACCTTCCTTTTCATTCTTATGTATTTCACACCCATCGTCAGTGCATGACATCCAGCTCATTTCTGAGTGTCGCCGTTCCATTTCACTAGAGATTGGGAGAGTTCTATTATCACCCCAAGAGTTTCCAATCGATATTCTCCTATCGTTGCTGTCTGCGCTAGATGTAGCTAGCAAGGAAGCAGAGGCCTTACGTTTCTGGGAACGAGTTACTGCATTGCTGGTAATCTCGTCCATAAGGTGTTCAGGGCTGTAACATGTGTACATGTTCCGGTAACGGTACACAGGAGCGGGCAGTGCAGGATCTCCTATGTTTAGTTGATTTATATTTGGTTTATTTGATTTGATTTCAGCTCCGCCACTGCCTCTGAGTCAGAT
>Ga0307517_10002305_pt1 | contig 30811 bp, 23 predicted proteins | sample 23_EM_MG_FD_194515 | JGI IMG/M metagenome (GOLD analysis project Ga0307517, IMG submission 194515) | Populus trichocarpa ectomycorrhiza microbial communities from riparian zone in the Pacific Northwest, United States - 23_EM | ecosystem: Host-associated > Plants > Roots > Unclassified | place... | reverse complement strand
GGTAAATTTTTACTATGAGGTCCCCATTCCATATGGAATCCATGCCAATTCCATGGAATCCACCCATTCCATATGGATTCCATATGGAACATACCGGGGACTGTAAAGTACTGTCATCCTGCATGATTCCTTAAAAACCCAAACTTGAATTGCATGCTGACACCAGGGGCAAAACCTAAGGCACTTGAAATCAAGTGCCTTAGGGGCATGTACTAAGGCATGTCAAAAAATTTTGTTTGAATACCGGCCAGCCCACGTGTAAATAATATAAATTAAATATAAGCAACATTTTGAAAATTGGAATTATTCATTAGCTGACGACGTTTTTGAATTACTTTAAATATGCTATGTGTGCGACCTTTCGTTTTCGAAAAACGAACACCTCCACAATCACATGTCCATCAACAAGGGTATCCAAACTCATATTCGCTGCCCAAACGGTCCCGTGATTTTGGCACCCAGCCCTAAAGTTGCTGGGCTTATTATCATGTGAGCTTCGTGAGAATTTCTTTTTCTCTTCCATCATCAGTTGTAGCACGTAGTCAAAATAAGCGTAATAAATGTCCAGAGAACGAATGTCTAAGAGAAGGAGGCTGAACGAGGTAAGGGGAGGTTAAGCACCCTCTCGAAACGAAGGAATTAATGTTGAAAAACAATGAAAAAGTTTCTGGATCTACAGGCAGGGGTCAATAATGATCGAGATAGTGGTAGCGAATGTGAGGACGAAGATGAGGAATTTATTGAAGGTCTGTATTGAGGCCTATATACACTACAACTTTACTGAATCTAGTGCAAGAGGATGTGGATGATGACGTCCCTCGTTTATATGACCACCCTGCGCACGTCACACAATACAATCAGCTGTGACTCAGCGATGATGAGAACTGGCAAAATTTCATTCAGCATGCATATTTACATAGTCTGGGAGCACCCCAGGATGATGATGAGCAGGCAGAAGAGCAAGCAGCGGCGCCGCGCGCTGGTGACAAACTCTGGGAAATTGGATGCAAGGTATGTGACTATTCCCCTCCCCAAGATATTATTTACCCGGAAATAGGTTGGACAGGAAGAGGTCGCCATTTTCCGTGTTATGGAAAAGGTCCTCCAACTTCCTGATCGTTCTGGACCATGCCTCGCAGCCTTTGCGCGCCGAGCTGTCCCTGGACAAATTTTTGTTGAATCTAAAACGTTACAGGATGCAGTTCGAACGACGTCAGGAATAGACGAGCTCAATTCCACCAAAGTGCGGATGGTAGCAGAGAATAAGAGGACCGAAATTTTGGTCATAGACCCAGCTCCTCGACCATGGCTTCAAGGATGGGTACGGCTCCACAGAAACACCAAAAGACTGCGACGATACAAAGGAGACCTGGCCCTGGTTGTAGGGCTGACAAGAAGCAATTTACTTGATCTCTGGTTAATTCCACGTCTCGATTTTGGCCTGAGTCCAGATGACATGACACCAGCTGCCCAGCTTTTCAACGTCGACGGAGTGAGGGCTTCCTTTGGGGAAGATTCTGTGCGGAAAAAAAAGGGCAAGGAAACCTTTGTCTTCCAAAAAAAATGAATTCTCTTCGCAGGGATACCTGGTCCTCTCAAGAAGAGAGATGCACATCTGCAAGGAGTTTGAAGCGATCCCAACTGGGAAGGAGCTGGATAAATTTCTTGGTTGTGATGCATTGCTCCCGGAAACGCTGGTCAAGACTCGTAGCCGGATGGAATCGGCAACCGTGGTGCTCCATGACCAGGTCAAAGTTCTCAGTGGGGCATTCTGTGGGCTGTTGGGAAAAGTGGTCGGGTTGACAGCCGAGGAGGCAGATGTTCATCTCCCCTCTCAGGATCTCATTGAGCATATGAGGATATGGGAGCTGGCAAGAGAGTTCAGAGTGGGCGACTGCGTCAGAACGCGGGTAGTAAATAGCAAATCTGGGGCAGAGATTGTCAGGCTGGGATGGGTTACCAACGTATCCGGTGCTCATGTGTCAGTCTTTGACTCCGTGGATTCAAGCGAAGTAAATGAGCATTTCATTTTCAACTCTCAAACGCTGATGATTTATAGATCGCCACTTCCGCCCTCCATCTCGACTTTCATGAAGATGAGAAGCCTATCCCTCTCAGGTGTACCAGTGGATCGTTAGTTGATTGGAAGGCAATGCAAGAGAATCCCTACAAATGACTGATCGGAAGATGAGTGATGGTCGTAGGCGCAAATCTCTATAAAGGAGCGAAGGGAATCATCCAGGATGTGACACCGGCAGGCGACGCATCTGTGTTTCTGGACATTTTCAATGAAAAGTCGCCTCATATGTTTAAAATCCAGACGTTGTGCTTGGTGTGAGTCTTTATCGGTCTTGTTCCATATTTTCAAGACTGAGAAAATTTGCAGGCGTGGCAATACATTGGTATCACTAGAAAGCAGCGAGAAAAATCCATTACCTCAGCTTGAAGCGCCCATGGCCACTCCAACGCCTGCCACTCCTTTGCCTTCTGAGGATGAACAAACTCACGATGCAGATGCCTGGGACCCCAACAGTTCCGTCATTTTGAATCCAGAAGTACCAGATTGGTTGGCCAATGTGGCTTTCCGTGGGATAAGGGTCAAACTTCAGTATCACACGCAGCTATCGTCACCTTTTCTCAAATTCTGTGGGATGGAAGAGGGGTCCGCAAAAGTGAGGGATGGTACTCGACTGGTATCAGTCCCATTAGCGACTTTACAGGCGATACCACCCACCTGGCAAGGTGACATCGTGACCAGTTTTGCAATCAGAGAGACTTACGGGAAATTGTATAAGCTCCGAGAATTTCGCAGCAATTTTTGTGTATTGAGAGGTTATGGGGAAAAAATGGGAAGGAAGGAAAAACTTCACAATTTTAACGCACAAACTGGTGCAGGTCTTTCCTCCACTGCGCTAATGTATATTAATCTAATGTTATGTTATCGATGCCCTCTGTTCAGCGCCCAACAGATCACGAGGGTTTTCTGTGGAATAGAATATGTTCGTTCTGGGCATCGGAAGGTTGTGAGATGTGTGATGATATGGGTGGGTTCAATTATCTGCAGAGCATCATCACCTAGAGGAGCTGCATCAACAATCTTGGTCAAAAAACCTGGATATTGTTGAAATGGTGCCTCTGCTTCGGAGAGAAAAGGTAATCGGCGATGTGGGCGAATGACCAGAAATGTTTCTAGGGCATCCTCCAGTGGGATCCTCCAAATTATCTTGATAAATCCTGTGTCATATTCTCGTGAGTAGGGATTGTAGAACTGGATTGCACTATTCCTCTCATGCGATTTTTGACGGCTAAAGGTATGGTCACCATGATGCATCTGCAGGGGAAGTTCAGCCTTGGGTGGAAGGATGAGCGAGTTTGGGGGATGAGGGAGTTGACGGTAATCGCGATACTGTCGTCCGGTAAACTGTAGATACTGGAGGAGGGCGGTATATTGTTCAAAAGGAAGAATCTGTGCATTTTTTTAGGATTGCCGCAACTTGGGCTGGACTAACAGGACTAGGCGCATAGTCTGCAGGCTTCTTCTTCTCTTGCAGGATCTCGGTTAGCCCAGTAGATAAGGCGTCATCGTCTGGAAGTCCGTCCTTTATCATAGCATCTATGCGTTCTCGGTGGCTCAGCTGACGTAGCATCATAAGATCTAGGTCTCCTATGTAATGATAGTCTAGTCAGCGAGAAATTAACAGGTGAGATTATCGAAACGTACGGAGTTGCCTGATTGTGCTAATATTCTGCAAGCCATGGGAAATCACGACATGCTGGAAGGTTTGGATTGCTAACTATTCGTGCAGGATGTTGTACATGGAATTAGGGTCAGTGCTCATAACGTCGGGATTCCACCCCAATAGCCCAAGGGTTGCCACTGCGCGATGCATATAGTGGAGGTGGTCCTCTGGAATTCGCCGTATATTCCCAGAAATTGTGCTGCTCGTTTCATCGGGTAGATTGTTGCAGAACTCTGTTACCTTGGCGAGGATGGCGTTGATTGCTTTCGAATTATCTCTCAAGATGCTGCGCACGGAAGTTGTGATCGCACCAGCATTGGAGAAGCGTTGTTGGTAGACCGAGATCTTCTCAGCGTCGAGCTTCGGCAGTAACTGATCCTCAGATGGTAACATCCACAGCGCACGGATGTGGGTTTCGATGGCAAGCTAAGACGACGGAAAAGAAATAAGATTTTGAAAAATACAGGAAGGAAACGGCATGCGCCTTGGTAGGTCTCTCTTCCTTTTCTATCTCCTTTTTGTTCATATGGTAGCTCCGGGGCTTCTTCAGCCTCAGCGCCTTCTTGGATGGAACATCGACATTCCCGCGAGATTTCTTGGGTGAGGTGCTTTCACCTGGCACTGGTGAACTAGCACCACACTTATCCCCTGTCTTAGCGCTGCTATCTGGACCCGGCGTTTGCGTTCCTGGTGCTGGGGTGCCTCCTCATCCTTCTGGCAGTTGCATTCCTCCTTGTCCTCGCATTCCTCCTTGTCCTCGCATTCCTCCTTGTCCTCGCATTCCTCCTTGTCCTCGTATTCCTCCTCATCCTCGCATTCCTCCTTGTCCTCGCATTTGTCCTCATCCTCGTGTGGGTGCAGTAAGAGGCAGAGCAGTATTAGGGGGAGTGGGTAGGGGATCCATGATGGAAGACAGGAAGGAACCTAGAATATTTTCGCTCCGATAAATATATAGCATGTGTCGACCTCATTGCCAGTCGCGACTTTGGAAAACAAAGGGCTTTCAGGGAAGTGGACTGCCCAATTGACCTTTTATCACATGACCGCGAAGCGCTAAGCGCCCTTAGAATGTAAGTAGAGGTAATTCATGGAATAGCTGAATAAATTAAAGCATCTCACTGGCCATGATATACTACACGGTCCTTGTTTTCACATCACGAAACGGTCTTGGAGAGCTCGCGTGTTGTGGGTTATTGTGTATATATTCAAGTGACTCCGTAAGCTCGGAAGACAGTAAGTATCATCGACATCCATTGGTCCCTGTTCGTGCATTATTGGCACTCATTTAACAAGATAATCAACATCATTTAGACTCGTTTGGCGAGCTTTTCACCTAGATCATCAACATTGTTTACACTCGTTTTCCAAGGTCCTCACCAAGATAAAAAAACATTGTTTACACTCATTTAACAACTTCTTTAACACCAACCCCACATTCTCCACAACTCCACATCACCATGAAAAGCTCAATCTTTGTGCTCCGCCGCAACTTCGCAAGCGTATCACCTCAAGTCATTGCGCATGTCTTTGCAAACATCGGGAAGGTCCAGCACAGCGTCGACAATGAGTTTGAGCCGAATCATGATTGGGCCATTGTTATCTAGTGAGTTTCATACTCTTCGCCACTAGATCGTGCTCATACTTGGCAATAATGGCTTTCACACGTCTCGGGGCCTTCCAATGCACTCGACGGTTTTCGGTTTTAACCAAGAAACATGTGTTTCATTCGCACAGAGCTGGGGTGCTCACATATTCGTTGATGGCACCATCCACTATTTTTCTGATCCCACACACAATCTTTATGATGATGAAATGATTTTGATGGACTGTAAGTACTTTCTTTTCTTTGCTGCATTGAATACTGGATTTAGATCTCTACTAGTCACATTTCCTGGCTTCATTGCTAATACATTTTTATGGGCTGCTTAGGGTACATAAAATAGTACATTGAGAATGTATTTGCATTTTGCACCAGATATCTTGTCATAAGAATGAATCTTTTATTTGTTATCTTGAAAAGTACATATTTCCGCATGACTAATAATATCTAACATGTTGCCTTCCAGCATTTAAACTGATCTACATGCGTGACACCTCTGCCTCACATGCGTCTAAGGCACTTGGTTTCAAGTGCCTTAGGTTTTGCCCCCGGTGTGAGTACTGGCCACATTCACAAGTTCAAGTGTCCTTCTGAAAGGTACAATTTATAGCTTTCAAACAAGACCAAGAACGCTGATATTGAGCAAGAACTGGTAAATAGACAAAGTAATTAGTTCTCCCCCTCCTTTTACATCATGATCAAAACTTCGAAATTGAACTACAAGACAACTACAGGACACAAAAACAAGGCAAAAAGTTTAATTGAAAGATCTAAATCATACCTTTCAGATATATCTTTTACTTTGTGAATGTGACCAGTACTGAGCTTGCAATTCAATTTCGAGTTTTTGAGCAATCATGCAGCAGGAGGGGGAGAACTAATCACTTCATCTATATACCAATATCCTTGTCCAATCCTAGTGTTCTTGGGCTTGTCTAAAAGCTATAATTTATAGCTTTTACATGAACCTCTTAACATATTTTTGTGTCCACTATTTGTTCTGCAATTTATGTTCAAGCTTTGAGATATAATTCTACCAGAGAGGTACATCTAATACCATCCACATATGATAGTAACATAGCATCTGTACTCTACATACTAGTGGATCCTGCCAATGTATTATTACTTATGGGTCTAGTGGACATAGCTGATGAGTGTACAATGTATTAAGAAATAGGGATGAGCTGACCGTGTTACATTTTATGGATTTCTATGGATAAGCTCATATGTCTCTAAACTTCAGTCATAAAATTGGTAGTGTGCTACATCAGGCCAGTGAGCTGCACATTAACTGATGGCTGTTTATAATAGTGGCCTGGGCAATAGGGAACACAATGGTCAATCTTTAGGTGCACTTGAACGGTGATAAGAATTAACTTGGTGTTAGTGGACCATTGCTGTGCATGGCAGATATGAGTCCTTTTGGTTTTGTATATATTTAAATAGTGTTTGGAAGTCTGGTCTTGGACCTGGAAAAAGACTATAACCAGACCAGACCAAGACTACAAAGGTCCCATCAGTTTTTAGTCTTTTTATGGTCCAATCCATTTTTTTTGACTTCTTCAAACAGTATCTTTAAATATAATAATTCAAATATTTTTTCTTCTTCATAATAGTAGCTTGTGAAATTTATGCATATATAGCAAGTACAAGTATTTTTTCATTGCAAGTTTTCAATTCTTTATAGCTTGTAGTTGATAAATGTCCATCTTCAATACTATTGTTGCCTGTGGTTATACCATCATTATACCAAATAGTTCCATCTACTGAAACAATTCTAGAGCAGAAATGATTATTGCCATGATATATAACACCTCTAAGAGAAAGTACTTTATATTCATCTTTAATCTTAATTTTGATCTTATGAGATGATTTAATATTTGTACAAGGATATTCCAAAACCAATATCTCTGGGGCTTCTTTATGATCAATTTGATAAGTGAGTTTATAAGAACATTTATTGCATCTTTGTCTGCAAGGTACTTCTAGATTATCCAACCATTTTTGAGTTGAAGAAGCTTTACTTTTTTCTAAATTAAAAATATATCCAAGGTGATCAGCATATTCTCTACCTGGATAATCACATTCAGTACAATACACTTGAGAAATTGCTTACCTATACTATTAAGCACAGAGAGGAAACTATCCACACTTTTTATCAATAACTAACTTCTACATTGTAATAATGCAATTCCAAGGTCAGCCACACTAGCACTATTTCTACCCATAGGAAATTTATTAGAATCAAAATCATGTAAATCATTTCCAATATCATCTCTAATATTTTCCAAAGAAACATTTCCTTCATAAACTTCTTGAAATCTGTAAGCTAAAGCTTGCATATGTTTATTAATGTTTTTAAAATTATTAGTCCACTGATCAGGATTTTATTTCCAAATATTATATAAAATAACAAATAAACTATCATATGCACAGCTCCAATTTTGATTATCTCATTCAAGTCCAATAGGACCATTAGAATTTAAATCTGAAGACAAACTACTTTTTGTTTTTTTTGTTGACAACCAAATTATCATCAATTTCATCTTGTTTATGCTTTACTGCTTTGCTTTCTTTTGCTGGAATAAATGTGGTTACTATGTTTGACTTTGAAATATTTTTATTTTTGGACTTGTCAATAATATGCCATGCAGTATCTGTAACCACAGATAGTAAATTTATTGGATCTTTATCAGACCATTTAGGAGCTATATCTACTTTGTTAGGTACAAAATGTTCACCTTTCCACTGTTGATATTGTCTAATTAATGTGTTACAAGTATTTCCTTGGATAAAATCAGGCAATTTCTTTTCATATGTAAGTTTGGTCAAATCATCAAGAATTTCATGTTCACGGAATTCTTGTCTAAGATATCCAGAATAGCCTCTGTTGATAATACTTGGTTCAAATCCTTGCATAATAATAGTACCTGCTGCACTTGTACTTCTGGATAAACATGTATAATATGACATATGTGAATAGCAACTAGTACTGCTTAAATGAATTACATTGAAATCTTTAGACTTTCCTTAGCTTGCATAGTCAGTCATTGCAAAATTGGGCAAAAAATTTACATGCTGACGTTCAACACTTTCTTCTAAGTCACTTGGAAATACACATGTAATTGTCTTTGTACCTTTTACCAAAGGCACTACATTTTCTGGTAATCCAGGAATTTGGATGACTTTAGCAGATTTATGAAGTTTAACAAATAATGTTGGATCTTGGTAATTTGGGTTCTGGGTTTTCTTAATTTCAATATGATGTTTAACTTCCTCTTGAGTTCCAGTCATAAATTCTCCAATATGAACACTCTCCAAGTATTCAACTATTTTTTGCTGAAAATCTGAAGTAGGATCCATAATTCTGTCTCTGATTTCTTGAGGTGATAATACTCCTTTTAACCAAATCAACATCTGCATATGTAGTGTTAATCTTCCTTGCTGTTCTACTGTTCCATAGTAGGCATTGGTGTTTCCATATAATCCAGGATGATTCTCTCCTACTTCAAGTACATGTTTAATAAACATTTCACACATAAAGTGAAAAAATCTACTGGATTTTGAGCAATTAATCTATATCTTTCATTTTCATCTCTCAAGTCTAGACTAAAAAATTTTTCTTTTGTATCAGCAAAATATAAACTTATTGGATGTTTAACATCAGCTAGAGAAAAGGTAACAAACCAGGAAGGTGCATTCATAAATGAAATTAATGACCAAATTTTATTGCGCATATATTTTTTGGTAGTTGCAGAACCTTTAACAAATCCACCAACATGATCTAAATCTTTAATTAACTGGAAACATTAACTGGAAACACAGTTTTTCTTCATCTGATTCTGGCTTAACTCTTTCACCATCTTCAATTCTTTTGATCAAATCACCAAAAACTTCAACATCTACTTCCATCAGTTGCTTGGAAATATGTTCAAACTTGGGTTTTTCAGCAAGTAGATATCCAGCAGTTGTACTTTCTTTAATTTGTTTATGATTAAATGCAATAAGAGGGAAATGTGGATCCAGCTGAAATCGTTTATCATAATACATATGTAAATGTCTTTTATGTGCTATATCTGATATATGGCCCTTTTGAAGTTTGTTTCCAATTCCACCAAGTCCATATGGAAATAGCCAAAGCATCATTTGTGGGAAAAGCTGTGGATTATTATAAATTGACTCTGGATTTTTATGATGTCCTACTGCTTGCAATTTTTTTATTATCAGTCAAGTCCTTGAGTGCAATAGCTTTCAAAGCTTTTAGCCCTTTGGTTGAATATTCTTCTCCAGTTAAATCATGGACTATAAATGGACAAGGCTCATCTTCAGTTCTAGCTTCATCTTCCATATCATTTACTGCTGTAGACTCTGGATCTTTTATTGAATATCAATTCCTTATAGTCAATTACAGCTGGTGGCATGTCTTTACACTGGATACAGAATCAAATAAAAATATTGAAGAAATTGAAATATTATTATAAAGAAATTGGAGTTTCAAGTACCACATTTTTATTAAAGAAATTGAAAGAAATATTTGAAATTTGGATTCAATATTTTTTTAACAATGTTGAGAATATATTGAATCATAATATGTGATCATAATAATTTAAATATGCTTTCAATAAGTTTTTTCAAAAATATAGAAATGTTTTGGAAAAGGAATATTGAAATAATATTGAAACATAGGCTCATGTTTCAATATTATTTCAATATTCCTTTTCCAAACTTAACATCAGAATTTTGACAAAAAAGAAAATATAACTGAGCCTAGAAGAAAAAATGATTAGAATATATATAAAACACTAGAACATACCTTGAACCAATTGAAATAACATAGAAGAACCTGAAACCAACTCATCTGTAGGTATATAATCAGAATCAACTCAAACTTTGATGAAACTTATATAAAAATAGACTTACATTGGGTATTAGGCAGTGTGGCAGAAAAAATAGCAGTGTTTAGGGATTTGTAGGATCCCAAGTGAAGTATAAAGCTATTTAATATGCCTAAATAATAGTAAATGATGGCCAAAGGCCAGAGCAAAAAGAACCAAGTCAATAGCTGCATTTGTGATGCTGGGAGGTGAGAATGTGGGGGTGAGAAAGAAGTTCAAGGACTGATTATATAGTGTGGCAAATTTAGGGTAGGCTACTTTGCATATCACATGACATGCAGATTGAGATAGTTGAACACTAAAATTATGCTACAAGCTCATTTCTGAACCAAATTGTATCAAATAAAATGGTAAAAAAGCTAAAGAAGCATAAACATAGTGAGCTCTCAATAAATATTGTCTACCCAGATGCTTGGAAAATAAAATTGAAAGACATCAAAACCATGTACTAGATGAGTTACTGAGGTTATAAATATCCTACCACCATGTATGATATATCAATAAATTCAGAAAAATGAGGAAAATCCAAATATGAAAAAAGCGAAAGGCTGGGCATTGTGCCTGGCACATGATTTGGAAAAAGAATGGATGTCAAAATTTCAAACATTTTTTTTCATGACATATTATATATGTACCATTAGATTTGTAAAAACAAGGAGAATCCAACAGGTACCATTTTCATTACGTAAATCACACGGAAAGGTGACCTGCATAGCAAAATACTGTATTTTGGCATCACATTGATAGTGCTGTTCTTATGTACTCACAGTGTCATTTTAAAGAATTTGAAATTCTGAATCTAACAGTACTGGTTTCATGTGAATCCGAGCAGAATTGATGGAAGAATGAATATTTTACCTTTTTTTTGTAATATAAAAAAAAAGTCACATATTCATATGTTCATGGATTCTGCTCATAAAAATATGAACTTAGTACTGTCAGATTGAGAATTTTAATCTTATTAACATTCTGTATGGATTATGTAAGGAGATCCTCCTGTGCAAGGTAATGCACAGTATTTCCTAAAATAGCACATGTAAACAGAGGTATGATTAGAGAAAAATGTGGTTGTGTTGGCACCAGAATCATGTGAATCTGAGCAAAACAGATTAAGTTATGATTTTGTTGAGAAAACATATTCTGGTGGTGGTGATGGTGATGATACCATGTCATTGCACCAAGTCATGCACCAGGACACCTTTTCTTGAAAAAATCATAACTTAATGAGTTTTGCTCAGATTCACATGATTTTTGTGTTAACACTCTCCCATGTGTCTCTATTTTTATCTTATGTACTTACAAAAAAATAAAATTTGTCTGATTGAGGAGAATCCAACCGTCCCATTTTCATTATGTCATTCACATGGGAAGACAATCTCCACAGGCAAATACCGCATTTTTGATTTTACACTATGATCGTGATCCCGTAGTTACGTAATCACAGTGTGCTCCTAAAGGATATGAAATTCTGAATCTAACGGTACTGGTTTCATGTGAATCCAAGCAGAACTCATGGAGAAATGAATACTTTACTCATTTTTTTAAATATAAACATAGGTAAAATATTCATATCTCCATTAGTTTTGCTCAGGAAAATATGATCCCAATACTGTTAGATTCAGAATTTTATTCTAATTAACACTATGTATGAATTATGTAAATATATTGCCTCTGTTCAAGGTTAAACATAGTCTTTCATAGTATTTCTGAAATTACAACATATAAACAGGGCCATGATTATATAATCAGACCATAGACTGAAAGTAGAAAAAATTCTGAACATCTTGGTACCAAAATCATGTCAATACAATCAAAACTCATTAAGTTATGAGCTGATGTACTGGCGATGTACCTGATGTACTGGTGATATACAAACAGGTGATTGCACTAAGTCATGCACCAGAACATAAATTGTCAAAAAGATCATAACTTAATGAGTTTTGATTGGATTGACATGATTTTGGTACCAGAATGTTCAGAATTTTTTTACTTTCACCATAAGCACTGATTATATAATCATGCCCCTGTTTATATGTTCTACTTTAGAAAATACTATGTTCCACCTTCCATAGGGGGGATGTCCTTACATAATACATACTTAAGGTTAATTCGAATAGAAATCTGATTCTAACAGTACCAAGATCATATTTTTCTGAGGAAAATTCATAGAGATATGAACATTTTACCCTTGTTTATATTTAAAAAAAGGTAAAATATTCATTCCTCCATCAGTTCTGCTCGGATTTACATGGAACCAGTACCATTAGATCCAGAATTTCATATCCTTTATGCACACACAGCAATTACATAACTCCGGCATCACAATCATAGTGTAAAATCAAAAATGTGGTATTTGCCTGCGGAGATTGTCTTCTCACATGAATTGCGTAATGAAAATGGGATAGTTGAATTCTCCTCATTCAGAAGAATCCAACGGTATATAATATGTCATGGAAAAACACATTTGAAGTCATAAAATCCCTCTTTTCATCAAATTATATGCTAGGCACAATGCCAAGCCTTATTATTATTTTTGTAAGTACATAGGATGAAAGTAGAGAACTATGGAAAAGCATTAGCACAAGAATCATGTGAATCTGAGCAAAACTCATTAAGTTATGATCTTTTCAAGAAAGGGTGTTCTCATCACCAGAATATGTTTTCTCAAAAAAGTCATAATTTAATCAGTTTTGCTCAGATTCATATGATTCTGATGCCAACATGACTGTATTTTTCTGTACCTTCATTCTATGTAGTAATTAGATAATCAGGTACTTGTTTGAGGTCTTTACACTCCCCCCCCTCTTCCGGCCGGAGTCCGATGGACTCAGAATGCCATTTTTTTGGCTCTAGAATGGCTGGAATTGTCTGGTGACTTTCTGGTGACTTTCCGGTGCATGCTTGCCCGGACTGGTGAGTCCAACAGACTTTCCGATGAACTATCCACCAGAATCTCAGCAAACCAGCAGCCAAATTCCACCAGAAATGACCGGACAGCGGTGGAAAGTCCGACGGAAGTCCAGCAGACAGCAATGGAAAGTCCGACAGAAGTCCAGCAGACTCCAATGGACACCAAGCAGACAGCCTTCCTTATTAGTATGATTAATAAAAAATAGAAATTGAATAAATTAGCCTAGAAATGCACTTCAGTGACCCACTATGGCCCTACTCTTAGGAAGGTTTAATTCCATGTGTTTTACCTTCCTAAGAAAAGCCACAAAATCATTTTTACCATTTAAAAACCATTTTATGCAATCCAAATGCATTTTTAATAATCCACTACATGCACAGATAAATAAGGGGCAGAGTTTTATTTAATGATTATGCAATTAAATATATAAATAGTTCTAAGTTTTAGTGTCATCAAATATTCAAAGATTATCTTTTCTGAGTTTGGATTTTGACCCATTGATATTCCCAAAACATATCAAAGAATTATTTAAAGTGGGTCATCAATAATTCATAAATAGCCCACCAATTACTATTCAAACATTATTGAAATATAATACAGGAAATATTCAAATCTCAGGATGTCACAACTTTTACATAATATTCAATGAATTATTTATGAATTATTCAAAAGATATTGACATTATATGCAGTCATTATTCAAATTATGCTTATGGATATCCTTCATAAGATCTTGAATGTTTTTTAAATAAGTCATAAATATTCTTGTTTGAACAAGTCAAATATTATTCAAGCACCTTTGAATAATATCAAGATATTCCATATCAAGTTATTTATTCAGGAACAAGGTTATTTGTGTTAGAACAAGTAGATAAAGCAAAAATATTAATAGAGTTACTTATGAGAAACATGCAAAAATTATGTAAATTCAGCTATGTAAATGATGCTAAAAATAGGAGAATTTTGGGAATGTGTGAAATTGAGAATTTCTGGAGTCTTGGGAATTTGTGCAATTGCAGAATTGGGAATTTGCAGAATTGGGAATTGTGGGAATTATAGAAATTTGGCAATTGCAGAATTTTGGAATTGTGGGCATTGTAGGAATTTGTGCAATTGCAGAATTTTGGAATTGAAAATTGTGGGAATTTGTGCAATTGCAGGATTTTGGAATTTCTGGAATTGTGCGAAATTCCTCAATTGCATAAATTCCCCTGATTCCTAAATATCTACATTTGGCATCTGTTTAATTCCCACAATTACAGACATTCCAACTTCCTCAATTGCACAAATTCCCACAATTCCAGAAAATCCAAATTCCTACAATTCCTATAATTCCAGAAAATCCAAAATACTGCAATTGCACAAAGTCCTACAATTCCGAGGGTATCTGGAACATGGAAATACTCCCATCAAAAGCACAGTGGTCAGCATGGCGGCAAATGCTGTCAGTCTCTTGTGACTTCCACAATAGGGCTGTTGATCGTCTGTTAACAAAATTTCTAGTCTTTTGAATTTGTAGTTGGTGTTAACTCATAATCACTGCCATTTTATTACTTAATGAGTCTGGTGCTCCACTATTTAAATAAATAAATTGAGTGGGATAAAGGAATTGGTGAGTAATGACAACATTGCAGGATTAACCTTGGATTAGGGGCTATGGCGTGTTATCCACTCTCAAATATGTGTACCAACCAATCATGCCAAATATACAAGAAGGAAAAACCACTAAGAATTGGTAACAGATGTCCTAACATGATGAAACAGCATCCTCAACCACCTTGTGAGTTACACACCTGCGTGGGAAATCCGAACTGACAGAGGCTGGCTGTTGGAATTCATATATCTGAGCCAATAATAAATACCTTATACACTGAACCCTCCCAGACAGATGTTTATAAGTATTAAATTACTGTAAATTACCTGTGTAAATTATGGTGAGGATAAAACCTCTAAGAGGAATGTTGAGCTGATGTGAGTGTGGCATATGTGTGGCTCAGAGACTGCTGGTCATGCACAGCGGTGTTTCCAAAATCTGGATCTACTGACAATTCCCACAGTTCCAGAAATTCCAAATTCTGCAAATTCCTACAATTCCCCCAATTTCACAATTTTGCAATTGCACAAATTTCTACAATTCCCACAATTCCAGAAATTCCAAATTCTGCAATTCTGCAAATTTCTACAATTCCCCCAATTCCAGAAAATCCAAATTCTGCAATTCTGCAAATTTCTACAATTTTCCCAATTCCAGAAATTCCAAAATTCTGCAATTGCACAAATTCCCAAGACTCCAGAAATTCTCAATTTCACACATTCCCAAAATTCTCCTATTTTTAGTATCATTTACATAGCTCCACCAGCATTTTCTGCTCCTTCACCTTCACCTCCTCCACAAGAAAACCAACCACATCGCTCTGGACGTACCACCAAGCCTCCTGGCCAGTGGAGGAAAGTCCCTCCTCTTCCTTCTGCACCAGTTGAGGGAGATCTTGATGAGGATGAGAATGATCATTATCAGGAGGTTCACTTTGCAGGAGCAACTTCTACTACTGATCCTTGCAATTATAAGCAGGCTATGAAAGGTGATAATGCAAACAAATGGCAAAATGCTATCAATGCAGAGTACAACACACTCTTGCAACATGGCACTTGGGAGCTTTGTGAGCTTCCTCCAGATGCAAAAGGCAATTGGGTCAGATTGGGTTTTTAAAGTCAAACACAATGCAGATGGCTCCATTGAGCACTACAAAGCTTGTTTGGTTGCCAAGGGCTATTCACAACGCCCCAGCATTGACTATAATGAAGTCTTTGCACCTACTTTTTGCCCTGCTACTTTGCACTTGATTTTGGCTTTGGCTGCCATTGAGGACATGGAATTGTGCTCTGTTGACATATCTGCTGCCTTTACCAATGGTGATTTGGATGAGACCATATACATGAGGCAACCTGAGGGCTTTTATCAAAAAGGTCCCAATATGGTTTGTAGACTCAAAAAGTCACTATATGATTTTAAACAGTCAGCCCGTCAATGGAACATCAAACTACATGCAGCTTTCACTGAAATGGGTTTCAAGAAGATTGAATCTGACACCTCTGTCTACATTTATTCAAATGGGGAGATTAAGATGTTTGTTCCCATTTATATAGATGATATCACTCTTGCATCCAAGTCCACTCCTGCTATTAACAAGATCAAATGCCACGATATTGGACCTACTGTCTATTTGCTTGGTGTTGGTATTGGTAGAGATCACGCTAAGCATCTCATTACACTCCATCAATGCCAATTTATCTTGGATATGCTAGAGCGCTACAAGATGTCAGACTGTCACCCAGTCTTGACTCCTATGTCACCTGGTACTTTCTTGTCCAAGAAAATGGGTCCAGAGAACGCTACAGAGGTAGACTTGATGCACAATGTGCCATATCTTAGTGCTGTTAGGTCCTTGCAATACCTTGCCACCATGACACATCCTGACATTGCTTATACTGTGTCCTACCTTGCACGCTTCAATTGCAATCCTGGACCAAAGCATTGGGCAGCAGTCAAGCATTTGTTCAGATATCTCAAGGGTACTCTGGAATACAAGTTGCAGTACTCTGGTCAAGCAGGCTCTGCAGTATTCACAACTTATACTGATGCTGCACATGATGATTGCTTGGATTCTGGATGCTCTACTGGTGAATATGTGACTATGATGGCTGGTGGTGCTATTGGTTGGGGAAGCAAGTTGCAATCTATTGTTGCATTTTCCACCACAGAGGCTGAATTTGTCTCTGCTGTTAAAGCAGGCAAAGAAATCACCTGGATATGTAGTATCCTTGATGAATTTGGCTATTCTATGATTTAGCCTTCCACCCTCCACATTGACAATCAGTCTGCCATTAGTGCTTCCAAGAATCCAGAGCACTATGGTTGCATGAAACATCTTGATCTTCATTATTATTGGCTTAGAGATGTAGTCAACACAAAGTGCATTGCACCTTCTTATATCCCTACTGCAGAACAAATTGCAGATATTCTTACTAAACCTCTTCTTTCTCTTAAATTTCAATTCTGTTGAGATGCTATGGAGATTTAACTCTGATTTCATTTCTTATATTTTACTATACTCTATGGACTCTTACCTTACTCTTTTCACTCTTGGAGACATGTGAGATCAGGGGGGGCTGTTAAAACTGCCTCTACTGTCTCCAAGTTGTTCCAAAATGTTCCAAAACATTCTAGCATGTTCTGAACCTTTGTTCCTGACAGCTGTCACTTTATATCAATCATTGATATCAGCTGTCACCTCACATTAATCATTGATGTGAGCTGTTACTGTACATCAATTTTTGATGCCAACTGTCATCTTTATTATTCTTATTGTTCTTTGATGACAGCTGTTATTCTTATTGTTCTCTTTGTCTTATTGTTCTCCAAATTACGAGTCTAAATTTATTTTAGAATCATTTCTATTCCACATGTGTCCTGTGAGATTTTTAAGATGGTGGTCCGTCAATATTGTCTTTTTCCCACAGTTTGAACTTTTGGAATGCCAATTGAATTACTCAATGAATACCTGCTATATTTACAAGGTATAAAATAGTTCTAAAAGCTGTAATTTATAGCTTTCTAATGAATACAAGAATGTTAAGAATGGCCTAGAAGAAGTGAAGAAATGAAGTGATTAGTTATACTTTTCCTTCTGTATCATTGATCAAAAACTCGAAATTGAATTTCTCAACCAATACTGGCCACATTCACAAGGTCTAACTTTGTCCTAAAAGGTGTAATTAATAGCTTTCTAATGAATGTAAAAGCTCCCAGAATGGCCCAGAACAAGTGAAGAAATGAAGTGATTAGTTGTACTTCTCCTTCTGCATCATTTCTGAAAAACCTGCAATTGAATTGCTCAACCAATACTGGCCACATTTACAAGGTCTAAATTCCTCCTAAAAGCTGTTAACCATAGTTTTATAATGCACCCAAGAACTCCAAGAACAGCCCAAAGAAAGTGAAGAAAATAAATAATTACCTCCTGCATCATTTCTCAAAAACTTGCAATTGAATTTCACAATTAATACTGGGCACATTTATAAGCTAAAACATCGCACTGAAAGGTATGATTCATTGCTTTCTAACCAATCTAAAAACAAATAATGGTCGAGAAATAGTGGAGAAATTAAATTATTAGTTGTACGTCTTTTGCTGCATCATTTCTCACTATGAGATCTGGAACAATTGATGATGACCTATGCCAAGTACATTTCCTGTATGGAAAATGTACTTGGCATGCATCATTGTTTATAATAGAAGCCTGAAGTCAATCATGATCGAAGACTTGACATTTTAGATTCACTTGCACTTGGGAATCAAAGACTAAATTAATAAAACTACTAAAATGCCAGAGGCAAGAATTGAACTGTCAACCTTAGCAATGGGGCTCACATCTGACTACCAACACATCTTTACCACTGCACCAGAAGCCTGTAGCACATTATAAACATTTAATGTCTCATATATCTCTTTTACAACACTCATATATAGATTGCTGAGCTTGCACCAGAACACCTTTTCTTAAAAAAATCATAACTTAATGAACTTTGCTCAGATTTACATGATTTTTGTGCTAACACTTTTCTGTGCTTCTTTATCTTCATCCTATGTACTTACACAAAAAGAAAAAGGCTTGGTACTGTGCCTGGTACGTGATTCGATGAAAAAATTAATCTGATGCAAGAGGAAAGGTACAGCTAACCATTTTGTTGCTTCACTTCCTCTAGGCCATTGTTGGAGTTCTTGGATGCGTTAGAAAGCTATCAATTACACCTTCTAGGCCAAATTTAGATCTTGTGAATGTGGCCAGTATTGGTGGAGTAATTTAAGTGTGGGTTTTTGAAAAATGATGCAGGGAGGAGAGGTACAGCTAATCATTTCGTTGCTTCACCTCTTCTGGGCCAATCTCAGAGTTCTTGGGTGCGTTGGAAAGCCATGAATTACACCTTCTAGGACAAATTTAGACCTTGTAAATGTGGCCAGTATTGGTTGAGCAATTCAATTGCGGGTTTTTGAAAAATGGTGCAGAGAGGGACCTACAGCTAACCATTTCGTTGCTTCACCATCTCTGGGCCAATCTTAGTGTTCTTGGATGCGTTGGAAAGCTATAAATTACACCTTCTAGGCCAAATTTAGATCTTGTGAATGTGGCCAGTATTGGTGGAGTAATTTAAGTGTGGGTTTTTGAGAAATGATGCAGAGAGGAGAGGTACAGCTAATCATTTCGTTGCTTTACTTCCTCTAGGCCATTGTTGGAGTTCTTGGGTGCGTTGGAAAGCTATAAATTACACCTTTTAAGACATATTTACACCTTGTAAATATGGCCAGTATTGGTTGAGTAAATCAATTGCAGGTTTTTGAGAAATGATGCAGGTGGTACAGCTAATCATTTCGTTGCTTCACTTTCTCTGGGCCATTCTTGGAGATTCTGGGTGCATTGGAAAGCTATAAGTTACACCTTTTAAGAAGAATTCAGAGCTTGTGAATGTGGCCAGTATTGGTGGAGTAATTTAAGTGCCCGTTTTTGAGAAATGATGCAGGAGGACAGGTATAGCTAATCACTTTGTTACTTCACTTTCTCTGGCCTGTTTTTAGAGTTCTTGGGTGCGTTGGAAAGCTATAAATTACAGCTCCTAGGAAGGACTTAGACTTTGTAAATGTGGCCAGTATTGGTTGAGTAATTCAAGAGCAATCATGCAGCAGGAGAGGTACAACTAATCACCTCATTTCTTCACTGCCTCTGGGCCATTCTTAACATTCCTGGATGCATTAAATATACACATTGCAAGTAGAGAAAAATGCAGTCATGTTGGCACCAGTATTATGTGAATCCAAGCAAAACTCATTAAGTTATGTGTGATGTACTGGTGATGCAACAGAGATGCAACATAGATGCACCGGCGATGTACCAGTGATGTATAACATGATGTAGCCCCTCATATCTTCCTATCTTGCCATTGTGTTCAATGCACATTGTACACAGATTGGAGATGCAATAAGACACAAGAGAAGAATGGATATGATGGCCTACTTATTGAATTTGTGTGGGCGTACATTGGTCATACTAGTCATATATCATTGGTTGTACATCATGTACATTGGGCTTACTTACTTACACACATATACATAAAACATTTAGTCATATATTGAACATCACTTATACATGAGTTGTCAACTTGTACATCACATACATTGGTTGTACATAGCTTACAAAGGTGGATAAAAGTGGGTCGGTAATGTCAGCAAAGGAGCAACCAGTGTGACAATCAGGTCACACCTTCCATAAAAACTCAAAATCTGCACACTGGAATGGAACAATCCCACAGTTAACAAAAAAAATCACAAAAGTCAGTAACAAGTGTAATGGAAGGTTTTAAGCATTACAAAAGTTGTAACCGTGGGAATAAATCAACGATAGCGGCCAGGCGTCTTAAAAATTTGGCTGTACACACACATAATAAAAACGAGTCTAAAATAAATTTAGACTCGTAACTAGTCATGTGATTGCAAATCATGCACCAGAACATATATTCTCAAAACAATCATAACCTCATGAGTTGTCCTTGACATGATTTTGGTACCCAAATTTTTAGATTTGTTTCTGCTTTCATGCTATGCACTGATTCTATAATCATGCCCCTGTTTATATGTTGTAATTTCGGAAATACTGTGTTCTACCTTTTACAGGGAGGACAAAATTACATGATCAATACAGAAGGCTAATAAAAATAAAATTCTGAATCTACCAGTACTAAGATTATATTTTTCTGAGCAAAACTCATGAAGATATCAATCTTTTACCCTTGTGTATATTTTAAAAAATAGGTAAAATATTCATTCCAATTGTATCAGGGAATGTTAGAACAGTTAAATATTTTTTAATACAATATATTACTGAAAATTTGAACTTCAATAACAGTTCATTGTGGGGGGGATGATAGGGTCATATTAGTTCATATTTGAAACTTTGTGATTTTACATTTTTATCTTTGATCTTACAATTAGATTATGGAGTTAATAAGGTTCATTAGTGAGACCCAGAGTAGTTAACTGATCAAGTCAAAGTGCATGCATATCAATAATGATGAACTGCAATCACGAAACAAACATACTGGGCCAACCACTTATGTAGTAAAGCCAAAACTTGGTGCAGCAGTTCATACAGACATTCTCTATTCAGCAATGCATAGATATGACTAAAATATCAATTTTTAAATTCTGGCTGCTAAAAATATTTGGCTCAAAATTCTTCCCTAGCAATCAGCATTTGATCTGATAATGCTATATTTAATACTGAAACCAAAGTCAAAGCTCAAGTTAGAGCAAAGAAGCTGTGGTAAACTATTTTAATAATTTTTTGACTTGTAACTTGGGTGCATTTTGAAGGATAAACCTATGTGAGTTGCAGGGATAGACATTAGCAAACACAAATATGCAGTAAAAAAAACAGATACATATAAGCAATAATTGCTCAACTTGTAATTTGAGTCTATTTTAGAAGATAAATCTATATAAGTTATAGATATAGATACTGGTTACAAACCATGGCCTATCTTAGAATAGTATCTTATCTAAGATAATAGATAATAGTTGTCTTATTTAAGATAACAAATATTTTATCTTAGATAGTAGATAACAATTGTCTTATCTTAGATAACAAATATCTTATCTCAGATAAAATACAATTATCTGAGATAATAGATAACATATCTAATCTTAGATAACAAAAGTCTTATCTCATTATTATCGCCGGCTCTGGACAAGTATTTTATGTTTTTCTCAATAAGAAAAGAAGCTATTTATATAATTGAAACATATTTAGAATGCTATTAACAGTATCTATCTTTTTTGTTTTGGTATGTTCAAAATTTCCTTGTTCGGAAATAATTTCCCAATATAGATAAAGTTTGCATAAGCTGTGATTATAAGTCAATTTGTTGAGTCAATAGTATCTATCTTTTTCTTTTTGGAAATAATTTTCTAATATAGATAAAGTTCACTACAAATGCTTTTTTTGTATTTTTTTGCAGTGTATCTTTCTGACATTTTTCTTGATATATGAATAGACATCTTGGGGTGAAGCCTCTGTTTCCTTTTACTTATATAGTTTTGTTTTGTTGTTTCATACCTCAGTCTTTTTATCTTTCCCACTGAGACTCACTTATATTATGTCTAGGATTTGAACAAGCACTTCTGTGGTTGGTGTTGAATGTAATATTGATGTATGTGTTGTTGTGGGATAATATATGTCTTATCCTTGTTTGAGCAACACTAGTTCTTCTGTGGTTGTGGCTGGATGTAGTATTGGTTTGTGTGTTGTCATGAGTGTGTTGTCATGATATTTCATCTGAGCTGTTGAACATTAGCACTTCTGTTGTTAGTGTTGAATATAGTATTGATTTGTGTGTTATTATAATATAATATCTGAGCAACACCAATCAAACACTACATCCAGCCACCACTAATTTGGTTTGTGTCTCGATGGCAGATTCAACACTAACAACAGAAGTGCTAATATTGCTCAGATGAGACATATCTCATATTATGACAACATACAAACCAACACTGCATTCAGCCACAACCACAAAAGTGCTAGTGTAACCACAACAGTGCTAGTTATTGATATACCTAGACATAACGTGAATGAGTCTAGGGATAAAATAATAAGTATATGATCGAAAAAAACAAAAGGGAAACTGTGCCTCAGCAATAAAAATAAAAAGCTAAGGTACAAAACAATGCAACAAAACTATATAAAAGAGGCTTCACCCTGAGATGTCCATTTATATATCAAGGAAGAAAAGAACGATGTCAGAAAAATACACTACAAAAAAAGTAAAGAAAAGCATTTGCATGGATGTTTGATGAAGTTACATGTCTATTCCTAATACTAGTATTGTCCAAACAAAACATATATCATTCCACAACAACACATAGACCAACGTTGCATCTAGCAACAACCACAGATGTGCTAATGTTGACATATATCATTCCACAACAATACATACCAATATTATATCCAGCAACAACTACAAAAAACATGTAATATCTCACAACAATACACAGAATAAGGCTATGTCCAGCAGCAACTCATACTAGTGAACTTTATTTATATTAGAAAATTATTTCCAAAAAAGGAAAAGATTATTGATTCAACAAATTGACTTATAATCACAGCTTATGCAAATTTTATCTATATTAGGAAATTATTTCCAAACAAGAAAATTTTGAACATACCAAAACAAAAAAGATAGATACTGTTAATAGCATTCTAAATATGTTTCAATTATATAAATAGCTTCTTTCCTTATTGAGAAAAACATAAAATACTTGCCCAGAGCCAGCGATAATAATGAGATAAGACTTTTGTTATCTAAAATTAGATATTGTTATCTATTATCTCAGATAATTGTATCTTATCTGAGATAAGATATTTGTTATCTAAGATAAGACAATTGTTATCTACTATCTAAGATCAGATATTTGTTATTTTAGATAAAACAACTATTATCTATTATCTTAGATAAGATACTATTCTAAGATAGGTCACAGTACAATAATATGATAACATAGATTTTAGCACAATTTCATAACTAACTTTGAAATAAAAAATATTTTCAAAGGCTATAAATATTTTTAAAAGACTGAAAATATTTTAAACACTAGAAGTATTTTCAAAAGATTATAAAATATTTTCAATGAAGTATAAAATATTTTCAAATGTACTACACAAGCTAGATAATATAATTAGAAAACAAATGAAAAAACTTGTAGATTTTATAATAGCAACTAGCTTTAAAGTGATTATTCAAAAATTCAAGTATCAATATTAGGCCATGGTTTGTAACTCTATAAGCTTGACTAGTCTAGCCTATTGCACATTACTAGCAGAAGCAGAAAAAGTCAACTATTATTTTTTTTCTTTTGAATTTGACCCAGTATCTATATCTATAATTTGTATAGATTTATTTTCTAAAATAGACTCAAATTACAAGTTGAGCAATTATTGCTTATATGTATCTGTTTTTTTCACTGCATATTTGTGTTTGCTGATGTCTATCCCTGCAACTCACATAGGTTTATCCTTCAAAATGCACCCAAGTTACAAGTCAAAAAATTATTAAAATAGTTTACCACAGCTTCTTTGCTCTAACTTGAGCTTTGACTTTGGTTTCAGTATTAAATATAGCATTATCAGATCAAATGCTGATTGCTAGGGAAGAATTTTGAGCCAAATATTTTTAGCAGCCAGAATTTAAAAATTGATATTTTAGTCATATCTATGCATTGCTGAATAGAGAATGTCTGTATGAACTGCTGCACCAAGTTTCAGCTTTACTACATAAGTGGTTGGCCCAGTACAGTCTATTCTTTAGCAGAACTTCTGGCACTGCGTGACATACAAAATCTTTACTGGACTTTCTAGAAAATATTGTCAAATATATCAAATATATTTCTAAACAGGAAATATATTTTACAGAAAAGAAAATAAATATGCATGTTTATTTTATTTACTAACTTATTTCTGGCCAGGCCTTTTAGGTTAGAAAATACCCTGGAATGTTACAACCTAAGAGGGGGTCAGAGAGGGTCCACTGAAGTGTATTTGGAATCTACTCATTTTTCTGAAAACTTTAATGTATAATACATTTTTGTAGGTGAACTACAAGCCAATGTATGCATATGATCTGATACATTAGATCTGAGATATTACTAGTAGGGATCTAGATAATGGCTAGGCTAATAACGCACATCAAGGCCTTTATTTCCAATGTAATCAGACACTAGGTCAATCATGATCAAGGACTTGACATTTTTAGATTTACTTGCACTTGGCAGTCAAGGGCTAAATTAATAAAACTAGTAAAATGCCATTGAGAGAAATGGAACCATTGACTTGAATGGGGCTCACATGTAATTCTGAACATGCTTACCACTGCACCAAAAGGCCTGTGATATATTGTGCACATTTAATGAACAATTGCAGTATGTAGAACACACAGACTGACATGTAAGCTGAATACTGGACGTATTCACAAGATAAAAAATCCTGGTGAAAAGTATAATTTATAGGTTTCAAACAAGCCCAAGAATGCTAAGTTTGGAAAAGGATTGGTAAATAGACAAAGTGATTAGTTCTCCTCTCCTGCATGATTGCTCAAAAACCCAAAATTGAATTACATGCTAAATACTGGCCACATTCACATATGCATGATTGCTCAAAAACTCGAACTTGAATTGCAAGCTCAGTACTGGCCACATTCACAAAGTAAAACATATGTCTAAAAGGTATGATTTAGATCTTTCAAACAAGCTAAAGAATGATAAAATTGGGTAAGAATTGGAAAATAGACAAAGTGATTAGTTCTCCTCCTCCTATATGATTGCTCAAAAAGTCGAACTTGAATTGCATGCTGAATACTGGCCACATTCACAAGATCAAATATTAATTTGGAAGGTATGATTTATATCTTTCAAATGAGCCCAAGAATGCCATGATTGAGGAAGAACTGATAAATATACAAATTAATTAGTTTTTTCTTTCCTCCTGCATAATTTCTTAAAAACCTGAACTTGAATTGCATGCTGAGTACTGGCAACATTCACAGGTTCAAGTGCTTTTCTGAAAGGTACAATTTATAGCTTTCAAACAAGACCAATAATACTGAGATTGAGCAAGAACTGGTAAATAGACAAAGTAATTAGTTCTCCCCTCCTTTTACATCATGATCAAAACTTCAAAATCGAACTACAAGACAACTACTGGACACAAAAACAAGGCAAAGAGTTTCATTGAAAGATCTAAATCATACCTTTCAGATCTATCTTTTACTTTGTGAATGTGACCAGTACTGAGCTTGCAATTCAATTTCGAGTTTTTGAGCAATCATGTAGCAGAAAGGGGAGAACTAATCACTTCATCTATTTATCAATTCTTGACCAATCCTAGTGTTCTTGGACTTGTCTAAAAGCTATAATTTAAAGCTTTTACATAAATCTCTTAACTTATTTTTGTGTCTACTATTTGTCCTGCAATTTATATTCAAGCTTGGAGATATAATTTTATCAAAGAGGTACATCTAATATCATCCACATATAATAGTAACATAACATCTGTACTCTACATACTAGTGGATCCTGCCAATGTATCATTACTTATGGGTCCAGTGGACATAGCTGATGAGTATACAATGTATCAAGAGAGCTAATAGTGTTATGGTCAACCTTTAGGTGCACTTGGAAAGTGATAAGAATTAATATTATGAGTCTTTTGATTTATCAAAAACTCATTTTTTATCAACCCAGGACTTAGTCAAAATTTTTATTGAATTGATTGATTTATCACCATGACCGCAGGAAAGGCTTTCCAACTAGAAAATTATGCCAGTTACTCAGGTCATGAATAGTCTACCACCATGTGTGATATACCAGAAAATTCAACAAAATGAGTAAAATCCAAATATGTAAAAAGCGAAAGACTTGGGATTGTGCCTGGCACATGATTTGGTAAAAGAGTGGATGTCAGAATTTCAAACATTTTATTTCATGACATATTATATACCGTTAGATTTGTAAAAATAAGAAAAATCCAGTGGTACCATTTTCATTACATAAATCATGTGTGAAACTGATCTCTGCAGCAAAATACCACAAATTTTTGATTTGGCACTATGTTAATGATGCTGTGATTATGTAATCATGGTGTCCTTTTGAAGGATATGAAGTTTTGAATGCAATAGTACCAGTTTTATGTGAATCTGAGCAGAACCTGATGGAGAAATGAATATTTTATTTTACCTGTTTTTTTGTAATATAAAATAATTCAGAATTTTAATCACATCAACCCTCTGTATTGATTATATATTTTTATCCTCCCTGTTCAAGATAAAACATAGTATTTCTGAAATTACAACATATAAACAGATGCCTGATTATCTAATCAGTACATAGAATGAAAGTAGAAAAAAATGCGATCATGTTGGTACCAAGATCATGTGAATCCAAGCAAAACTCATCAAGTTATGAGCTGATGTAGAATTGGTATATTTACAGGGTTTCCAGAAAACCTTGAGAATCTGAGAAAATTAAAAGTCGCGAGAGCAATGGCACAATTTCTTGCGTTTCCACAGCGTTGAAGGTGAACTAGACAAGATCCGGGCATTATGTATTTAAGTATCTAGGTATCCTATATACATGTAATAGATAGTGCATGCAAAATTTTAAGAGAATCTAGCACGATTTTCTTCAAGTATATTCACAAAAAATACTCATAAAAATATGCTTTGGGTGATTTCATGTTGATTGTGAACCCAATTTTTGATTTTTTACTCCAAAATTTTCAGAATATGCGCTTGTATAGTAACTAAAAGAGATAGAATAAAAATCTCAGACTGATCTTCACTCGTTGTTCTGGTGTTGAGGCCACAAGCCTTTGGTGACAGCCATTGCACAGTGCACAATGGTGCAGGCTCTCTTCCTTATGCAAATCATGTTAAAATTTCACATGCACTATCTATTACATGTACATAAGATACCTAGATACCTAGATACTTAAGTACCCATTATAATGCCTGGATCATGTCTAGTTCATCTTCGACGCTGCGGAAATGCAAGAAATCACGCCATTGCCATATTTGGTATCTCGTGACTTGTAATTTTTTCTGATTCTCAAGGTTTTCTGGAAACCCTGTGAATATGTACAAAACCAAAAAGGTTTGAGAAGCCACTTCAGTGAACCCTCTCTGACCCCCTCTTAGGTTGTAACATTCCAGGGTATTTTCTAACCTAAAAGACCTGGCCAGAAATAAGTTAGTAAATAAAATAAACATGTATATTTATTTTCTTTTCTGTAAAATATATTTCCTGTTTAGAAATATGTTTGATATATTTGACAATATTTTCTAGAAAGTCCAGTAAAGATTTTCTATGTCACATAGTGCCAGAAGTTCTGCTAAAGAATAGACTGTACTGGGCCAACCACTTATGTAGTAAAGCCAAAACTTGGTGCAGCAGTTCATACAAACATTCTCTATTCAGCAATGCATAGATATGACTAAAATATCAATTTTTAAATTCTGGCTGCTAAAAATATTTGGCTCAAAATTCTTCCCTAGCTAGCAATCAGCATTTGATCTGATAATGCTGTGTTTAATACTGAAACCAAAGTCAAAGCTCAAGTCAGAGCAAAGGAGCTGCTGTAAACTACTTGAATAATTTTTTAACTTGTAACTTGGGTGCATTTTAAAAAAAATAAACTTATGTGAGTTGCAGGAATAGACATCAGCAAACACAAATATGCAGTGAAAAAAACAGATACATATATAAGCAATAATTGCTCAATTTGTAATTTGAGTTCTATTTTAGAAGATAAATCTATACAAGTTATAGATATAGATACTGGGTCAAATTCAAGAGAAAAAAATAATAGTTGATTTTTTCTGCTTCTGCTAGTGATGTGCAACAGGCTAGACTTAGACTAGTCAAGTTTATAAAGTCACAAATTATGGCCTAATATTGATACTTGAATCTTTGAATAATCACTTTAAAGCTAGTTGCTATTATAAAATCTACAAGTTTTTTCATTTGTTTTCTAATTATATTATCTAGCTTGTGTAGTACATTTGAAAATATTTTATACTCTGTTGAAAATATTTTATAATCTTTTGAAAATATTTCTAGTGTTTACAGCGTTTTGCAAAATTCAAGACAGTTGGTCATTCGAAAATTACATTACATCATTGTACCGACTTAGAAATATTTGAGGATTTTGATGTGTGACAATGGGTAACTGCTCTTTTGAATGCTTCTCCCAACGCGTCCCGTTCTTCTGCACCTACTCTAATGGTCCGCCGTATTACCAGCAATGCCGTAGTCAAGTCTTCAGATGAAAATGAGGGCACCGGGCTCGGTGATGATGATGATGCCGGGGTTTCTGGGTCCTTAACATCATCAAGTTCATCAGATGACGGTGGTCCCTTAGGCCAGGCTATCGATGGTATTCTTCTAGGGAAAACGAAGGCGAAAGGGAAAGGGAAGAAAGCTCACAATGCTGGAGGGACCAAGCCGAGTGCAAGTGAGTGTGTTCCCTATGTATATGTGCTTTTTTTCAACTGTTGCCTCAGAGAATAACCTTCCAGCTACTGGAGACGAAATGGATGGTGAATCTGCAAAGAAATTCACGTTCAACATTGCTATGTTCTCAGCAAAGGAAGGCTCAAAGGACCTGAAGAAAAGGGCAGGCAAAAACGCGTACATGGTCCTCAACAACAACGAGCCCTTCGACACCTGGAGGGCCCAGCTCCTTGTCAGGATCGAGAAAACCCTAATGCCAAGCAAACTCGACATCAAGAACTATGAAATCCACTTCACCGTTGCTCGTATTTCGCCCTCACCACTCATGGTCACCTCGGATGAAGAATATGTGAATATGCTGGAGCGGGTGGGAAGGAGCAAGGATTCTGCATGTAATGTGTATGTTCAGGAGCTGCGCTCATCATCAAAGGTATTCTCCCTTGTTTAGCTCAGTTATACGCTTGCTTATTTTCCATTCCACAGAAACGTGGTAAGGAGAATTTACACGAAGATTCGGAGGGAGATGACAACTCATCGTCGGAGGAGGAGGGATGTAAAAAGAAGAAAGCAAAGAAGACAAAGGTATGTGTTTCGCGCTCATTCACAATATGCAGGTCTAATTTCTAAGTGTTTCTAGCCTCCCAGGGCTGCCGATATCAAGTCAGCGAATGTTCCACATAACGATAACATCAAAGCACTCCGGGCGAAATGGATCTGCCATAAAAAACCTGGCTGCTCAAGCGAACATTGTTTCATCAATCCCGAAGACAGCTCCCACCTCCCCCTCGGCCATAGCCAATTTGATACGTGGGGGTCGGCGATGGTATGTTTGTGTTGTTCGACTAGTTTCATTGTAATGACTGAATGTTACTCATCAGCTCAAGGGTGACGAATTTGCGTCTCTCACTGCACCACCAAACCACCCATTATTCAGAAACCTGCCTACCAACCAACTCGGACAGCTCAGCCCATTGCTTGAACATCGTCTTCAAGCAAAAAACACCAATACATCCCCTACCTCAGTAATCAATTTCAACATCCCACCCAAAGTCGTCAACCTGCTTCGCCCTCAGGCTGTCCCTGCAACACCTGAGCCAACCAATTTACTTGCACCGGCACCATCAATCGTACCATACATACCTGTTCCGGCATATGGTGGTACAACTGGCATGCTCATCCCAGGCGATCGTGTCCCTGGACCCGATATGACCCTCGCCGAGTTCTGCCTTGCGCATCGCTTGACAGATGGGGTTCGTAACAAGCTAGAGGAGAATGGCTATTCAGGATCGCATACATTTCAGTATGCTCAGTGGGAGGAATTGCGTGAAGCAGGATTGAAAGCGGGTGAAATCGCGCAGCTAAAGCATGCTATTGTGACGTGGTCTATTCTTCGAGACATTTGACGAATTGTATTACCAGTTTCATAGAAGTTTACGAACCCTATACTGTCGTTACGGATTTTAGAGACAGAACCTTGTACATTTATAGCTTAGAATTGATACAAAGAATACACGTTTTAGAAGTACCCTGCATGAAAAAAATACCCTTCTGCATC
>Ga0307517_10002304_pt1 | contig 30811 bp, 30 predicted proteins | sample 23_EM_MG_FD_194515 | JGI IMG/M metagenome (GOLD analysis project Ga0307517, IMG submission 194515) | Populus trichocarpa ectomycorrhiza microbial communities from riparian zone in the Pacific Northwest, United States - 23_EM | ecosystem: Host-associated > Plants > Roots > Unclassified | place... | reverse complement strand
TGTCTCACCAGATTCGACGTCCGCCGCACGGGTCCCGTTAAAGTTGACTCGATGCGAACACTGCATGAGGAGACCGCTGGTAATAAATGATCCATCATGAACGCCTGGTTTTCGAACAACGGGGGGGGGGGAGGTGGATGAAATCGGGAGCGCTGAAGGGAACATTTGTGGGTTCACGACAACCTCCTGTGATCTGTTTCGCGGCGACATGGGCGCAGTTCTTGGGCCTGGGGGAACCTTCCGGAGCTTAGGGTTGCGGCTGACCGTTATTCGGGACCCCGGAGACGTACGCGAATCCCTCACGCACCTTTCGGTGATCGGTTACCGGTGATTCCTCACTCCGTCACCCCAGGCAATGGATGGGAAGGATGACTGCGGCCTTCTATGTTTCCTTGTCATGCACGCGTCTTCGGGATAGCGGGAATCCTGCGATGCGAAACCAACTGAACGGTCCGTCCCACTCGCTCTGGCTCGCCGGAATCATCGGACGCGTAGGGGTGATGGGATTCTTATAAGAGATGAACTTGTGGCCGAAGAGAACGTGCAATCCTGGCGCACGACGTTAACCGTGGGCAACAGAGATGGCACTACATTCTCTGCCGTTTGATGTGCTGCTCGCCATCTACCGGAAGCTCGACACGAGAGATGTCGTCCATTTTGGAATGGTCAGTATTCACTTTATCCGAAGTCGACTTTTGTTAAAATTTCTCCAACCCACAGACTTGCACGGCTCTATACAAATCTACCAAGGACCACCATGTGTGGCTGGACCAGCTACAGAATTGCGTCACGAGAAATCCTGTGCTCGCGCGCGGGATCCCTCCACTGCATTCTCTGTCCGTGGAAGAGCTCAGGCGGTACACGGCACACCAGGAGAAGCTGCGCATCCGGTGGGGTCGGGAACACTGTCCACCCGAGCAGTTCACGGACGGTCCTGGATTGTTTGACGGCCGGGGCTCAGTGTGGCTCATGGTCGGGGGAAGGACGGTATTATTCATGTCTGAGCGGGGGAAAATATCTTTGCATCACATCCACACGGATGGGGAACGCTGGGAAATGTCACCGTTTGTCAGTTACACCCTGGAGGGTGGACATCGCTGGGTATGGGCAACACTGGTTTCAGAGAACACGACCTCTCCCCTCCTTGCCTGCAGAGAGGAGTCGAACTGCAGGTAGAGATCCGCCTTTGCGTGGCTCGGAGGGATTTCTGACTCCTTTTTTGCTTCTAGTGTGCAGCTGGTCTCTATCTACCACGAACTTGGGGTCATTCGTCTGGAAGCGACGATCCAAATCCCCAAGGAGAAAGTGCTGGTGCGACTCGTTTGCCAAGGGAGGATCGTGGCGTGCATGTTGAGTCCGGGAGGTGGTGTTTGGAGCCTGTTTATCATCCATTTGGACTCCCTCAAAACGACGGTCGAAGCCGCGCTCCCCGAGTCACCTCACGTACGCCTATTCACCCCCATTGACGGGTCCTGCGGGTTCTGACGAAATTTGTAAGGCTTCATTCGTCTGTCTGCCATGCCAGGACGTTGTTGTGATCTACAACCAGTTTGACATTGCCTGTTACCGACTTGCGGACCCCTCAACAATGGGAGCAGGGGACCGCGTTCTAACCCTGACGCCTCTTTGGATATGCCCCAACCCTTTGGGAAAAACCTCTCTGATATATCACATATCCCTCATCGAGTGTGGCAACACCCCACAGTTGACTTCCTCCACGTTCGAGGCGCGGTTTGTTGAGTACATCCGTGGGGCTGATATTGACACATTCGTCAGCTGGAAGATCGGCTCCTTGGGTTCTTCTGTGGAAAATTTAACGGTGGAGAAGGTTTCGAGTGTCATCACGCTTCCCGATGGTCTTCGGTGCTTCCCGGCATCGACTCGGAACCACTTTTGGTCTGCTATCGCGATTGATGACGGTATTTCTTTCTTCATAACACCTTTGGATGATGTCGGACAGGGTAGCGGATGGGGAACACTGCGGTTTTACATTCCTTACAGAGAATTTCGCGATGGGAGGTCCGCGGGGGCGAGGGTCATGTACCTGGATCTGGACATAGACCTCATTTCTGGACGTGTCATCATTTGGTGGACTGATGAGGCATGTCGAGAACATGACTCTCGTACACGATTTTTCATCTTAGAGTTGGTGCAGGGTTCGCACCGAGTAACCAGAGACCACACGTTGTAATCCCCTCGCCATAGGGCGTTCATTCTGCCATTCTATCACTATTCATTATTATTATCCTTGACATCTTGTGTAAATTACCACCGAGACTCTCCCGCGACGAAACCTCCTGCGTAATTCCATGTAGTAAGCTAAGCATGTCTTTGAGAGGGCTGACGGAATATCGTGGGGGTAGGGTGGAGTACAGAAGTGTCCGAAGCGCGTGCGGGAGGTGAGCATTGATTTGAGGTAAAATGAGGGAAGGTTATGGCTTCTGAGCATGGCTAATCAGATTTTCCGTCGTCCGCCAGTCCGGTTTCCGTGCACGCCCCAGCTACGCAGGCCAGCCACCGTTGGGGGTGTCGAGCCAGAACAAAGATCCAGACGACGTCCGACCCTGGATGTACCGAGCTCACCCAAGTCGAAAATGCAAACAGGGATAACATCATCGACATCATCGATGTCATCAATCACGAGGCGACTGTGAGGCTGTCCATTGTTTCCCAGTCTGGCAGGTCCACACTTCTTCCGCCCATCTTCACCACCCAACGACGACACGACGGCGACGGTCGACCAGGACGAAGCACGATGAGCCCCATGTGGTCCGGGAAGAGCGCGTCGGTCGAGGCAGCGATGAAGAACATGCTCGCCGCGGCAACCCAGCAAATCCTCGATCAGTGGGAGCCCTTCGATGACGAGGACTACGAGAGGAGGGACCGCAGTCAACAGGAGCTGGAAGAGTAAAAAAATTTCGTCCGTTTGTTCTCCCCCTCTTTCCTTCTCACACCTTCTTCCTCCTACAGTCTCGACAGGATCGCAGACCCATCAGAGGAGAGTCCGGTCACAAAGGGGAAAACGCCAAAATACAAGACTGACAAGAAAGCGGCCAAAGAACTTCACGAAAGAGTCATAGTCCGTCCCAATTCACACCGTTCTACCCCTTTCCTTGATTTTTACACACATTTTTCACTCCAGTTTTACAGGACGGAGAGCGACAGGAAACGTCGAATCGCCCGACGGAACAACAATGGACACGCGCACACAGGGACCGTCGACGGATACATGCAAGGTCACCACATTCGACAGATTGATGCACCTCCACGTTCCCCCACAGAAGATTCTCAAAACCCACATCTCCCTCCTGTCCAGCCACAAAGGAGGCGTGGGTTCTCCTTCGGAGGTCTCTTCAAATCAAACAAAAAGAAACCCATCACCCCACCCTCACCTGTGATGCCGCACCACGAGGGTTCACTAGACTCGTACGAGGAGCGGCATCCCAGACAAGGCCCCTTATCACCTGCTCCAGACGCTTATCACTCCCAATATAACCAAGAGCCCGCATCTCCTTCCAAGTTGCTCAAGAGACACGGAAGCACTTCCAGTCGGACGAGGGGACACGATAATTACCCACCACAAATGCAGCCAAAAATCTCGAGAGATGGTGACAATGCCGATCGCCCACACAGGTCTTCCTCTCATCGTCATCGAGACCGGGACCGGGATAGGGATAGGGATAGGGACCGCGACCGTGATCGTGATAGAGGGGCGGAGCCGTCTCGGGGCAGCAGGCGACATGAGAGATACTACTCATCTGACCCTCGTCGATATCCCCCTTCCTCGCGTCGTGACATCGGAGGCCCAGACAAATACGGATCCAGTCGCCACCGCGAAGGCTCACGCGACCGAGAACGCTCCTCAAGGCACAGAGATGACGATCACCGCCAGGGATCTTCCTCCCATCGGCACCGATCCTCCCGCAAGAGGCCCGACAGTGATGACGATGATGAAGACTCTGAAGAGCGTAGGAGACGTCGACGTGAGAGGCGGGATCGTGACAGGGATAGGGATCGTGATAGGAGAAAACCCGACGATCTGCCAGATAAACCGCCGAGTGCCCATGACCAGGCCTCGGTGCGTGAGGGAAGTCACCACGGAGGTGATGCTGGGGGTGACTTCCACGACGCTGCAAGTTTACACGAGAGCGATAATAGACACAGGGATGACCATGACGCGTTGTCCACTTCGGATCATATTGTAAGTCTTTCTCTTACCCCGCGCTCCCACGAGCGACTGACAGTAACATGAGCAGAACGGTGGACTCCATATTTCTGGCTGATTCCAATGGCAATGACGACTTTACGGCTTCACACCTATCATATGTCGCTTTACGATTCCATCTTCTACGTCTCCCTCGTTACTCATTTCTTTCCTATATATTCCTCAGTCCTCGTTCTCTTATCGGACTTCCCCAACTCTGCGACACCTCTCCTCCACCCTCTCCCCTTAGCCAATCTATTCCCGGTTTATCGTTACCTTACACTCGCTCGTATTCCACATGTGCGATCCAACCTGTCTTATATCTGCTTTCACCGCATACCGCATGCTCATTTTCCCGTTCTCACCTTTGGTTTCTTTTTCCTGACTTCCTTTGCTATGCCTATACGTGCGTACTGTGTACCCTTCTATGTGTATGCTCTCTGTCCCTCTCAACGTCTTGTGAAATGTTATCATTTGTTTGTCACTTCCCCTAACTCTTAGGATACTCTCAACGCCGTGCGCAGTTCAAACCCGGTCTCTGATTCTTAACTAAGATAAGGTTTCAAGACGTTGTGGTAGGTGAGCGATACAGTGCCAAAAGGTGGCGTAAAGGGATGGTGTCATCGGCGAAACGGATAGTTAATTGGAAGTGTGCTCCTCGTGCCCCCTCTCACTCTCGACCTCGCCAGGGATATTATCGACCTATGAAACCATGAGCCCAGGTCGTCTGAGGACCGGTAAAATCGGGTGCTTACCAAGTCGAGATCGTTGAGCGCCTCTCCTATAATCTTGATGCTCTTCTGGAGATCGGCCTCTTCAATGACCAACGGAGGAGCAAACCGAATTCTGGATGGATAAAGCATGTTAACGATATCTCACCGAGAAGTGTACATATCAAACCCTACACGTCGACGTGGGTGGGCTTCGCGAGCACACCCCTACTCTTCAACAGAAGGCACAGCTGCCAAGCAGTCCTACCCCGTCTACTCTTTGACTCGTCGATGACCACAGCGTTCAACAGCCCACGCCCCCTGACCTCCTTGACGAGGGGAGAGTTGAACGCGCGAATCCCAGAGCGGAACTTCTCCCCAAGGACTTCCGCGCGTTCTGACAGACGTTCGTCGATAAGGATGTCAAGAGCGGTGATGGCAATGGCGCATCCCAATGGGTTTCTGTGAGTGGGCTGAGGTGTCAGAAAGCGGAGGTGGGTGCATGTGAAAGGGGTGCTACCCTCCGTATGTGCTTCCGTGCTCTCCAGGCTTAATGCAGAGCATGATATCCCTGTCGGCCAACACGGCAGATACGGGATACACTGGGGATGGGGTGTCTAGTCGAGTGAAACGCCAAATAACACGCAAGTATTACTCACTGCCACCAGAGAGAGCCTTTCCGAGCAAAACGATATCTGCACGAATGTTCTCATGATAGCTGGCAAGCAATTTACCAGTTCTGCACAGACCCTGCACAGAAAAGCCTATCAATCCGAGTTCTGCAGATGCAACGGAAATCCTACAGTTTGGATTTCATCGCAAATCAATAACACATTGTGTTTCGTGCACAGCTCCCGAACTTTCTGAAGGTACCCGGCTGGGGGTATGACGATTCTGAAAGAAAAAGAAAAAAAAGTTAGGGAGATGGGTTCTCGATCTGTGTGAAAATTTCCCGGACCCAGCTTCACCCTGAATCGGCTCGATTAAGAACGCAGCGGTATTCTTTCCGTGAATTTCCAAGGCTCGTTCGAGATCCTCAATCACACCGTATCGAATCAACCTCTCATTCGAGTCCGCGTCGGAAAATGTGGGTCCGACGCCTGGGAGATAAGGCCCGAAACCGCCCCGGCTGTCAGGATCTGTGCTCATACTGGAGAGGTGTCGAGCAGGATCGTGGGTCATGTATCGACGTTGTCCATGAAGAGTCACCCACCTTATGACTCCTAGCGTCCGTCCATGAAAATTACCCTCCACGCTGAACACGATGGCCTTCCCTTGTTCAACGCGCTTCTTCTCGTAGGCCCACTTACGAGAGAGCTTGACGGCTGTCTCGACAGCTTCGGCACCAGTGTTCATCGGTAGTACCATGTCGTATTTGAAGAGGGATGTGATCTTCTGGGCGAAGGGCCCGAAATTTGAGTTAAAAAATGCCCTCGATGAGAGGGTCAACTTGGATGCTTGGTCTGTTAAGGCTTTCACAAGCCTCGGGTGGCAATGGCCCTAATGGTTTGTTGTTCGTCAACATGCTTATCTAATTACGTATCCGCTTCGAACTGACCTGATTGACGGCGCTGCAAACAAGTGCTTAGTGAGTTGTGGGGGTAATACGTGTGGCAGAACGTGTGCTCACGAGTACGCCGAGAGCATGTCGATGTATTCCTTGCCTTCCGGGTCCCAAACCCTAAAAACAAGCATCGAAAATCAGCCGTCACAGCCACCGACATCAGATCGCTTGCAGATGGGGTTCGCAAACTTACTTGGCTCCTTTCGCCGTATCAAAAACGACCGGAAGAGGATGGTAACTATGTTCCGATTTCATGAGAGCTGGGTCGGCAAACGGGAGTAAGGTGACTCACTTGTGAGCTCCATACCGATGCTCGAGGTCGATGATGTTAGCCGAGTTGAGTTTAGGCTTTGGAGAGGATTTTGTCGGAGCGGCGGCGACTGGGGCCATTTCTCTTGAGAGGACGGGATGGTGGGGGTAAAGGAGAGAGTGCTTGTTTAGATCCGATGGGACTTTAAATCCCGTGTGGAGAATTACTCCTTGACCCGAACTAGATAGGTCACGGGGGTCCACAGTTGACCAGAGAATCACCTGATCATCTCGCTTTCCACCCCAGCTGGCGGAGGACCGTTAGCGGGACGGCAGCGCAAATCCTCCAATTCCATTCCATTCCAGATCAGGTCCCCGGGCTAAAATCACTCAGAAAACGAGACCGACCCTTCCAATCGGGGATGCGGGGTTGATGCGGCTGAGCTTATTCAGATCTAATCACGGGCATCCTTCAGGCGGGATGGGGCTACTGAGAGGATTACTGCGGTGTATTTATAAGCAATACCAAGGCGGCCGTCCGTCCATAGCGACAACGCCAACCGGAAAGAATATACAGACGATTAAAACCCGGGTACGATATCGGGCTCGGACGCTGGGACATAGTCGGGGTTCAAAGCACCAGGGAACGGAGTCTTGAGCCAAGAATCACAGAGTCGACCAGCAAGTGCGACGCGCGACGTATTGCATAGCGAGGTGGAGGGTGACAAGGACCAGATGCCGTTTCCCTGGAAACCCAAACCCTTCGGAGAGGGCCCGTAGACCCTCCAACATCCCGACGCTCGGAGTGGTCCGGTTGGACAGGTGGCACGGTATCTTTGCGCCGTGATACTATGTGTCGCGATAGTGTTGCGGACGGGCCGGTAGCGGAGGCAGCCATTTGGTTTTCAAGAATATATCGTGGTGACACCCCATGGCTGTGGGATAGGTTGGTCCTGGGTGCCTTCCCCTCCAGAAGACAGTGAGAAGTTCGCTGTTTCGCCCTCAATGCCCGGGGTGCCAATGGCCTCTCGTCGGGACTTTCCGGTGCCCGCAATGCCACATTTTCAATGTTCACATGATTGGTAGAAAGCGCAGTCCGGGCGACTTTCGAACCCCACAGCCGCCGGCCTCATTTTCTTGCGACTTACTTTGATCAGGAACCAACCCAAGAAACGTTCTACTAGGTTCGTGTGGCTACCGGTCGCCCCCCTTGATTCTCGTCATCCCCGGACGGCACGCGTCAACACTCGCAGACTTGTGAAGCTCGAAGCTTGAAGTAGACATCATGTTTCCTGTAGGCACCCACCTGTAATCACTTACTACAGGGCAACCCGTCCTGTCGATCTGTCCCCTTCTCCAAGCGCGAAGAATTTGAGGACCCATTAGCCTACGGAACTTGATTGTGAACATCCTTCGGTGGGTACCCAACTCCCCGTTCGGAGAAGACCATCGGTGGTGAGGCCGTCACCGGTGCGCAGACTGATTCGACCCTGTAAGCTTGTTTCAGCGCCATCGCCTACAATCTCGTTTTCCGAGGCCGACACTTAGCGAAACACCTTTACTCGCCAGTGACGTAACTCCTCATTCCAAGGTAGGGGTCCTGCTCAGCACCCGGAACAAGTGTTCACAATCCTCGTACCAGTTATTAGAACACTGGGTCCTCGGGCTACGCGTCTCACAATCACGCCGACGGACAGGACGTAAAATTCCGCAGGGTCGCATGCGGAGTTGTTCAAATTCCCGGAAACGGAACCAGGCACGCCCCCGATTTTCCGCTCGGCCTAGGAAAAATCGAGACTTGTGGAAAACCCATGATGTCAGGTATGTTGTCGTCATCGATGGTCTGTGGTCCTATCATTGGGAGGGGTCCACCGTCCCACGCATCGGTCTCCATAGCGAAGGCGGTAGCGTACGGCGGCCCATGGCATTCGGTGCGCCTTACTCGAGCTCAGTCAATCCAGTGACACCTGACCTGTATTACCCTGGTGCCTGCCGTCGTTTATTTGCCACCTCTTTGGCATACACACCCAACGTAACTTCACATTGGACGGACGCCGTGCTCTTGTAATTACCCCCACGTACCATCTCTGGTTTCACCCCCGTTCTAACCACAAGGGCGCATGAAATCATATGGAATTGAGTTGACCAGAGTTCGGGTATCTGGTGGTTACCGGACAGCCCTGGATAGAGAAAAGCATCTGTTGGGGATGCCTGACACCATCTTTGCCATGACCCATAGAACGACTGGCTCCCCTTGCGCTCGGCGCGCCGGCTGCGACTGTGTACACTGATGACTCCAACGACCAGGATTCTTGTGCAGTATATGTACCACGACGTTCAAAGTTACGAGCCGAATCCCGAACAGGACATGATGGCGAGTGCCTCCCTCACGGGTCACGACCTGCTTCCGTTACTTTCTAGGCTCAATCATATCGTCGTGAAGCCACTCCCTGGGTCTCCAGACCGGTCCCGTGCTTCATGGGCTTCCTCGTTCTCGTCAACCTGAACTCGTTTTCGTTCACTTGTGACTGTGAGTCACCCCTGTGACCCTCGCGATGGATCCTTTGGTCGTTCAAGCTCAAGTCTTGATGATCCGGATAGAATCTTCCTCCACGCGCGGAGCATTATGATAACGCTTCTATTATACAGGGCCGCGTTGTTCGGAAGAATTTTCAGAACAAATGGCTGGACAAGTTGGTTCCGATTGGCTCAGGTCCATCCACCCATCATAGAGCTACGGGATTGCCGCTTGTTATGAAGTTTACCGGCGCAGACGAGTCGGATTATAACCTCCACCCCAGTAACTCTTCCTAATACCTCAAACAGCTTTCTCGTAGTTTGATTATCACCCTCGGGAGACCATGGCATCTGAATGAACATTCATTTGACAGGTTGTCAGCGGGGCTCGCATGATCGCCGCCCAGAACACCTTCCTAAAGTCCTACCACGCCGGTGAGGCCGGGTTTCAAAGGGGAAAAGAATGGTGATTGACAAAAACCCTGGGGATGCGGACATTCAAAAATAGGTGGTTGGGGGAACCCACTCCTCTTTTTACTGCGAGATCCCGATGTTTTTCCGCTACGAAATTCACACCAATATCGCCTTTTGGGACGAAAAGCGGGTGGGTGTACGTACTGAACGTTTGAACACTCACTTGGATCTATCCACATCAGCCATGGTGTTAGCACCCCCGTTCTGACCGCTTTACGTCGCCCATCGGTTCGTAAGCCATCCGACAAACAGGAGGTTCTAGCTTGGAGGAAGGAGAAAGAGGGCCAACTGTACGAACTTTCTTCCAGCTCTATCCCGGAACCCATCTTGTACACTCCTGCCCTCGGCACAAACATTCCAATCTCCAGTCACCCTTTACTCTCCCTGGCCACCAACTTACGTTCCGAGGATCCCAAGGGCGCAACGCTTAATTATGTTGTCACGTATGAGATCTAGGCCCGCTTCGAGATCGGTAGTATCACAGTTCCACCTTCACTTTCCTTAGTTATGAATGGTGTTTTACTACACTCAACTGGAACTCCTTTTCTCACGACAACCAACCTCCGTATTAGCATAAGGTAAATGTGTTGATAATGACCCTAAGGCTGTTTGGGCTGTTTTTAGCAGGGGCTGGGGCGATGGACCTCCTGACAAGCGCTGGCGGAAACGTGGTTTGACTGCAGATCCTGTTGAGCGGACCAAGAAGATAAACCCAGTACTTCTTGATGGCCTCCGCTAAAGCTCGGAGGGCTCCGAGAAGACGTTTGGCGTATTCATTTCGTCTGAACTACTGTGAACATCCGGTACCTTGCTATATGCATAACACTTGGTTCCTCATCACAAGGAAATCTTTCCCATGCAAACGTATTCCCCTTCAGGCCCGTGGCTTCCCATTTCGCAAATCTGAACCTCGTCAATGTCCCACGCCCCAAAATTCACGCTGACGGGACCGCGCGCTGATCGAGGACCAGGCTGTGCTGGTGATTTTTGGGGCACTACCTTGTATGGTGGGGAAATCGAATTTGGATCTAGTCGGGAAAACCATGGTGATGCTAGAAGGCCTGGATATGAGAATGGGACCCTTTCACCGCCTCGAAACCTCGGTTTCCGGTATATAGTGTTGATAATTGTACAATGGAGCTAACGAGAAAGGACATGAGCCGGTATCCAGAAGGGGAAGAGTGAAACTTGAAGCATTTCAACAGGGAAGGAGAACCTCCACGACAGGAGGGGGGTCGGGCGATTGCGAATAATATGGGGGAACAAACCTTTAACGGACGATTATCTTCAACTAAAAAACCAGCCCCTTTGAATGAAGAGTGGATAAAATCTGGGTGAGGAGATGCTTGAATACCGCTTCCCGCACATTCATTGGAGTGACTCATTCAACTTACCGCAAACTTTCCTGAGCTTATTGGTTCTGTCATCGGAGATATCCTTCGAATTCCCATCTTTCGGGCCGACCCATAGGACATGTGCCATCCCACCCTTTTCCAGTTTCATCGTGTCCATAGAGTCGAGAGCGACGCGGACCTTCTGAATTTGATTAGATGAACCTGCGGCTGAAGCCCGCAGAAGATCGTCCACGCGAGGCTTTAGACTTTCAAGAAATCGAACCGCGTCGTCGAGCGTTCGAGGTTGGATCGTAGGGTCTGTTATTCCTGCCGCGCCAATGACAGAGGATGTATTCGTCAACGACATAACCCCAAGAGTAAAATGAAGCCTCCGAGGGGGAATTAGGACTGATTTGTCAAGCCCCGAAACAGGTGGATCAGTTCCGTTGAGTAGAGATTGTCCAAACCTCCCCATGAGATCACGTAAATCGGCATGGTGGCCCTGGTGATTAAACTCCATCAATGAGACGGAAAGTTAGTTGAATGATGCCCTTACAATCGGAAGCGCTATAACTAGTCTCATGACTCTCGTGAGTGACTTTTTGGCGTATCATGGAGCTGGAAAAATTACAGTGTGTCGGGCGGGGTTGAGGTGGAGCCCGTTGAGCTGATGTATTCTCTGTCGTGCCCGCGGATGGTTGCCTGTGCTTCCTTCCTGGACCCCGACCTCCACCTCTCGCACCACGCACACCAGAAGGAACTGGGTGAGGGATCATATATTGAAGTTACGCCTGTGCCGGCTTCGATGTGAAAGGGATTTGGAAGAAGGTTTCGCCGCCGATCTCGATCACAATTCGTCACTTGACATGGAACAAACACGAGTAAACAATGAAAAATGGTAGGTCTCCTACTTGTGTTGCAGCCCGGTCTGGTAGAAGGGGAGGAAGATGAAGGCGATAGGTGGTATCTACTTCACGAGTCGGTTCGAGTGAGTAGCGATAGATTCTGCCTTTTCTAGACCCCTTTTAACCCCAGCCTGCGCATGAGGAACCCCAGAAGTCGCGAGGCTACCTTGACCTCCACTGAAGTGAGCATCGTCCACCACACGCCTCGACTGGTAGTCTAACATTAGTTGACATATCCCTTCCAAGGAGGTCCAAAGTGGCTCATATCCCAAACCCCCCGTTTCCGGGCGAGCCCGAGCGTTTGAGCTCTCGAAGATAAGATGAACGCAGGTGAGGTTCCATAAGGATGGCTGAAGGCTGGCAACTAAGGGGGAAAGTCTGGGCAGAAAAGCGCCTGCGACTCGAAGGAGGATGTTTGGGGATTGGGAGAGGAAGTGTATCGTGAGATAGTACGTTTGAACGACGTGCGCGAGTAGCAACATCAAGGAAGGAGATAGAACTTGGAATTTGATGTCTTCTTCAGCAAGAACTTCGACGACCCTATAACAGTCGCCGTATGCGATGGGTGGGCCAGCGTCCGTAGCTATAAATGATCTCCCACCGATATCAGGGTTCTTCCCACCGTGCTCCAACTCAATCAACCGCTGCTCATAACAAAGATGTGCCAGTGAGCAATTCTCCACGGAAATGAAGTGGTGCACGATGTTGGGTATCCAAGTGACGCGAGTATCCGGGTTCTTGAGATACAACTCTACGAGTTGGTCCCCACCCACGCCGTAGACCCCGTTGCCGGGGCGGATTGCCCCTGTCCGTAATGTTTTACCACCTGCTCCGGAGGACTTATCTGCAGCAAGGACTCGAACCTCCCCAATCATCTTTGTGTACCCGTAATTGGAGAAGAATGAATGGTGCGACCGCGTCGATTCCTTGGCATTGTCCCGTAAGACTTGGGTGAAAAACTTCGGCTCAGACTCCCAGGGAGCAAGGAGGAATCTGGTGCTCTTGACGCCAATAGAGCCAGAGGAAGTGGTAATGAGAATCGTAGCGCCACAAGCTAACGATCCCTTGATAACGTTCTCGAGGCCGGTAACGTTGACCCTGGCAGAGAGGGGGACAAGCGCGGGATGCTTTTCGTAAAACCGGATGTTGGCCGCAGTGCAGAAGACAGTTATATCGGAATCCAGAGAAGCCAAAGTTGGCCATTGCTTAGTGAAACCGGCGATGACCGACCCTTCATCCGTAACGTCTGTTCGTATAAATTCGGCGAGCTTCCCGGGTCCTTGGGTGAGATCAGTCCGGGTGGGAGCTCTAATGTCCAGGATACGAATGTTCTTCGGATCTTCCCCTCGGGTCAAAAGGTGATTCACGATCCACCCCCCCAAAAAACCTGACTATCGGCGGGGGAATCAGTAATGCTACGGTGAGGTTAGGGCCCTTCACTTACTCCTCCAACAACAATATAGCGCCTACCGGTCCGGGGTGGTAGATGGCTGGTGATTTCAAGAGGAGATTCTTTGAGCCGAGCCGCGGTTAAACGGATGTTCTCGGGGGAGAAATCGCAAGTTGTCTGGGCCCTTACTGCAGGAGGGACATTTGAAAGTTTCGCATCGTTGAGTTTCCCGTAGAGGTAGATGAGTAGTAGAAACGCGAGAAAGAGTATTAACCCGCCAGGGAAAGCCATAGTGGCAGCGATAAGTTCCTACGGTTCCAAGTGGGACTGCCCAAGCGATATGATCAATCATCTTGCATGCGGCGGCGGCGATCTGATAGTTAGCCGGTAAGTCCCGGAAGCGGAGGTATTTCATCGATGGAAGCTCAAGCGCTCAAGCGCTCAGTACTATTATGTAAGACACCGTCCGGACACAAAACTAGGACATAACCAATACTGCAACTCGTAATTAACTAGTTTCTGGGCGACCGCTGACTGGAATATAGCCACAGTGCTCCGCCACCGCTCAGATGCTCTTCATTAATCACCTCCCAAGTGATCCCTACGACGCGGTGTAGCCTGAATACCTTATCTCAGGAGATTTTCGAGCCTCCGATCCATCAGCGATGAGAGCTACCAGGGCTCCAATCGGGAAGGAGTTGTAAGAATATTTCTCCGGTAATCCTGGGAAAGAAGCAGTTGACGACCCTCAAGAGACAGCGCGAGGAGGGGACTATCAGGTTCCGACTCTGGCAACTGCTGTTCGAAGCGTAAGTGCGCTACGGGTCAGTTTTTGGCGTAGGGGAGGCCCGGGGCACTGTTTGTGAAGCACAATACACCGGATGGCCGACGTGACTTGAGAGCGTGTTTTGCACCATAGACTATTCCTAGGCCATATACACACTGTTCCAAGTTTTCTCTATTTCTCAATGGACCTATCAACAGGAAGCGAGGTTCCTACCTCAAGGCCCCCGGTATAGGTATGATAGGAGAAAAACTCACCGCGGGGTTTCGCCGCCAAATCTTGTCGGTCGGTAGTCTGCACGAAGCGTCCGAGTTGATCCTCTCAGGGGAGGTATCGGTTGCCTCAGAAGCCCAAGCATACGATCCAGACGGCGTGGCAAATGGCGACCACATCCTCGAAATCAACAACATTCACATCCCGATGACGGAATGAGAGGGAAATAACTCTTGAAAAATCATGAGCTTGCGGCAGGGCAAAATGCGGTGATGTAAGAATCAGAAAGTAGCTCAACGGTCGAAGCCTGGTGAACACGGAAGTAATTCCATGCCACAGATGTCGGTCTCTGGAAGGAACGCTCCAAGTTGGGCGGCGGGAATATTCAGACACGCACTGTAGGAGACCTAACACTCAAGATACGAATGCTAGACAGGTCCTCTCCTCTTGCTGGAACGCCTTGGAAACCTGGCTACAAAATGACGATCAGCGGCCCCATACAGGAACGCATCCGGATGGAACATTCCGCTGGCAACGATATGAAATCTTTCAGTTTTGGGAGGAGGCTGTTCAACAATTTGGACGGGATGTGCCTCCAGCCCTGCGGCTGCCTCGCGGGTGAGCTCGAAGAAGTCGCCAAGGCCTCAAGTAGGGTGTGCGTGATCTTCATGCCCCCGGGCAGTTTGATGAAACCGTAGAACGAGAGCAAGCTTGTGACGAATAAGACGGTTGTGTGTGGAAAAGGCATCAATCAACGCCAACAAAAAGAGACCCCGAATAACAGCAGGGCGGCGGGTGAGTGGTAGAAGGCCGAATCACCAATAGCCGGCGTCTAAGTAATCCGAGTGGAAGGCGCGGATGTCCCCGGCGTTCCACGCTATATATACCCCCGTTCGCCAATATCGAATGGGTTTTGAAACAGGCTATAACACGTTCTGTGAATAGTACAGTAGAAATTGAATAGATACATAAACTCTTTGAGTCCATATTTCAAAATGTATTGAACTTGCAGGGGAGAAATCATCGCACAGGTAAATGGATATTGCACAATGTCCAACGATAACGCTCCGATGGCCCTCCGCCCTCCATTTGAGGCGTGGAATTTCCGAGGAGCTGTGAATATGCACTTGTTCCGCGCTAAAAAAAAAATGACTGTAAGCCATGCCAAGTCGTCGCCCTCCCTGTGAACATGTCCGAGATGGGTGAGACCGTCCCAGACGGCACCCAAGCCAGGAGGTAGTAGTCCGATCTGCACCTCGAACTCTAGAGCCTAGCCGAGTGGTATTCCTCGGATAATTCGCGCTACCATACATTCTGTAATTACACTGATGGTATCCCACCATGTGGCGTCCGGGACAACAGCATCGGTTCCAATTTACCGTCAGCTTGGATCCAAGCACTTAAGCAATCATCTCGATTGGTAGGCAGTGGCCTCTGAGTCGTAATTTAGGCCAACTTAATTGCGCCGTATTGCATGGCATGAGACCTGCCATCAGATCTTCAGAAGTGAACGCGTCACCTCGCACTATTTCTCCTTCACCGTACCGCTAACAGCAACGCCCATTCAGCAGTAGTGCCACAAAATGTGAGGCCATTTTATCCCTATTTCAATTTGCAACTTCTCCACTTAGCGATTCACCTAGAGGTGCGATTGCATTCAGAGTGGTTATACTTAGTCACGGATTCTTTTAACCGGAACTCATTCATGCTTGAGTTTCGTTCGGCCCAGCTAGGCGTACTGTGGTGCTGATCTTGAAAACATCAGGGAACAGAAACCTCCCAACGAACACCACCCACGCGTACTGGATGAATGACCTACCGTGGCCTAGGGAGAATATTTACAAACTCATAACGGATATCAGTCGCTGTCGATTGTGCTGCGTTGTGCCATGGAAAATCGCTCTCTAACATGTACAGACAATGTCATACCCATTATTACATACTGTGAAATCCACCGGGAGAAAGAGCAAACGGAGTCCAGGGAGGGGTATCAGTATGGTAAGAAAGCCATAGTTGATGCTGATGCATCGGAGGGAACAGGTTTTTCAGGGACTCGCCCGTTATACTATACAAATTAATAACTTAACAACGCCGTGAGAAGGACACCTTCATGGAGCGTCCGTAAGAAAACCGAGTACGCAGCAAATTGAAAGAATTCGGTGATACTTGTGGGGTTTATAGTGTGATTCGGAAGCTCTCGAGAGCCTTGCGGTCCTCGGGGGAGCGGGGATGGTAGGAACCTTTTGCTCCAGCTGAGTCATGAGCATTCCATGACGCCGTTTGAGACGGGCCGGACGAATTTCGTGGAGCCACAAGCGCCAGGGCAGGCAGTGAGTACATATGTTCACGGGTGGGACGGGGTGATGGGACGGGCAGACTCGTGAACTTCGGAGAAGCGGAGGAACGGGGTGAGGAGGACGTGGAGGAAAGCTCCGTGCCTTGACTATTGTTGGAGTTGACCCGACGCCGGACACGATCATCGTCAGTATTTGCAGACCAAGATGGGGTGGTCCCGTCGACAGCCATGGGCTCGGTATGTTCCAGTTTTCTGGTGCTGGCTTTTCCGGGTAGGAAAATACCGTCAGGAACGTGAAGTCTTCGAAGGTATTCGTAATGTGCGATAACGGGTAGACGCATATAATCGTCACCCTAAACGCCAGTTTCATTTCGGCACTGAGGCTTCAATAGGTGAGTTTACGTACGGAAAAATATGCAACAATGTGCCACTTGCGACACCCTGATATGTTTCGAACGAGGGTGCTGTAGGTTTGTTTGATGAAACCCCCTGTTTTGGCCGGACGGTCCTGTCGTCGGACAACAGAAGGGATTGTAGGATCGAGGGCTTTCTTCGCTCTGTGAATCCCAACATGAATAAATCAGAATAGCGGCGTTTGTGGCCTGCATACCTCCTGGCTGCCTTCGCATCCCGCTCCTCCTGACTCATTTCAATCTGCTCCTCGTACCACAAAAAGTCTCCTCGCATGCGACTTTGGGACCTAAGAGGGGTGCTCAGAAACTATCCGGTAGCCAAGCCTGATGTCATACCAACGGCGACCGTCCGTCCACCGGGATAGCCCACCCTTGCTCTCCGACTCTTCCCAAACAAAGATGTTGCCAGATTTGAGCTGGGCCCTTTCGTTTCCATTTAAACGTCTTGTGATCAATGGGAGGATGCTCATGCGGACAGCCTCGAACAATATCAGGGCATCTTGGGCATCCCGGATATCTGTAGGAGGTTAGCTGCTATCTCGGATTGTGGGCGACAGAACATACGCAAAAGTTCATGCGTGACATAGCGGCTGGACGAAGTCGATGAGGAAGGGATCGAAGATGGCAGTGGGGTGGGAAATTCCATTATAGCGGGGCGAGAGATAGCAGCCTGGGCAGCTTGTACATTTTATATACCCGCCTTGAAAAGCAAAAAAGTGCCCCATCAGTAGATTGACGCGTCGGCCGGAAAAGGTGTCCAAAAGAAAAAGAGAGCATCGACGAAGCCCAATTTAAATCTAAAGGGTTGTGAAATGGAGTACACGTCTCTATTCCTTGGGGTTTCCTTCACATCAGGGATCATCTGATACAAGTTGAAACACCCAGCCACGACTGAAGTGGCGTTAGTATCTGTTTCTCCGGGGTAGCGCATCCGATGAACTCGGTTGCGTAACCGGACTGAGTATGAGGGTGAGAAGAAGACGAAGTGACACGAGCGGACAGATGATCCCGTACGGACGTCCGCCGAATTCCCCCCGGCCGAACGAGCATCACAAAGGATGGGTAATCGAACCTGGGCCGAGATGGGACGCGCTTTCTGTCCAAACGAAAATTGATTGTCAAATGGGAATGACACGTGATGGACACCGGTGAACAAACCTACTTTTACCCTCGCTTCTCGAACCACCATCATCAGTTTAGAGTGAGGAACGCACCCAAAGGGTCTTTCATACACGCGAAGACAGACACCGGCGAAACTTCCAAGCGAGGGAAGGATCCCCGCTTCGGAAGAGACGCGAGCACGAATCTCACGTTGCACTGCCAATTTCAATTACATCAGTGAAAAAGTTACGGGCATTTTTGAGTTAGTAGATTTGTGTGGTTCACGGTTAAGCACGTAGCCGTACCTATCCCGTCGAGCGAATGGGATCAGACAACCCGCTCATTGCCGGATGCCCGCCTGTTGCCAAAATCGTTCTGATCGAGGAATGCCGACACGCTTCTTCTGGAACAAGTCGACGTTGATCTCGAGCTTCGTAGAATGAACTCGATACCCAAATATCTGCCCGGAAAGCCCGCCTTCTAATCTCCCCTTCTCATCGGTCGACGTGGCGGTCTGGGCCGGTGATCATTCTCTATATCGACTCGACGACCCTTTGGTGGCCCGTCGGGTCAACCGCTGACCACAGGCCTTAGGTCAACGAGACTTTGATCATCACCGCGATTCTCGTAAGTAAGTGTATTACACTGAACTCCTGTATGGCCCGAACGATCACCTTCCGACAATAGGCGCACCCACGCGTCAAATGTGTGGTACTGATTCACATATCACACCAAAAGTCCTTTGAATCTCGAAGCGTCACGCATACCCTGTGGAACAGTGCCCTCTGTGCGTCGTGTTTACAAACACCCGAAGCAGACACCTGGGAACATTAAACCTGGAGCAGATGCGACCTCCCGGTCTCCGTCATGCACTGGGCCGGTATCAGGCATCTCGGTTGTCCGCCGCCTTTCGGCTGGTTCATCGAGTGCTCGCCTCATTTTAAATCTTCCACCAATGGTGAGGTGCGACATTTGTCCCACACCTATTTACAAATACACCTATCTGGGTACGGGAAAAGGTTTCCGTTCGAGAGGCCGCTGACAAAACCATAGACGAGCCCACCGTTATAAGGGCCCTTTTCTTACATGGCGCTTGCGGTGACTTGAGCGCAGACTCATCGTGTAGCATTAGCTGGCAGAGACCGATGAACGCAACCTCCCTCATTTTTCGGGGTCCTCGTTCATTTAGGCGAAGATCTTTTGCAGTTGAATCCCACGTGGCAGATGGTCTTAACTCAATTTCCTGTTGTCCCGCCGTCACCCCCCGGCGGGTGTTGAAACAGCCAGATATATGCAATGTATATTGAATGTCAGGGCATAGCCAAATACAACAATCTGATTTTCTACAGGGAACCTGGAGATACGTGTCTTCATTATGGTGTCCTTCCTTGATCGCTGGACTTGGACCTCGGGTGAGAGCAACAAATCAGAATGTGAGAACTCTCGCGCTGATCAGCAGAGATTCACCTGGGCTATTGAATGAACTACTATGCGTTTGGAGGGTGCGTTTGATGAAGTATCACACGATGGGGGGATATACCTGATTTCCGATGTATGCGGGGTTGGCGACGCCGAAGCGCATCCTCTTCTTGCCGGTTAGTTCCTTCCAACGTTGACCTTTGTACCCACCACGCGCTTCTCCTCGCTTCTCCAACCGGAATCAGTGGCCCCTCGAAGCCATATGGGATTCCAAATGGTCGGACATGCCAGCCGAACGCAGTGCGTCATGATTAACGCACCGATCTCACAGGGCATTTATGACGAGTTTCAACCGGTACCGAGGGGAGGGTCAAACGAGACTGCCTTGAGTGAGACCACCACTGGAGGCCCCGAGAGTTGCCGAAGTATGAGCTACCCTTGATGTTTGGTGAAGGGTACATGGCCCGATTCCAGATGACGAATGGGACAATGGACGCTGCTATATGCCCACTATGAAACGATTGCATCTGTATCGAGACCTTGGAAAGAGAGGAAAGGCTTAAGAAAACTTTTTTGCTCCGCTATCCTCGTGTGACCTTGTGGGATTTGTCTCCGGTGCACCTTTGTCGGGATATTCCGGGCCGCAATCAATGCTTAAGTCAGCAAGTGTCACATTTCAGTTCACCGCCCCGGATACGTCGCGGACGCTGAGCTGAGTCCCGGACCTGAGGTTCACGTTCAACGTTCGACGGTTGTTTCTCGGTAAGTCTTTCAATGGCTCTCCTAACCCATGCGGCTTTAACTCCGAAATGAACAGGATCACGCTTTCTTCGTCCAGGTGCACACCCGACCCCTCGCTACTCGCAATCACCGGCCCTTGATTGAGCAAGAAATCACCACCGGGTTCGTGAGCATAGTTTCGTTGGTTGTCCCAGCCCTCGCATGTCAGAGGACGAGACAGCGGATCTGGCCGCCAAACCTCTGGATCCAATATACCTCAACGGTCTCTTGGACAACATCAGTGCCACTCAGGATCATCTCGCCGGAGACGACGGAACTCCTCTCTCACACTCCCTTCTCCCACCCAACGCCGCCTGGACTCCTCGGGAAAAAAATGCATTCTTCCACGCCCTGTCTATCCATTCCCGTTTCCGGCCGGACCTGATATCATACGAGATACAGACGAAATCTGTACCGGACGTGTGTAACTACCTCTCCGTTCTACAACTTGCTGCATGCCAACAGGAATCCACCGTTTCGGATCCCCAATGGCGACAAAATCTTCCGATCGCGATGGAGGTCTCCTCGGAATGGGTCGCGATGGAGGAGGAAACGGCCCCTGACGTGACCACGCGAGAGCAGGATTGGAATCGCGAGCTCATCGCAGAACGCAGACGCGTCGAACTCAAGCTACTAAAGAAGACTTCCAGAACTGAACCGCGTGGCACAGGACCGAGCCGGCGTAAGGCCGAACTCAAGCAAGAGATCGCAAGTGCCAGTCTTCGCCATAGACGGGAGGATTTCTGCGGCTCACTTGGCTCTTTGGAACTCACTGTAATTGGTTCCATCCTAAATGCGGCCACGGGTTCCTCCGGTTCAAGCCAGACCAAACAGCCTCCCGCTCCCAACACCCCGACACTTCAACATACCCGACGGGAACCCCCCAAAACACATCCGTTCTCTGCCATGAGAGGTGCGCCTCATACCCTGTGCAAATACTGTTGTTCAACTAACAAACAACATCTCGACTACCACAGTCACCAGCCTGCAGGACCCCCTGGGCCTTGTTCAGCGGCGGTCAGACAAAGATGGAGGGTCCTCGCCACCAAGCGCAACGGAGCCAGCCCAACCCTATCCGCCTCAACAAGAGTCGATAGCGTTCTCGGCAGATTTATCCCCGGCTTCCCGACGCCGCCACCAGAAACGCCTATATATGCGTCGTAAACGCGCTTCAATGTCTGGAGTTACAGTCGTCGATGACAGCCTCGAACGCTTGAAACCTGGCCGGAAGAAGATCAAACGATCACCGTCTCCTGAGGGCGGAATATCGTCTGGCCCGGAATCCCCGACCTCGGTAGATCATGATATGGAGGATAAGGAGGGTGCAATGTCGGTGTGTGGGGCCGACGAGTCGGTTATGACTCGGAAGAGGTACCCTCGGGCAAAACAGTTGACAATTGACAAGCTCCGAGACCTTGGCCTTACCGCAGACGACTTGAGGGGGATGGGAGTTAATATTTTGAACCCAGAGGGGGTCGCAAAAATGTTGAAGTAGGTTGTCTATCACCTGGCTCCATTACCACATCCCTGACGTAACCAGCCTTTGGGATAAGTTATCTGAAGACACTCTTGGTCATGGTTCAAGAATCTCAATCGAAACCATCCAACTACTCGATGCTCATGTGGTCTGGTTTGTCAAGAATTTGGTTTATAGGACAATCACACTTCGCGAACAAGAACGGGGTATGAAATCGGAGACAAGAGTCTGGAAACTGTCGGGGAAACCTGTGGGTGGCAAGCTAATAACCGAGTCTAACCACATACAAATTCATTCGCCGACTTTTTTGTTAGGTTCTCGCACGGGAGCATATCGAAAAAGCTATCTCCATGGGAAACTCTAGGGAGCTCAATAAAACAGGGTTCTTCGAAGGCATCGTCGCCGATATGAACATCGATATTGGAGCAAAAGAAACAGGAGGGGAGTTTGTTGAAGGTGGTCCCGATGTTGCACTTCCACCACTGCACAGAGACATCTATGCTCCGCTGGTTTGGATACCGGAGCCGGGAGATGACTCGGAGATGACCGACAACACAGACGAAGGAGAGCTTGAGAGGGAGCTCGTGGAGGAGGAGGAACTTGATGAATTGGACATGGATATCGAGGTGGAACACGAATCGGGGTTGTGGAACAAAGCCCAGAGGGTCCAAACTTCGGGTCCGAAGACCGAAGCGTTGACTACGAAAAGAGGGCAACTAACTGCGTACAAGAGCGCAGAGTTCATTGAGGATAGCGATTAAGGGTGGGGACCGACTCTTCAGGTTCTGGACCACTCTTTTTCTGACAGATCCACAGCAGCTCCGGGAGGGTTTAGCCATCCTGTCCGACACAGGCCTTGGAATCGACTGCACATATCGTCCGACGGTGGTTCATTGGTCGGAGAGCACCGCCGTTCCACGTGGATTCAGTGTAGGAAATGAATGAAACATTTCCCAGAAGGCCGGGGTAATCAGAGGCTGCCGAAACTCAATCACGCGAGACCTGAAGGGTTTGGAGGCACGCGTCTGAGACCTGGGATGAATAATTTGTTGACCTTTTCCCGAAAACGTCCCGGGTACTTGTTATATCGCATCAGCCATCACACAAAAACACATACATGCCGATCATTGGAGGTTAGAGCCTCGCTAGTGAATCTACTGTTACAACGGTATTACGCTGGAGCACCTGTCTGTGGCGTACATAAAACGGCACCGATAACAACACAACGAAACAACTGAGCCTCAACTAGACTCGGATTTCGGATCCATGGACCATCCCTGGGGCGTCTGGAGGCGGGTGACCCCAACCTGGACGGGCGGAAAGGTGTCCACGGAGGAATTCTGAGGTTTTATTGTGGGAGGAGTGGGCATGGCGATCATAACGGAGACGGTGAGAGTCGTGTGGTGCGGTTGTTGGCGAGAGTCAAGTGGGCGAGCGGGGGTATCTGTGGTGGCGACCCGAGGTGGTGGGCGGAGCTGGGGAAGGAGACGAAACAGAAGCGAGGGTGGGGATTCCACTGATGCAGGGGTCTGTACCACGGGAACTTGGGAAGATGGAGACACGGGTGTCTTCAGTGTTACGGAGAGCGGCTGGGGGATCAAGAAGGCGGGTGAATATGTATTAGTCAGAAGGAGCCGAGGAAGGCGGACAGACCTTGAGACCACCCCAAGCGAGTAGCCTATCATCTGGTGGAGATCTATACGGAATTCCATCGATGGTCGTGTAGACATCAAAGAGCATTGGTTTCTCTCCCAACTTGACGACTGGTCTCCCCGCTTGCGGAAGCCACGTTCCGTTCCGTATCGCTTCATCGATCATCCGACGAGCTCGTCGCCTGATGACAATGGAGCGCCCCACGATGACCACGGAGATGGTGAGGAGGAGCAGCAATGTGGCTGGAAGGGGGTGATCAGCGGAAGATAGAAGAGGTTTGAATTTCCCTCTGGGTGTACGAACCGAGGAACGTGTAGAGATAGAGATTTGACGTCTGGTTGCCTAGGGGAAGTCAGAGTAGATGGGGAAGAAGGGATTCTCGTGCTCACCTTCACCACCACCACCGCCATTACCATTGCCATTACCGTTGCCACTACCATTACCATTACCTCCTCCTCCTCCCGGGCCTCCGAAATTGGTGGGGCGGCCCGGTGGGGGCGATGGATTGACGGAAGACATGGTGAGGGACGTAGGGATGGGAGTCGAGGACGAAGGGGTGGATTACTCAGGCGGCAACGGTTCGGACAAGGCGATACACACGGGGAGAGAAGGATCAATTGATCACGATCCTTAAAGGCGGCTCTCGCATGCGGCTTGCTGCGGCTTTCCCTCCGAACCTGGGGCTGGATTCCAGCGCTGGGTCTCGCTCTCAAATTCAGTCGGATGCCCGGCCCACTTGTGGTGGCTGCTGACGTCGTCTTGGCGTGCGACTGCGTGTCCGATCGACGCAGGCAGCCTCAGGGCGGTTTCGCTGGTTGCTGGTCAACGCCCAGGCAGCTTTGCGCCCCTACAGCTCTCACAGGCCTCAAACGAGGCGTTGATGGTATGGCCCCGCCCATTGCAAAAACTGACAGGTCATGAGAGTTAGGGGCCATCATTTCGTCGCCTTATCACCCCGTTTCCACACTTCATTCTCAGGGATGAACGACCCATATCAGAACTGGCGTCCGCACAACTCGGTGCGTGTCGTCCATAACGTGCCTAGCTTGCCATCCCTGACCACAGTGCGGACCCATACCCGGCGTTCTTGGAATACCCGTACTATTACATACGCGCCTTGGTTTACATACGTTGGGCAATGGTACAGGCGTTTCTGTCGTTCCGGTCGTCCTTAAATTGAAAGCACGCCTGCAAGTTCCCATCAAGGTCTATCCGCGTGCGTGCACCGCCGTAGGGATGCACATAGCTACATGTAGACCGGTGCCGGTGTGAAATCATTATGATCACCCACAGTCGAAGCCCTCGATCATCCACCACTTACTCCTGAACACGCTGACCACCCCTAGGGTCAAATCGTTTCCCCACCACAGAGACGTCGACGAGGATTCATTCAGTTTCTTCCACAGCCTGTCACTCCACCACGATGATGCAAACCGCCCGCTATTACTCTTCCAACCAAGTCCCGCAGCTCCCAGCTCGTTCGTCCCAGCAACCTTCGACAGAGTCCATCAGGGCCTCCGTCGCCCAGCTACTCTCCAAAGCTCACAACCTACCGTGTTCAAAGGCCGCACAGGCGTTCGCCCAGCTGTTACCCCACATCTCTAGGTTCCAACTCGCTCTCGATGCGCTATTGCCATTGTTAGACGAAGGGAACGAGGTCTGTTGCTACCTTCATTGTTCCTCCTCGCGCTCTCTCCCTCAGCGGCGTTCCAGGCACCCGACAGGATCCTTTCGTGTTATATCCTCTACTCCATGTACGCCCCCCATCCTATATCCATCAATCCGTTCGCAACTGTCCTGCATGCCATTTTCGTGCGCGAGACCAACAAGGCCCTCGAGACGGAGAAGGGTGGGGGTCTCGCAGAGAATGACCAATTTGTCTACGTACTGTGGAAGATCCTCAAGGGTGATGGAAAGGACGTGGGTAGCGTAATACCTCCCATTCCGCCGAACCCGCTGAATGCCTGTGGATCTCAGATCGGTCCGTTCTCTCCTCAACACATCCTGAAGCACCCCATACCCCCCGAATTACGCGCCGTGGTATTGGTGAAAGATGCCAACACCCGCAGTTGGCAATTCAACCTGTATGGTCTTCTCTCCATCCGATCAACCCTTTGCTCATGGTACGCTCAATACAGGGCCGGCGAAGATTTCACCACCGAAGACGGGTCAATTGTCAACCTCGCAAGTGGCCTGGGTGTTTCATCTGTGGAAATCACGTCCCGCCAGAAGATCACACCCGATGAAGACCGCGAAATGGCCGAGGTATCTCGCGGCACTTCGCTACTGCTCGCCGCTCGTGAGCGAGTGTTATCTCTCTCTGAGCAGAGGGTATGTTTGCCAGCAGCCTTGCCTAGGGTAGGCTGTGTCGACCCAAAGGAATTGACTGGACCCCCTTTTCTCAGGTTCTCAAGCCTCTATTAACCAAGTTGGCGAACCAACCCGTTGTGACGTCCGAAGATATACTCCCAATTATAATGAAGAACCCCTCGATCGCCACGCCCCTACTGATCAGTTTGTTAACGTCCTCGGGTTCTTCCTCTCTGCGTGCGCAATCGATGTGTTTCGATGCTCTCATCCATCTCCCCCCCACCTTGAACTCTTTTGACGTATTTGGAAGCCTTCTACGCGACAAAACGGCCATGACACTTGGGGTCGCTGGCCTACCTACGACCGTCGGAGAAGCAATCAAATCGGAAACGCTCGGTTACTTTCTTCACGAGTGTATCTCCTGGTTGGACATAGCTGAAGCAGAAGAGCGTCAGGGCTTGGTCAGCGAGGATATCTTTGCCAAGGGAGTACAAAACGTAGGAAACCTCTTCCCTCAGACTCCCAGCATCGCTAAACCTTTGCAGCTGTGCCGGTTTTATTATTCGCTGATCAAACTGTCCATTCTCAATCCTGCGGCCCCCGACGGAATCGACAATATTGAGATGGTTCATTTCACCCTTCGTAATTCGCGTTTTGAGGACGCAACCGCGCTATACAGGATATTGGTCACAGGCTCCTTCTGACCCCCGTCCATCCTCGCATTCGGTAATCAAGACTTCACCCTGGATTTCAACCAGTCGTCCTACCCAAAGTAGTACATTGGCAGATTAGGTTAACCTGTCACTCGTTTTTATGTTTGCGTCTCGCCCACCATATGCGTGCTCATCGATTTGTGAACACAGTGACCGTCCCCGTGCGGGTACACACTCCGTGGCCTATTTTATCTCCTTGATGTGTACAGTATTCCCTAGAATTCGAGTCAGCCGATTTATTCTCAAACCCCATCGGGTGATAGTACGTTACTGAGCGCATTGGGTAGGTAATACGCGGTGAAAACAGGAGAATAAGGAAAAAGGATAATAAGACACCCGATAGAAATAAACAAGCGATAGCCGTGCACATAAGGTGGATCATCTTGAACAACGTAACAGAGACACAGCGTGGTTGTGAATACTACGGCTGCTTGGTCTTGAACCGCAACAACGGTGCCAGGCCAGCGGGGGAGCATGCTTTTTTCAAGAACTCGTGCTGAAGTTGTCAATATATACATTAGATCCCACGGCACGGGAAGGATGAGTGAGACACGAACCTGCAAGAGTTCATCTGCGGTCGCTCTGCTCTTGACATCTACGCAAAGGCAGACACTCAGGAAGCTCTTGAGCTCGCGGCTCAGGGATTCAGGCTTCTTCAACGTTGGAGTACCATTCGTGGCAATCAGATACAACGCCTTGAGAGGTTCTTCGTCAAGGTATGGAGGCTCGTTCTCGATCATTTCGATGGCCATGATGCCCAACGACCAAATGTCAACCTTTGCACCGTATTCCTTCTGTTTGACAACCTCGGGGGCCATCCAGTATGGGGTGCCGACCATAGTCGCCCGTTTGGACTTCTGATCTGTGAGCTTCGCGCAGAAACCGAAATCCGCTGCAGAGACAAGAGCAGTCAAACCGGATGAAAGGGAGGATAATGTAAAGGGAAGCTTACTGATCTTGACGCGACCCTGAGCATCCAGCAACACGTTATCGGATTTGATGTCTCGATGAATGATGGATTGACTGTGCAAGTGACCAAGTCCTTTGCACGTCTGGGAAATGGCTCATCAGAGTGTGTAAAGTTGGCGTCAGGAGGGAACAGACAGACCTCTGAGGAAATGCCCGAGATTTGGTCCTCCTCCAAGGTGTTGTTTTCGATTATGTCGGTCAAAGCGCCACCTTCCATATATTCCATTACAACCCAAAGCTCGTTGTTCTTGACCAGATACGAATCGAGAAAATTCACAATGTTGGGATGTTGTGATTCCTTCATAACCAAGATCTCGTTGACGATGAGTTCCTTGCGTGGCTGGTTCGAGAGGTCCATTTCCTTGATGGCGACCTTCTTTCCCGTGGCGAGAGTCTTGGCGACATAGACGTGTCCGGAAGCACTGTGGATTCAATTAAACGACAGGGTGAAAACTTCAATGAGGGAGGACGTACCCTTGTCCAACCTTTCGGATCTTGCTGTAGAGCAGTTTCGGATCATCCTGGCTCACGACAGACCTCAACTTCTCCATGATCTGGGCCTCTGTCATAGTGCTGATCCTCTTCTCTTTCTCCTTCGGCTTCTCGCTCTGTTTCTCAAGGGCAGCCGCGGCAGCTTCAATGCCCCCATCGTCTTCAGGTTGAGTGATTGTGACAGCAGGTGTGGCGGGTTTTTTAATCGGTTGTAGGGGTTTGACGGGAGGGGGGCCAGTAACAGAACCGGCGGGTCCAAGGACAGGAGAGTATGCGAGATTTGGGGTACCGGGTGATGACTTGGATGGAGCAATCTGGGGTCGCTTCTCCTCTCTCTGTTTGTGTTCCAGATCTCTCTCTCGTTCTCGCTCTCGTTCTCTTTCTCGGTCCCTCTCCCTCTCTCGTAGTTCGCGCTCGCGGTCTTTCTCGTTCAAGGAATCCTTCCGCACAGGGGGAGATTCAGTGCCTAGGCCAGGAGGTTTGGGTGAGTGATCGATAGAAGGTCCTTGGGCCCTCGTCCTGGCGCGAAGGTCCGCAGAAGATGGTGTGTAATCTTGGAGAGGACTCTTCTGCCCGGGGATGGGAGGGGCGGGACGGTTTGCTGTGAGGAGAGGTCGCGACGGCGCAGGTCTATTGGCTTGAGGATTGGTATTTCCGCTTGTGGTAGGAGAAATGGTAGGTGGGAGCTGAGGCAGAGGGGGTCGAATGCTGGACGTGTTATTTCCGGAGATGGTGGCATGTTGGATGTGGGCTCCGTTGACGAGTTCGGCTGCTCTGGCTAAGGCGAGGTTCTGAGGCAGGGTGGTTTGCGTACCTCCTCTCTGATCCGGCTCATTGCTCATTACTCCCGGCGCAGAATCCTGCCTTCTTATCTGGGGTCGTGAGTCCAACGGGCTTTTCCCAACCCCACCAAGGCCCGTCCCTGCGTTGAATCTTGGAGCGCTGGAAGTCTGCGAGTAGGGTGACAAGGTCGAAGGCGACAGAGTTGAAGGGGAAAGGCCGTTGCCAGAAGTTCCTGGGCGGGAGTTGGGGTAAAGGCCGAGTTCCTCCATCTCGCGTTTCTGGTGATCAGTATAGAATTCCAGCACATCAAGGACTGCTTGTGGGTCTTTGGCGTAGTCCTCCCGAGTGATAGCAGACTTTGTCAAGAGTTTTTGCCATGTCTCGGGCATGCCCTACGGAGCCCGCACAACTTTGTCAATACGTTGAAAAGAAGAAAAAATGAGGCATACCGTGAATGCGCCGGTGACGGGGTCAAAGCCTACATGTACTTGGTGGACAAAGTTGGTAGGATTGCTGACACCCATGAGGGGGCTGCGGGAGTAAATGTCATCTTGCCAACCGTACAACTCCTCGTCGTTCTTGAGAGACAGGTGGAACCGCTTGTCCTTGGTTTCGAGAAGAAGGCAATAGGGCTTGAGGTCGATCCGCTCTATGTTTGTAATATCTCGAAGGTTGATGGTTCCAGACACGGAGCTGGTCTGGAGGGGATGAAAATATCGTTGAGCCGTGGCAGAGTGGATCGTGATATAGGGAAGAAGTCTCCGGCGATAGATTAGACTCACCTCGCTCTTATGTATCGACAGCGTCTGTTCTTTAAGTACCAGCCACTTTGGCCGCCATAGCCAGCTCGTCGCAAAACCATCCTCCTTGATACTGACGATCCCACTCCGGACGACGTGGGTGTTCATGATGTTTTCTGAGTTTCGGTTTGGGGATCCGCCGATACCAGAGTAGGAGGACCCGGAGGAAGATGGTATCGAGAATGCTGGGTTGTAGGTCGTACCGGGACCTGCTCGTTGAGGGGCGGGGGGAGCAGGTCGCGATGGAGTCAAGGACGTTGAAGATACTTGATTAAACGCCATCGTCAACGGCCAGTCTAATCGCGGTTGCGATGAAGAGAGTCTCGTAGAGGGCGTCGGTCGTAGCGCTCGTCAAGGTCGTAGGATCTTTATCGTCGTCCCCGTCGCTGCCGTCTTCGTTGTCGTCGTTGGCGGCGTTGCGCGGACGAGCGCTAACGACCAGTCTAACAAAGTAAAAATGATTTTTTCCATCCCGTTCCCTTTATCATTCCAACCTCTCGTCGACGCGTCAAACCCGTCATGCGGTGTGTAGTCTACCTCGACATAAGTCTGTGACCGACGATACCGTTTCCTTCCAGCAGGACTCGCCGGGATCGACCGGTTGGTTTCTCGGGGTGGAGGTTTGGCTGCGACCCAACACTGCTGAGCAGACCCGGTCACCCGATATCGTGCTACTACCTGCCCTGCCTGGGGTTCGCCGGCTCCCGAATCGTTGCCCGGATCAGTACCCCCAAAGACGTGCAAAGACCCATCCAGGAACGCGAGAGAATTGACCGGTATTCGTTCTTCTCTCTGCAAAGAACGACAGAAGGAGATTGAAAAGCGCGGAAGGGATTTTCCGACTCTGTTTAAGGTCTATATGTCTGCTTCGGACTTCGTCTGTTTTAACTCAGGTTGTTGCAGGCCGAACTTGATCTGAGCATGGATGGACGAGCCTCGAATGACGTTCGAGACAAACCGGCGGAAATCAAAGCTCTGAATTGCGAAACCCCGGGAAGCGCACCAGGTCGGCACTCTACCTCTGGTTCCCTGTTCTGTACGATGATCCTCCAGGACACTGGCCGGACTTTTGTGGAGGAAGTTGTTGAGGTTTGTTTCACATCATTCTATCACAGCGCATCGGTGCCTTATAGACTGAGCATACAACAGAAGCAATTTTGCGGATAAGTGGTTTTGTGGAATTGTTCCAGATCGCTTAGAAGGGTGTGAAATGTGTGGCGATCCCGCTGAAGTGCGTCGGTCGTGCACCCCAACAAAAAGT
>Ga0307517_10002303_pt1 | contig 30814 bp, 32 predicted proteins | sample 23_EM_MG_FD_194515 | JGI IMG/M metagenome (GOLD analysis project Ga0307517, IMG submission 194515) | Populus trichocarpa ectomycorrhiza microbial communities from riparian zone in the Pacific Northwest, United States - 23_EM | ecosystem: Host-associated > Plants > Roots > Unclassified | place... | reverse complement strand
GGGGATGAGGGGCGGGATACATCAGGACGCGGAGAAGAGGCGAGGAGGACGAGATCGAGAGTCTGGGGCAGTCTAGACGTCGGGAGGATGTGACGTTGCGTCAGGACGCAAGGAACGTTGGAACGCAGGTCAGGACGCACAGGACGCAGGGGACGCAGAAAATACGTCGCTTGCGTCAGGACGCAACGCCGACGGATCAGACGCAGGATCCGTTTTTGCTGATGTGGTTAGACTTTGAACGCGTTGTTGTAGCTGTTGGAAGCGAGGGTTTTGTTCGAGGGGTGCAGGGGTGCCCTGTCGGGAAATGGAAGGGAGTGCCGGGAGCACATTGAGTGAAGTGGCAAGATCGCGCGCAGTGCGGAGCTGTTGTCTAATTCGATCTTCGGGTAGTTGATCAAACTCATCATTCGTAACCGCCGACAATTCAGTCAAGGCAGTCAACGCAGCGGTCAGAAGTTCGACACGTCGAGACATGGTGTTGTGTGGGTTGGATCCTCGTTAGATGCTACCTTGTGTAACGGGGTCTTGGCACTGGACGTTAGTCCAAGGCACACAACGACAGGAGGGTCCTAAACGATACCACTCGTTTAGCGTGAGGGCTCGGAGATGACAATCTCAGTTCAAGGCTAATCGCGTAACGGCAGATCAGGGTCAGGGTTCATAGGTTCTTGGCGTGGGTCTTAGATATCAGAATAGAAGACGTTATATTCTGAAATACAAGAGTCGTGAAAGAAATACCAGGTAGCGTAAAGAATCAAGGAAATAGGAGGCGAAGCCCCCCCTTATATAAAAGGAAATCCTAGCACAGCCTTTGCCGCCCGACTCATACACCAGTATGAGTCACATATCGGCGTAACCAAGGAAACAATACAATTTGTCGTAAACCTTACAAAGGAAATCCCTCATAGCAACCGTGTAACAAAAGAAAGAACACCAAAGTTATCCCAACACGTATCTCATCAGGGGACTGTGAGACCGCCCATGGAAGACAAAATATCTATCTATCACCCGCCAACGCTGACCGCTAGTATTCCCCTCTAGTCTGGTCTTCGCTCCCGACCTAGCAGTGTCCGCAGCTAACATCCCGCCTGAATGTGCCGCATTCACAATAACCCTCTCCCGCCACACCCACTTTAGCCCATCACTACATTCATGTGACGGACCTCCCTAGCTTTAACCTGTTGGCTCCTCTCCCCAACTCGACATCTCCCAATGCCTGCTAACCTCAGGGCAGCTTTCCCATTACCCAAAAAATGTTGTCTGGAGCCCCGCAGGCTATTTAAACGCGCATGATTCCAAACAGCAGACTGCTACGGTACCCAGGAATCTTCATTATTGAGTGGGTGTTCCTACAAGAAATAACGAGCGGAGTACTATACGTGAAGAACTACATCTTCATCAAATCGACGCTGGCAACGGATTGAAAGAAGGAACTGCTGTTTGTGGAGGGTGAGGGGCACCAGACGCAGGGGAGATTCTTGCTCCCTGCCCCTTCGTATGCTCTTACTAGGGGATTGGTGCCTGGGGTTTGGTCTAAGGGAGTAGAAATGGCCTGGAAAGTGGTGCGCGCCTCCCGGGACGGCGCTGGTAGTGGCGGGGAGAGGGGGAGGGGTGGTGGAGGTGGGAAAATAGTTCTCATTGGGGACGCGGGATACAGTCGGCTCTTCCGGCCTCGGCTGTGAATTCCGCACACTAGGAAATGCTTCCATAAGCAGTAGCAGCAATGTCGAAGAAAAGTAGTAAACGACGACGGGAAAACGAAACGAAGCGCCAAGAGTAAGCAACAAAAGCCTTCGATCGCCAACGCACAACTCAGAATTAGAGAACATCTCTTCATTCAACTGCTCGCCCAACTAACTAGCCGATAGGAAAGGTAGGAGGATATATAACCCAGTGAAGTCCTTGCATTTTTCCAGAGATCGCGACCCATGTCCATTCCCCCCCACTCATGTCCCGGGCCTTTCCTCTTCCGCAGACTTCCGTACTAATAAAGCAAACATCAAAGAACTCCCGCTTTTCATTACCTCTTCGCATCTAACTCTTTCATGCCGTATTGCTTCCTCCGCTGCCTCGATCGTAAGCGTATATCTGAAACATTCGTCTAAATGACAAATCTATGTACGCGCATGGTAAACTAAGTATGCCAAGTTGCGTCAAAGGCTTCAAAGGGCACTCCCATCGTACTCTCCCCGCTCGCAATAACCTGAACCGTGGTGCTCTGGGATACCGACGCGGAGGAGTTCGGGCCCTAGTGGCGAGGGTGGAGTAGCCTCCGTTAAGAGAAATTGTGGCTTCCTCGCATGCCTAGTAGAGCCGAAAGGTGTGTTAGGGATATCTTTGCTAAGGTGGAGTTCAAGTGTCTACTGGTGGCTGCGATTGGCAGGTGCGAACTTGAGTGGGATGGAAAGAGGGAGGTGGTTGTTGAGGCATAGCTCACAGCGAAACTCTATGTGTGTATACCCGTTTCAGTTAGGGAGCGTGGTTTGGGGGTAAATTTTTGCTTATTTCGCGAATATTCTCTATCAAGGGAGGATGGAAGGGCGGAAGGATGGATGGAATGCATGAAGTCATGTGTTGTCACTCGATGCTTTCTGGTCCCCATTGTTGTAAGAAACGCTTGATTTCCAGTGAAAAAGGGAAGTATCACTCTCACCTTCACCCTCTCCACCTCGTGCAGGAAAGAGCTACTAATATACATAATGGACTTAGCAGTCACACCGGACACTGTGTCCTATACCATATAAACCACCCTCCAAACATGATGTACTAGTGATCCTTCCATCTCAAGAACGGTTTGCAAGTGCCGCGCTAGTCCCAAAGGGATTTCCCGCCTGGGCGGGAATTACATCCCCGTACAAGGGTCCTGAGAAGCCTCATATTCCAACATTCATGACTGGTGGTAAGGTTATCATAGATAACCTCACTATCACCGCGCTCGAATAAACAAAACAGAATCTTATCGCGGGAGTCCAATACGACCAGAAGGCATTTCGGTCGTGGCTAGTGAAATAAAATAGTAGAATAAAATAATCAAAAATTCATCAAAGCAAAAGTAAACTCAAAGAAAGAGAAGATATGGCTCCGGTCGTAACAACAACGAGTCTTCTTTGTACAATCGGAGCAGCGGACGTGATTCAGATAACCGCCAACAATCTTCGTATGACTCGGAAAGCAATCGGTAGGAGACCTCATCGTATGGCGGTAGTGGAACCAGTCACTCCTCTCGCCATCAAAACGAGGGGCCCGGCTCCTATGGCTCCTCTGGGCGTAACAATGATAGTTACAGCACTGTCATCAGAAACTATGGATCCAATACGCAAGACACTTACGGCTCCTCCTCTAGTCGTAGTAATAATGACGAGAGTATGCCTGAATCATATGGGCACGTTGGGGCGTCTGATGGTGGGGGTAGTTGCGCCGGGCTTAGCAAATATGATAGCGAACCATTATCTTATCCTCGCGGCTCGGGGAAAATACTTCTTCCTATGGTAGTGAGGAACAAACACTTTCCTACGGGAGCACCAGCCGTGATGAGGGGGTGACCTCTTCCTCCTACGGGAGAGCTGGTCGCACTGAGGAAGGCAGTTCTTACAGAGCATCCGGCCGTGACTAGGGTACTTTTTCGTACGCAAGATACGGCCACGGCGAGGAAACTTCATCCTACGGAAGGTATAGCCATGGCAAAGATAATAGCTGTTCTTATCGAGGCAATACAAGCTCATTACATTACGATAACGATAATAGTACATCTTCCTAGGGGAGATCGGGGCATAGAGATGGTACCACTGCCTCCACTTATGGGCACTCAGGTCGTGGCGATGATAACGGAGAGTCTTCCTACGAGTCTTCTGGTCAGTCGTATGGCAGCCGTGATAATGACACTTCCGAATATGGGTCTCGTCATGGGACCGGCGGCGATGAGGGGCAGAGCCATGGTCGCGGGGGTGGAAACAGAAGAGGGAATGAGGAAAAATCCGACGGATATAGATACTAACGTTTGGCGTTCTTCTCTTCCAGCAGTGAGCGCATGTGACTGAGGTGGTGTATTAGGTTAATTCGTGGTGTGTATTCAGAAATTCAACTTTTGAAAATTATTGGAATTTGAAGTGTAGTACTTTCAGAGTGGGTTTGGCGCTGTGGTCACTGGATGTGCTTGTAGTAAACGGTGCCGTCGCAGATTACGATACCCATCCACATTCGTGCTTTGGCCTCTGCTTACTGGATCTCACCTGCCGCACTCGCTACTCTTTAACGTAATGACTTTATAACTTAAGAGGGGGAATCTTTCTTGTAGTCTCCTGTAACTTAGAGAGATGCACTCTGCAGCATAGCCGGTGAGCCATTCACCCCCAACACTAACTACTCAGGCTATCCATTCCCCAACTGATAGACAACAGGTTATCGAGGTTGCGACCCTAGAGGATGCGGTAGGCCCCTCTCGACTCCCCTTCCAACAAGTCCATACCACTTTTACCCAGATAATATCCGAGGCAGAGGGGAAACAGAAACCATTCCGAAGCCGGTGACGGCAATGCCGCGAATGAAGCTGAAAAGGGCTAGAACCCACAATTGACCTCCCCGGGCCTTTTCCTCGACACCCGCGTGCTCAGCCAAGTCTCCATAGGGCTTATGCTGAGTGCTATCTTAAGACTGCCGCCAAGTATACCCCCGCCAGTGGCAGTTGGAAACTATCAGACCACCCCCTCATTCTAGCAATCCCAATAGAAATCCTTTGAAAGCCGGCATTTCCCTTACTTGTGCCATCCCGAAAGCCAGGATACTTCTTCACTGTGCTCCCCGGATAGAAGTATGATATCATAGCTGCATAGTGGAGGAGGACTGACTAGGGGAGTGGTAGTCTGCCCTCTGTACACTCATTCTACCAATGCAATGAAAGAGACGGGGATCCGATCGCGCTGGAGGATGGGAGGGGAATAAAATAATTGGTGAGGGGTGGAAGGGTGGATGCAATACTATGGAGGTTTAATGGAAGCAGGAGAGGCGGTTTGAGTGGCTCGATGGCGCCAAGACTCTGTATTGTGCACAATAGCAATAAAACACCCATAATTTTTTTCTTCTTCACCTGATCGGATTATGATACAAAAAAAATGGGGAAATGGGGTGTTTGCTGCCCTGGGGTTTGGAATAGTTGTGGGAGATGAAAGCGTTTGGTGGTGGAGGTTGTATCTGGGGTTGGGACTTGAAAACTCGTGCCTAGGTCATGAACCCGTTTTCTTTTTCTTTTTCGTTGAGATGGAGGTCTGGAGAGATCCCACTACGGTAACAGCAAAAATGTGTTCTTTTACTCAGATTTTTCAGCCCCCTACGGGGAGGGCATTTTCTAGTAGGGGGTTGAGGGACATAATATATCACTGGGATGAGTTGGGGGTATGAGCAGAGCCGCTAAAGATCGACGCGCGACTCTGCAGGGAACCCCAATCTGTCTTAGGCGACAAAAGCTTAGCGCAACGACCAACCTGCATGGTTTAAGGTTGGGTGCGTCTTGTGGAACGCTAAGCCGGCTAATGGAACACGGGGGTGAGGGAAAACTGAGGCTTGGCATTGGCGGCTTTGTGTGAATCACCCACGTAGCGACCTCTGAGCCTGGCGAACCATGCCCTGCCCTTGCGGTCGAAATACGGTCGTCGAATCTCAATATCCAAAATATTCCTTCAATAAGGACACCGTTAGCCGTCTCCAAGAACCTGTTCCAGTCGGCGGGGAGGATTCACTGCCCGATCGATCTGCTCTACCCTTCAAAAGCACCTCCGGGCTCATCCTCGAGCTCCTCGGTGCGACTCACTCGACAACGGCAGCAGAGCCTACTTGAGCGACCTGAATCCTCAGCACATCAGGTCCTTCCGACATGTCCCTCCCGCGACCTCCAAGACCATCCTTCCCCGAACATTCTTCTCTGTGCTGGGGAATCCGCGCAAAATTGGGACCTCTCAGTGTGGGCGAGATTGCTTGCGTTGAAGCAGCTGGACGACTACAATAGCCAGCTATCCTCCCAAAACCCCCTAGCAGAACGTAGGGTGTATATGCGCGCTGTTGATTTGGATAGGCCTTCCATTCCCTGTGGCCTACGTTGTATGCGTTTCTTTAGAACCGCTGAGATCGTGGCTAGCTTGACATGGGTGGGGCGTTGCGGTACCAACAAGATTGTTACTAATGCGCTGAGCTGCTTGGAATGAGGACAAAGGAGCTCTAAAAATACGACTCGATCGGCCTACGGAAGCCTATCAGGCCTGATAGGCGCCTAGGCCCGGAGATTAGCACGGAGGACAGATCACCCGGAGGGTATTCCAACCCCCTCCCCTTTTTTCGCATTGCATGCACCTTTGATTTTCTTCCACTTTACCTTCAACCATTGCTTCTTAATTAATTACATAACGAGTGATACTCAACCAACTCAATAAAGTCTTAAAGATCCACTTCCAGGGCCACCAGCACAGTCCTATCCTACCACCATTCTCTCCTATTTTTCCTCTTTAGCAAGAATTACTTTAAATCCCCAAGAAAATAATGCGAAACTGCTGTGCTCTAAATTTATTTTGTAAACCATGTACAGTTAACCCCCGTATTGATAACTTCTATATGGTCACTACCGGTATCATACCGCGCACAGTTAATCCACAACAATAGTAGCTCACTCTCCACAATTAATTGAATTCATTAATTCACTATCTCTAGTATCTCTTAGTATTTTTTCGCTAATGAAGCGAAATGGTTTCTTTATTTTTAATCGTATTTGGTAATTGGGGAGTATTTACCGTGAACTTTGCGGTTGACATGCGGCAAGGAGTCGCGGCTCACTATGAGCGGGTCAGCAGAGGCCATACAAGCAGTCGGGGAAAAAGCCTATATGGCCTATACCAGTAGGCGGGCCCGGCCTGGCCAGACTCAGTCTTAACCCAGATATCCCAGACGGCAATGGCCTAACACTGCTTTGGTGGGCTTCCCTTATCCTGAAGCGAGCCGTGAATCTACTGCAAGCCCGCCAATCTGCGGACCCCAATGAGGTTTGACCCCAACAGGGCAAAATCTTGGCTATCGCTCCTAAAAATGCAAATGTACTGCTTCTTATTCATTTCCATAAATATGCATATATATACCACCGGACAATCATCTCTCCTCTAAACTGGCTTCAAATCTCTCTCCCGAGCATCCAACAACCATTCAACATCACTGTCTTTTGTTTCTGTTCCCCCTTGGCTCGCTTCTAGATTCCACTTTAAATTCTCCCATGCGAACCACCATCCTAGATCAAAGCTGGTATTCTAGCATACACATCCCCGTATGAGCATTTATGGGTATTAACTGTAAGTCGAGTGGGTATCCCTACCTCCGTCCTGCTAGTGTCGGGAAGACGGAGGGGGGGAGGGGGGCATATACTACTACGGTTCATGTAGTTATTATCTAAATTTTTAGTCTTTGCTTTTGGCTATATTTTAGTCCCTCCCTACTCTATTAAAACTCTGCGTTTAGAACGTGATTGGTCATTACTTCCCGGTCTTTTATTCTATTATGTACTAGACGTCGCCAACTAAAAAGTACTATCTCAGAATATAATCTAATTTGATCTGTTGAAATTTTTGTGAATCGATGACTGAGGGATCAAGTGGCAAATCCACACTGATAACCCTCAATTTGCGTTTAGCTCTCTGCAGGAAGGGGGCAACAATCCCAAAATTTTCTCAATCACAATACAGAAATTCCTGTCCTCATACTTGGCCGCAAGGCGCTCACCATCCTCACCACGATTAACAAAATCCTAGATGGTTGGCGGTGCGGTAAGAAGAAGGGTAAGTGCAGCAGACGAGATAATATTACCGAGGCATCTGAGCATAGAAAGAAATCCGCACATTAATGCCTGCTATATAAGCCAAAACGTGTGATATATGGCGAATAAGTGTTTTGACTGATAGTGAGTATCCCCCTACCACTGTTGTCCCCTCCTCTATCCCCAGTTTGGAAGGTTGCAGCTTCGGACAGATGCACTGCGGTGGAAGTGTTGTTGGCTTATCTGTGAAGTGTGAACAGCAAGTACCTTCCTACGATTTTTTAGTCAGACCAGAAGGGATTAGCCCTCTGCTGGTCTGCGCGTTCTCTGCCTATTCTTTTGTTCATCTGTTCCGCCAGGTCTCAAATCCACGCCGGTTGCGGAGCCGGTATCGCCTCCGAGAATTGAGATAAAAAATTGCCTGCTTGCCTCCTGCGAAGGGGGGAGGTGTGTGCTGGCCCCGATTTCCCCCCACTCTAGGTGTTAGTTGGCAACATTAGCCCTAACCCCGCACCGGAAGGGGGAGGTGCCATACCGCTAGGTTTTGTGACTCGGAATTGGATATGCGGCGTGTCCTTCCGGGGGATGGCGGTATTTTTCAATGGGAAAATACTCTCTTCGCACACTCCTACCCAGGGATGATATGATAGGACTGTGCCAGCGAAAACTCAGCCTAAGTGGAATCGGGCTTTCTAAGGGAAATCGATGTCTGCCAAATAAAGCCCAAACTCTGCTCAAATCTCCTCCCCCCTTAAGATGCGTGGTCATACGGGAAACGTGTATGTGTGTAAAACCTCTGTTAGATAACTTACCGGGAGAGATTGAGCCGAGCGGACCTCCTTATTATCACAAGCCCACCGGAGATGGACGTCTGACCCTGAGATGGGGAGGGGGGGAACCCCACTTCATACAGGGGTATGCATTCTTTGAATCATGGTTATCACTCGACTCCTCCTAACCTCCGAGTTCCTTCACGGCCGGCTGCCGGGGAGGATTTTCGATGCAGGAAAGCATCTTGGAGGTGAGGTCTCATCCTCCGACCGGCTGGCCGGCCCCTAGCTAAAATTCGTGTTGGTCTACCTACCCACTACTCTTCGTCCAGAAGATTATAAAAGCTGGCCATCTCCCCCTGCTCCCTGGGTTTCTTCCTCCCCCTCGAGCATAACCAAAGCCCGTTGACAAAAGCATTCCTTTTGGAAAAAAGTCTTTACTACCCTACAGCGAAAGAAAAATCAAAAAAGTCAAAAGAATCCCCCCCCCGCCCTATCCACCCTTCAAAAAAAAACACAAAAACACCCTTTTATATCTGCCTTTAATTAACCATGTCCACTCGCAACAACGCCACAAGTGCATACATCTTCTTCGCCTTCGACAATATTCACAAAGAGGTGGCTGTGAATATCGCGCCGCCCTCACCTCCGGACTTCCTGAAGGATAGCATCGGACATGACACACACGAGTGACTGAGAATATGCCTGATAGGCCCCCTTGCATTGGACCTGTTCGACGCCTCAAGGCGGCATTCCACCCAAGCCTCATGCTGGAGCAGCCATACCCAGAATGCGTGCTCTCCTGCTACCCTGCTAGGCGCGAACTCTTTCCGAACCCAGCACCCTCATGGTGGATACCATGAACTCCGATGCAGAGCGGGTGGCTTGTGCCGCTGATGATAATTGTTCATAGATATCGCGACTTCGTGAGCAGTTCTCGGCAATGATGGCGGAGTTCTCGATGGAGGAGGATTGGGAGGAGAAGGCTAAGATAGTTTTGGAGCTGGTGGTTTTGGGGCATGAATGGTGCATTTTGGAGTCTAGGATTGCTGCGGTGGATCAGTAGTACCACATGATGTAGGTACCTACGTGTTTCTAGATTTTCCTTTTTTTCCCTTTTATTTTTCTTCTTTGGTTTCTTGATTATATTATTTAGCCTAGACTTTTGTTATCCGGAGGGAGGGCAGGGAATTTTCTTTCTTAATTTTAACATTATTCCCTTTCTATTCGTGGGATCTCATAAGATGCCTTGCTAGCAAGTCACTTGTGACGATTGTCCCGCCATCGGGATGGCTTTTCTTACACTTTTTTCTTTCTCCTTTCCATTCTTTACAGCCCATAATACCACCAAATCATTCGAAGCATGCAAGTACAAATCTATCCCACGTGCAGACATGATTGCAGCGAAGAAAGTAGAAACCGTCATTCCAAAACCCTTCTCCCCCCCCCCACAGAAAAAGTATATCACCCAGCCCCGACGGAAAAGGTATATAGCAACCGTGGCGTAAACTTCACCCATAGAACACTACTCCCAATACTATTGTAAAACCAAAATCATGCTACCTTGGTCATTACTTCACCCCCATCACCACCTTCTTTTCAAAGAACCGAATCCCAAACAAAAACTCCATTCCCATTTTTCCCGCAGCACGTACAAAACCAACCAATGGCACCCGTTTCACCCGGAGAACAAATAATACAATGTGTGCAGTGTGTGAGTGGGGGGGGAATACAATGATAAGAGGTAAGGCAAGCCATCCGATCGAAATCTCGCTAGTTGAAATTCAAAAATTTTATTTTACAGGTTTCATACGAAGCGATTGCCAACCTGGCTTCTCCACTGAATCTCGCTACGGTCCGGTAGGAAGCCTGGTTGGGCCCGCCCTCCCCCTCTACCCCCCCTGGGGGACGACGGACCTGGCATGGGGCATCGATAGCGACCCGATATGATACACCCACGCACGCATACATTGCATGGACGCACGTTTGTTTGTTCTCTTCTGCCTCGTTCTTGTTCGGTCTGTCGGGACAAGTCAGGTAGGGTAGGGCTCGGTGGGATGGTGGAATGAATGAGTGAATGTAAATAAATCTCCCTATCTGGATGGTTTTCGAATCGGACCTCGGTGGATGATATTACTTACATTGGAACTGGGTGGGTACGAGTGCGGGAGTACAAGTTGTTGAAACAAAGTGTTGGTAGGGGCTAATGTGGGAGTGACTTAGGTAAGGTAGGTTACAGGATTGTCACGGCCGGTGAAGGAGTTGCTCCCCCCCGAAGAATTCCCCGAGAGAGAGCCGCATTTGGTCTGGATGTGTCTCGATTGGCTATGGACTACAGCTGTGGCTGGCTGGCTGTTCGTCCCGGGCAAGAGGTACTGTATCCGGGTGGGGGAACCAGGGGAGTGTCTGTGCGTTTCTTTGGGCCCGATAAATTTATGATGCCCTCAATCCCTTAGACTACCTTGTTTTTCAGGTGTCCATTAGCCTATTTTAGTATCTGGGAGCAAATCTACGCGGCCACTCTTGTTTCCGTCATGGCAATGCTGAACGGTACAGTACCTATCATGTTGTATTCTCAGCACTACACCACTTCTAGGGATTGGACTAAGTAGTGGATCGGGTGGAGAAGTGGATCACCAAAAGAATCGAAATATGGAAACCTCAATTGACGCACGACGGTGAAAAGATGAGATTCGGAAGGGCAGGTGACATCTCAGATAGTACGCCATTTTAGATTTACTTAGTATTGAGCTAAACTTGAAGGATTTACTTTCAGAACCCCCCGTCGTGAGGATTTGTGCAAAATTCACATATAAAATGATTCACTTGTGCGTCTGATCCACTTCCCGGTTCAGTGCGGTAGAGGCATTCAGCTCCGGGGTTGAAAACAGGCATGCAGGTTTTTCGAGTCAAAAACCTTTGATGTGTTTACTGTAACGCATTTTCTCATCCCTTACCTAGTAATCATCCCTTACCTTGTGGCCGAAATTCATCCCTTCATGCCGTCGTGCGTTTTCAAGCACCGCGCTAAGTGCCCGCAGAGCTGGCCGTGGAAGCGATCGGCGGTGAAGTAAATAAAGAGAGCAAAGTGAGGAGTAATTGTGACAAGCATGATGAACGGATCATACCGGTACGCTCGATATGAAGGGCGGTACAGGTATCCTGTTCGCTGCTTAGATATTGCACCCCTATTCGGAAGTCTTAAAACCTAGTGTCTATTTGGGTAATCGTGATATGAAAAACGTTGTGTTTTAGAGGCGGTGTAGTGCATAGAATAGTGCTAAGTGAGAACTTCCATTTGCATCGCGTAAGTTATTAGGAATCAGGTATTATTGATTCAGACCTTGGTACTACAACCGAATATGACTAGTAAGAGCTGCTGTTACTTGGGTTATTAAGTCTCATACAGGTCAAGCTTCTTCTCCTACACCACTCCCTAATTTACATATTACGGTACTCAAGCTATCCCTTAAACCGTTTTCAAGCACTCGCTCTACTCATGGGCACAAGTAATTGCGGATACACCTGGTGGAAGCGATCGGTGAAGTAACTAAAGAGAGCAAAGGAATACGGAGGTACAGCGCCTAAGTTTTGTATGTTCCACAAGCGAGGTTTCCTTCCCTTATCCCCTGTGGAACATACAAAACTTAGGAGCTGTACCTCCGTAATTGTGACAACTATGATGTAAGTATTGGAGCGCTTTGGCCACCATCGGGGGGGAGAAAATTTGAGCTCAAAATTTGACTTGGGGGTTTTCTTTTGTATCATAGTAAGGAATGGCTAGCTTATTAGAGTGACGGTGCCTAAAAATCAAAGTTGGAAGTTGGAAGTTGGAAGTTGGAACTCTTGGCGAATATTTGAGAGGGAAGAAAACTCCTGGGTAGCAGGAAGTTCGTGTCATTGCGAATTCCTTGCTTTTCTCCAGCGTTCCCTTGGGCATGGCTGCCAAGGCTTAGGACTAAATTCTAACTTTGATTTAAAGTTATTCACGCGGGCGCCGTCACCCCACCGCCCAGAACTCAAAATTTGAACTCGGATTTTCACTTCCTGGAGGTGGCCAAAACCCTCTAATCTACCAATCAAATTAATAAGCTAATTTGACTAGTGCCTCTTTAGCACGTTGTAGGAAAATTTCGCACTATCAACACTGCAGGGAATAGTCTGTTGGAGTCACTGGTTGTCACTCGCTGATTGTTCCTTCCCCACTCCTAGCTCGATTGCAGTCCTCCGGAAGGGAAATTTTACCAAGGGAATCTGGACAAACACCTGCACGGAAACCTTCCTGGAGGAAGACGAATGAAACAAGATAAATTATTTCCCTAGCTATCGGATAAAACTATCAAACTGACCGTATCTTGACATTAAGGAATTCAAGAATGGTAGAACGAAACATAGGAAGGTAAGAAGAAATGAAGACAAGAGAAACGGAGCCCAAGAAAAATAGGTATAGTAGGCATTCCTGAGTAGTGAGCCGACACAGGGGGTCCATATCCTCCCGCGCTATCGGGCCTCTGCCCTGCGGCGTAGCCTAGCCATCAGCTGCTGCGTAATCTTCGCGGAAACCTTATCCCTCACAGCCCTCACACGAAAATCAGCTGGGGGGGACCTGACAGTCGGGCGATCTACCTTCCCCCGCTGGCTCGCTCCCGTCGGCACCTGTGCCCTAGTGGAGGGAGATAGAGGAATGGGGTCGGGATTCGGGCCGACCGCCCTCCGAGGCATCGGGGGAATGTTCGACCTAATTCGTCGGGGGACATAATCTGTGGTCTAACTGACTCTCCTCGATGCCGGGGGCTCAAGGGGGATTTCTGTTCCAGCGGCGGCGGCGTCACGCCAGCCATCCATGAGAGTAGGCACCCTGCGCGGCCGTGGCTGTGACTGGGATTTTTTCGCTGTATGCGCCTTAGCCTTAACTTTAGCAGGTTGAGAGTCCGCATCCGCCCTCTCTTCGTCGATAAGTTGCATGTGCATGCCCTCGAAGAGACGCTGCGTGACCCTCTGATACAGCGGATCCATCCATTCAGCCAATGGCCTCGAATATGCTTCAGGAAGCCTCCCCCACTCCCCACCTGGTCCCAGGCCTGCCCCACGATGGCGGTGAATGAACTCCCTCATTAGGGCGTATACAGGTTCATAGTACCAATTGTGGAAAGGTTGGTCAGGCATGAGACCCCTTCTCTGATCCTCTATCAGGCTACGGTTCTCGGGGTCTCCAGGGAGCACACAGTATTCGCCGGCCTCTTCGTCTGAGTCGCAGTGCATTTCTGCTGAGTCTATGATGCTCTCGTCATCGTTGGAGCTGATGTCTTCAGGGTAATCATCGCCAAAAAAGTCCTCTTCCCCAAGCGGTCCGCCGTTGTTCTCGATGAGGTCCCAGTCGGGGAACGGTTTCCGCTCGGCCCCCCTTCTGGCGGAGTAATCCAGGCGGGTTTCCGTGTCGTCTGCCTCCAACCGGTACGGCAGCACGTTGAAGTTTACACCATTCCGACCGGCGTGTGCCCGCCACTCTCTGGGATCGAAGTTCGTACTGTCCGCAAGGTCCTGAACGCACATGGGCAGAGCATTGTAGGAGGCTGTCTCCCAGTCTATGACCCCGACAATCTTGGTACCACGCATCATTATGTTAAAACCCATTTCGAGATCGTTGTGATTTAGGGAAAAAAACTCCTGGTTCGGGCGAGGCGCCTCGTCGACGTTTCGGATTGCAGTTTCTAGGTAGGCTATCGTATCTTGCCACCTGTGGAAGTGCGAGCGGTTGGGGGGTATTCGATTGTGATCTCTCATCTATCTGCATACTAATAGGTCTCGGCGAAGAGAAGCTAGTATATGTTCGTGGCGATTTGGGAATGGGCCACGGTTGATCTGATCCTAGAATCTGTGCTGCTCTGACTATTAGCAGCCATCCAACAATTTATGCTGTGACATTGTACACAACAAGGCGAAAAAGGGGAGGGGATTGGGAGAGAGAAACCCTGTCATCCTCCCACCACACATGAGAGCAAAAAGGTCCAACTCTCCTTCCATCCGGGTTATGCCGGGGAACCCCGAGTTGATTCTCCACCTGTGTCATGATGGCAAGCCTGACGACCGCCATCTGCCTCACAAACCTGATCATCCTCTCCTTTGGCCACCACGCCAGTGTACTGTCGTGATACCTCCTCCCTGGAAGGCACTCCATTGCAATGAGATTCCTCTGCGTCCGGACGGTGTAAACCCTGGGTGCCCGGGAACAGTTGTTGTTACGCTGGAAGGCTTCGGCGGCGTGGTGTAGACTGGCAGCCTCCAGCTCTACCTGCTCGATGGGTGCCTGAACAAACCCCTCCGTCCTGAACCATTTGAGGATGAACTTGGTGTCATAGTAGGGCGCGTATGGGACCCGCATAAGACTCACTATGGCTCGTTCGGTATTCGCCAGCTGGTCGCCGCGGGCTGCACTAAAGTTTTCATCTGTTACAAATGTCTGATAGCTTGTATCGAGGAAGTTGTCTATGAGTTGGCTGTAGCGTATTGGGTTTATGGGCGAGCCAGAGCGTGGTTTTGCCCAAACGTCGGTCATCTTGAGGAGTGTTTCGTTGTTGCTTTTCCTCTCCTCCGGGGCTAGGAATAAGCGAAAAGCGCCCGGGAGCCTTATATATCTTGCGTATCAAAGAGGATGCCGACCGCTAACTATGCCATAATTCCTTTGTCCTTCCACACGACACCTCAACCCCCTGAGAACCCCGCCAAAGCGCCGGACAAAGGGATTGCTCGCTTAGTCTTTTCGAGAGGTACAATCTCTCGATCCGTATATTTTAGCACAGCGAGACCAGCCTTAATTGCATGACAGAGGTTGTGTTGTAAATGTGTACAGTGGACCCAGACAAAAGATATACACGAGTGAGAAAGTATAACGATAGGGGCAAAGAATGGATGTATCTTAATAGAAAAGTTATGCGGCGGGAGGAACAGAAAGTCTCCCAAGAGAATCCATAGCCCATTCCCTGTGCTATCCAGCCCATAATATTCCCCGCGAATTTCGACAATGCCGTTCCCCGGTGGATACACTGTCAGAGTGCCAGTATACCTCATATCACTGTCTTGGCTGGCGTAACCAATAATGAAGCTGAAGGGGCCGATAGTTGCTCCCTACACATAGTACAATCACTATATACAAGCTTTACTTTTTTTCCCTAACTACAATCCCAGGCAGGGGACCCGCAGTAATATTTCTGAGATTATGGGATGCTGCTGAGACAGAAAAGACATTTCATTCCAAGTTGAAGGATGAGGGGTAATCAATAAATGTCCATTCATCTATGGTGGTACCCCTATTGTGATTCACAGGTACTCACACCATGGTCACCAGACCCTGGAAGATAAGTGATATCCGAGAGTTCCCGGTACGAACGATCGGTGACGCAGTGAAGGATATGTGCAGTGGTGAAGGAAAGCTATGATGGAGTGAAAGTGGGAAAATTAAGCGCACGGTGTGAGATATGGCGGTAATGGTGTCATCATAGTCCGGATACTTCCGGAAGAGTCTTCATCATTCTTTGTGTATTTAAGGGCCCCGTTCTCCCCCACCGTTGCTAGAAAAATAGGTCACAAAAATATTAGTCTGACATTGCTATATCTTATTCGGTCCCATACATCTTTGTCAATCGCTGCCTATTTCTCCACAGATTTTATCAACCCCATCAGGGTACCATACCCACTCTGAAGGTGCTTGTGGAGCTTGATATCCACCGCTGAAGCCATATGCTACCTCTCCATGTGCCCGCCGAATCCTTTATGGTTCACTGGTGTTACTTCAGACCTTCTCTATACCAGTTTTATGGATCAAGATTTCGTACAAGACAGGGCTGATTTTGCTGGTTAACTTAAACTAACCGTTCGGACACTTTATCCCTACCACTTGTATTTCCTTCTTTTCTCTCTTCCGAGGCCTTTCTCGCGTCCGCCGCCGCACGTCACCGATGACTCGACTATTTTTTCATTGTTAGTTGTTGCGCACAGAATTTTCACGGATCCAGATATTGAATACACATGCCTGGGGATAGGTAACGGTCTGCTTTGAGGACTACTGGTATGTCCCACCATAAAAACTCTTGAGATCCACCATCGGGTTATCAGCCGTAATCTACCTCTCAGACCACGATAGGTTTAGTCTGATAGGTTAACAGAATTGCGAGTGCCGGTTAATGGGATCTGGCATGTCCAACGGGCTGGTCGTAGAGCATGTTAGGAAAACGCTCTTCTTTCTTAGGAGCTTTTGACTCTGAATCCGGGGGTTACAGAGCTGCCAGGGGTAGTGGATTTCGGGAGTTTTCGCAGTGCCTGTGTTGTTCTATTTTTTTCCTTTTTCCTTTCCCCCCCCGGTCTCATGAAGCTTGTTTGGTATCGAAAATACCTAAGGAATCTTTCCTAGTTGGCTCGAACAGAACTACCTACTTTTGATTAAGTCCACTCACTCTGTAATAGAACATCTATTCCTACACATAGCAGTTGCGTATGTACATGCACAAGTAAAGATGTTTTCGTGAAGCTCACTTGCCACCGTTTGTGGAAATCTTTGTCTTCCAGTCTTTTTTTTTTTGTTTAGGTTGCCGGCATTATTGCCATTTCTTTGTTTAACGTTCTTTTTCTTTTTCTTTTTTCCTTCTTGCTAACTGTCGAACAATGGGCTGTAAGCGCGAGTCTGGTAGACTGCACTGGCTTTCTTTGAGTTTTTACATGAAGGGGGTATGTTTATGGGATACAGTAGTCCCTGAGTGGGTCTTTTGTTTGCTGGAGGTAGAGGTCTATTGCTTGAAGATATATGGTAAGTATGGCGGGAGTCGTCAACACTCTGGTTCTGCTCGCAAACGGGAGGGAATAGCCCTTCTGTTACCGCCAAATCATCTGTGGGTATTGTGCCTAGCCTTCATCCTCATGCTTCGGTTTGCTTGTAACTTGCTTGCGGAGCGCTCAGGCATCGAGGAGAAAAAAAAAGCAGAATTCTGACGTGGGTTCCCGTAAAGACAAAGAGGTCATGAACCTTATTCCTTAAGGTTTTGCGCAATTCTTTCTGAGTCTGTCTCACTGATTGAGAGTGTGCAGTGGGCTTAACTTGTAGTGTTGTGGTTCACGAGCCGCCAAGAAACGCCAAGAGGCTCGAGGCTACTCGAGTACTAGTAGAGTGGTCTAATATACTCACCCAACAAACGCCAAGACACCCCACCTTCCGCATTTGGCCACGATATTGCCCCCCACCTTCTGGATTTAATCTGGCACCTCCCTAACTATCACCCGCAAGCAGGCCTAGAGGTCTAGAGGATCGCTAGTCTGCTTTCACTATTCCTTGTATTCAAAGGTTTGTGGTTAATGATGGACACGATCAGGTCATGATCGAGTTTTGCTCGACTATACTTGTGGTAGTTGATTGGGCCATAAAGGGAGTACGGAGAGGAGACACGTGGTCTGATTACCCGGATCAAAAACAAGCTCCAAAGCAGCCAGACCTAGCAACGGTATTGTGCCCGTACAATCCACGTCGCCGCAGAGGAAAGGACCCATATACTTCACGTCCTCTCTTCCTGTGAGCTCCGGTCCAGACCCCCCACAATCCAAAGCTTCTACCAAAGGTTCACACCTGATTCAACCCCGGTCCAAACCAACGGTAGTAATATTACAAGTACCAGTGACGATAGGACTACTAGCTACGGGGGAACGCAAGTGAGCCTACACCGATACGCCGGGCTGTCCCATAGTTTCACTGTCGGGATGACGAGCACCCCCACCCAAGACGACAGGGAAGGGTTTAACCAAAGGAGAGACCCCACAACATCATGATATGCTAGCACTAGTCGGGAAACATCCACAGACTCAAGGCCCACGCAAGGCGACGCAGATACGGAGTCAAATTCTGATGTTTGTGCATAGTCAGAACCTACCCTCCTGGTGCGGGGAGGTGTGCGTAGCACGGTGTCTTTGTTGACATAGTAGGTGTCCGTGTGACTGCTACCCACGTGGTCGGTGGGAATCCGAGGGAGTCCAAGTTCCGGTGCACGGAGACTATGGGGAAGAGATCGTTGTGGTATTGGTGTGTCGGGCCGGGGAAGCGAGGTTCGATTAGACGTCTGATTATCGAGAGTGGGTGGGAGGGTTGGAGGCGGAGTTTTCGCGCGAGCGCAGAGGGGATGTGCGAGGGGAGTTTTATCCATTCGTCGATTGGGTAGTGCCTTCCTTCTAATTGGGTTTTTGGCGGGGATGGTGGTTCTTCCGCTGTGGATGCATTTGTTAGTTACGGTTGGTTTCATATAGGTAGTGAGTGAGGATTGGTGAACAAACGAACTTGTTGAATATTTGCCCCATCGAGAATAGAATCGAGTGATTCCTCTCGCCCTGATCACCCCCGAGAAACCTCCAGATGTACCGGAGGCTGCCGGTAGATTCCAGGAGAAGAAAAGTAGCCGCATATCGACTGCCCGTGATGTTCCTTGGTTGAAGGTTCCGTTCGGATGTGGGTCAGTCCAAACGTTAAAAAATGGCTTGGTGAGGTTGATAACCCCACCTGAGTCAGCCAACTTACAGGATTAGTAGATTTCCATATCCTCTTCGAAACTAAACCTCGGTGTCTTGGAGCATTGAGAGTGTACTCGTTATTCGGCATAGCGCATGGAAAGGTCATTACCGCTACTCTATCCCTCGTGCTTTCCGTCGACTGTACGATTCGTTCTGCCCCCAACTTCATACTCGAAAAGGATGTAAAGGAGATATACTTGGCCATTTAAAAAGTCTCCGGACGCTTTTGTGCCAAGATTGGTACTAATAAATCCAAAGCGTCCGGAGACCTTTTAAATAGCCAAAGAAGGACTACCTTTGTCAGAGATTGCGGCAAAGCAGATAGAAATGGGACTCATGATAGATCCATTAGCACACCAGTGTCCAGACGAACACCTTGTGACTGCCCGACCTATCTGGCACCACTGCTAACTGTCCCTTCAATCTCAACCGACATTCAAAACCCATTCTACTCCCAGATTGACTGAGTATCCCATTCGAGGGTACTCACCAGGTTAAGGATCAATATCGGCGGCTTCCACAGTCTGCACTGGTCCACCTTTACCAACTTCGCTAGGGAACCTTTAAAAACAGCAAGAAAAACTAAGAACTATGCGGTACACTGGATAACAGAAGGAGTGGCTTCCTTTAAGGATTGCTCGGGCGCATTTAATCATTGCAGAAGGAACCAGCAGCGTTAGGGTTCTACTTGTGGGAATCGCAATGAACCAGCGAGTACATTTTTATATCGTGTACCGAAACCCCGGTCGGTGATCGATTTTATGAGTAGCCACCTGGCTCTGCAATATCCTCTTCGATCAGGCCAAAGATTTTCGCGTTTTCCTCTCCCCGTTCTCGACTGGCATTTAATTTTGAGAACCGGTACTATGAAGTATTAGTACTGAGTCGGCGGAGGGGTGTGAAGGAGAAAGATCTAGAATACTAGCCCAGAGGAAAGTGTAAATGATAGCTCCCATGCCTGCCATTGATAGGGATACTGCGTGGCCTTTTATGTATCTGTTGTAGCCCTTAGCGCATGATGTAATCACAAGTAGAGAACACAAGTAAAGGCACGCCTCGGAGAATCTTTAGACAAGTAAATATCTACCACCGCAGGTCAGCCCCCTGTTCGGATCTAACTAAATTGCTACGACATACAAACGGCGCCAAAATACCACTCGCATTCCCCACTATAGATAGATATTTCCTTGGTATGGGTGGCAAAGCACGTGACCTAGAAAGGGTATATATAGAGGAGGAATACCCCCTTAATTACACTTAGTCTCGATAGCGCAAGCTTGGAATCTTATCTCAAAGTCACTACTATATTGCGTTCAACTCTCAGTGCTATCAGTAATTACTGCGCCTGTTAAGTTATACCAATATATTTTCACAAGGAAACAGCCAAAGTAGTGCACACCGCTGGAAGCGTCGGACAAGAGAACGCCGTACCCAACAATGGATATGCAAGCGAAGCTTACCGCCTACATACCTCGTCGCTGCTCTTTATCGGATATGTAGGCGACGATTAGGTATATGAAGGGCTTAGACTTGTGGTATGGACCAGCGGCCAATGGCCGTTATTATTGTAGGGAGGTGCTGAACCCTGGGAGTGAGTTAGTATAAAAGTTAGAGAAGTGTAAGTAAAGGTGGGGGGGGGACCGTAGAGCATAGTGTCAACTCCGAATTGCCCGAATGCACTGCTTTTATTAGATCAACCACTCTGTACGAGTAGTAGATTTTCTTAGGAAAGGAAGCATACAAAGCCCAACACTTCCAATCCAAAAGGCACTTTTTAACATCCCCCCAATGAAACTCCTGGGCACTGGCGGTCTGTGTTACTTCTCGCTCCCTCCGGACAACTACGAACCTCTTCTTCTCCTCGCTCAAGTACCCCGCCTCCTCCGGGCTATCTGCCAAAAAGAAATACGTCGCGGGCCCAAGCACAATCGCCGACAATCTCTCGGTTATACGAATCTACCGCCATCCTTTCATCCCACTCTTCCCGTCCAGGAATCCAATCCCGTTGGCTAGGAGGCCACCGTAGGCACTGGCTAGCGCGGTACAAACAAGGAGGTAGCTAATACGCTGGGCAAGCTCTTTGCGGGTATAGCAGAATGTAAGGTACACTGCTAGCCCGGGGAACAAACCAGCTTCAGCGGCGCCCAGGAGACAGCAGGCGAGGAGACTGTGATAGGAGTTCACGAGGCCGGTACAGGTTGTGATAATGCCCCAGATTGTGGTTATTGCTGCAACTGGGATAAGTTAGCTATGGTCTAGCGGAGGGTGAGGTGGATTACTATATCGGCTGGGAGTGACCTTTTTAAATATAAGGTTACTCGGGATTTCAAAAGCCTTTGTAGGTAGCAATTGTTAGTCTTCCACTTTCCCTTTCCTTCGCTCTGGAAACCAGGGTGATAACAGACAAGATACGTCACGAACAAAATCGAAACTGAGGTCTGGAATTGATTCCCTTTGAGCCCCAAATCCTTCTCCAACCCGTACAATCGTGCATTGCCAATGCTAACCCTACCCATCACCACCGATCAATCGTTAGTCTAGTCCCAGGTCCTTAGCCGCAATAAAGAATTAAGAAAAGAGCTAAACCTATCCAAGAATGAGAGTAGGTACACAAGCATAATCCTAGGAATAATATGCTCATCCAATTTCCGCACCAATCCCTTTTCAACCTCATGATCTGCTCCGCTTTCGATTGAACCAGGTTGCAGCGACTGCACGCGTTGGAGGGACGAGTCGGTTGATTCTTTATCCATGGTCCAAGATATTTGAGATGTTTGCGGTGGGCCAATTCGCTTGAGGGCGGGGAGAAGAAAGGGAATGAAGAGAGGAGGACTGAAGGCAAGGAGGCGGAGGGAGTAGAAGTAGAAGTAGCAGCAGAAGCGGAGGGTGGAGAAGAAGCAGGGCAGAACCCCGTAGATAGATAAGTAGAGAAGTAAATCTCCGGAACAGACCTCATTTGGCTCTGTAATCCGACAAACTGAATGAAGGGGAGCAGGCTCGCTCACAAACACTGAGACAACCTCCTCCCATCATGCTGATCCCTCAAACCCATTATTAGCTGGTTTTTCGATTCTCCCACGGCACGGCGCCATAAAGCAAGCCTACATCGTCGTGAATTACTTGACGTATTCCAGTAATCAGTGATCCACAATATATAACTTAATGCACCTAGCAAACCATCTCTAAACTAACGGGTGCGGCGTTTTTTTCTTTTTTTCCCCACAGCACAGTCAGCCAATGAGGATTATCGTGGTGTTACTCGAGTTCGGTACATAGGCACCCGTCACCTCCCATGCGGTCGCTTCAAGCATAATTGGAATTTACAAAACTAATTACTGATATATAAATACTAAAGTCGAAGAGTGAGCACACATCCAATATGAAAAGGCGCATCATACTGAATACTCGGCCATGAGAGTAAGCAGCCTCCCGCACAAGTTCCAGCGCTATTGGAAGAAGGAATAGAGATACAGCATCAGCATCATCCACTGCACCTTCTTACCAACCTCTGCAATTCAGGTCACACATAAGAATCCGCCTCTCAAACAGTGAACCCTACCCATGTGCGGCATCGTGATCCACATGCCCCAAGACCCCACGCTGATCATAGACTTACCACTCTGCAGGATATAAAATTACTCTGGCACAGCGTCAAGCCAATGACTAGTCAATGGATATCGATTACTCAAATACCGAGGCCGTAGCATAACTCCCTCTCGCTCTAATTAAGGATCTACTATACAGAAGAAAATACTGTACACATACAGGAAAAGAGAAAGTAGACGCATAAGGAGGCCGGGTACTATCGCATGAAAGCACCCAAGCCAAACAACCAAACTCCAATATCCCCCACCTAACCCAGTATCAGCCGAGAAAATCGCCTCCAACAGCTCAAGCTCCAGACCCTTGAAAGCCAGGAAATGCCCTTCACGCGGCCAATTCCCCGCATCAGCCCCCTCACCCCTACTCTCTACACATCTACGCTCAACCATCCACACAAGTACATCGTCAAGTTCGACCAGCGAGACACAGGGAAAGAGTGCTTTAGATATCTCCCAGGGCGGCTCGTGATAGTTGCAACAACGGCCGTTAGCACATTTAGCCACATGCCCGCAACAGCCGTTCCATCAAGACCAATCCATAGGCGGATGGGGTCTCTGCTTGCAGGGTCCATGTTCCCTCGCGGGATCGGAGGGGCTGGGCTTGGGCTGGGCTTTTGGTGGTAGCCAGGTCTGTGCCAGATGTGTACTTTGAAGTCGACCATTTTCTTGTACATTGCGCGGGTCTTGGAGCCATCTAATAAGCCGAATTCGTCGGCTACATAGCCGCTCCTCCCTAATAGAATCTATAGAGAGTCATTTGCCGATGCTGGAGATGTAGTGGATAAGTAAGTTCATACCCTAGGAGAAGCAACCATGGCAAGAATACACGCCATGGATCTATTGTTAGTTAGAGAGGATATCTCAATTCCTTTATAATTAGTAAAGCCTCCCCCAAGATATCGGTCATAAGCAACTGCCTGAGCGAATAGATTTTCATCCATAGGCGTTTTAAGCGCCATGTGGAATTTATCCGTAAACTCATAATTCGGCCCCGGAGTGGATTTGAGACGATCTCCCTTTTTATGCGAGATTGTCTTAGTGATAGAGAGATTGTAAAACGCAGCGTCGACAACACGCTCAGGACGGGAGTGTAATATTTCGAAAGCTCTCTTCGGATTGTCGTCGGGAGACCGGTGACGATATTGGCCCAAAAGCATGTCAGCCAAGACGCTAGATAATAAGAAATTGAACGAAAAAGCTACCTTTATCACTGACTTGATATATTCCACTTCCTTTTCATCCTTATCTCTGTTTTGCCCTTTCCGCCTTCTAAGGGTAAGTTGTAAGAATAGCACATAAAGTGATTAACTCTGTGTTCCATAGTCATGAGAGGGTTATGATAGTCGTTCCTCCATGACTTTGGTGGCTCCACCCATAGGTCATACTGCGAATCAAAAGCCTCACAGGTTGCAGGAAGTTGGGGAACCACTTAAGCCCTGCATCTCTAAGTGGTCAGTAATTTCACGTCGATAACCTAGGATATGATCAACTCACTCAGGCAGCTCAAGATTCTCACGAAACCAATTCACATGAAACAGTAAGTCGAATGACGAAGGGTCATCCATGTCAAAAGTTAGTACTTCTCCACTTTCGTTAGCCTCAAGAAATATATCCTCGAATTCAGCCTGAAGCTTTTTCATATGCGCTTTATGAGTGTCGCGAACACGAGGCCAACGCCGTCGCAAGGTGATTACAGAATGCTGAGGAAGGGCTTTTGTGAGAAGGTCCCAATGGATCTTCCTATCCCAACCGCCGAATATCGTCCTGGCAATAATCACAGCGATCAGGAGGGTATCTTCGTCTTTCTTGGGTATAATGTACTGATTCCTGAGTTGGAATTTTCTAGCCGGGACTATGCAGCAAGGATGTCAGCTAATTAAAACAACTGATTTAGAAATTGATACTTACGTTCGGTTAAAAGCTCTGTATCGGATGGTTTCAATTGGTTATCACGGATTGCCGCCATTACTCAATCACACCTGGTTAATGGTTTTTCGTATGTCCCTGGGCGTCTGGGACCTTGACATGTGCATCAGCGTAAGGCCCCCAACACCCAGTGGACTCGGGAGAGAGATAATTCACCCTCTCCAAATCTGGGTCCTGGCCAGTAAGCGCTCTCCAATCTCTCCCTTCAGAAGTATAGACTCTCCATACCTTTCCTCCCCCACTTGCTTCTCCCTCACTGTCTTCCGCCTGATTCCTCAAATCAACGACAATCTCGTCCAACGATAACCCATTTCCCTCACAGTTGATCCCAACTTTGAATTTTTCCTGCTGTCGCAGAATATCCCAGACATAATTCTGAAACTCACCCCTCATATTCGGAACTGCTCAATAGGCAGGCTGGTCGTGCAGTGTAGTCGAAGGCCGAGGCCCGGCCAGTCCCCCTCCAGAAGTACTGGAGGCCTGAGGACCCCGTGATCGTCCACACAAAGAATTAATTTCGGCTTTCAGCACGGGGGCTTTGGTATAGAATCCAGCGACGTAGAGGAATAGTTGCTTTATGGTCGTTCCTGGTGGTCGAAAATCCCAGTTAGCAACTTCCCAACATCCAGAATGAAAAAATGCTCAGGACAACAACCGGTGAGCGACCCCAACCAACGCCAGCCCGAGCCAAAAAATTGAGAATTATCCAGCCTTATCGAAAAGGGTATTGAGGCTCAACTCGTCAAATAGAAACCTCACCTGACCCTTCTAATCCAATTGATATAGATTTCCTCTCTGGAAATTTCATATCTGGTAGAATGGGAGTTGCGCCGCCATTCAAGCGCAAAAAGGCCCATATGAAAGGGATCTCGCAGGGAAGAAAAAAGAATGTTAAAAATACCTTCAGAACCGCCGATAGACACTTCCTCCAGGACATGTTAGATGAGTTTCGTGACACTCATTTTTTTTGTGGAGAAGATAGCATTTGGATTTAGATTCGGTGGGACTGGAAGAGTGGGTTTGTGTGTCGGGCTGGGCTAGAGTAGAGCCCCATGGAATTGGTCACCCGGCGTGCGGGTAATGGCATACCGGAGGAACATCATCCCTATGATACTTGTAAGGGGAAGAGGATGTGGACAGATCTTTCTTTGAGGAATAAACCCTTGTGTATGGTTGCGAGTGGGTTGCACTAAGGTAAACATTTCTGAAGATGGTTACTGGATATTCATATCGTCATAGCTGACCGTAGTAGCACTGAAAGCTGAGTTGTTCAATCGTGGCCATATACGGAGGTACAGCCCTTAAGTTTTGTATATCTTACTAGCAGGGTGTGTTGCGCTAACATGGGGTAATAACTTATAGCAAATTGGGTGTAAAGCCGCAGAATAGGTATGGTGGCTACCCAATTTGCCCACTCCCGTACTAGCGTGGCACTCCCTGCTCGCAAAATATACAAAGCTTATGGGCTGCGCACGTACTGAAAACAAAGAATTTTAGGTTCAGTTTATCTACTTTCTAAACGGCGGAAGTACAGAAAAACTACTACCACTTTCACGAACTTCCAAGTAGAAAGGTAAACAGCACAAGCTTCAATCAATTCAACTTCTCTAAACTAACCAAACCTCCTAACCGCAAAAGAGAAACAAATTCCCACCACAAAGTAATCCTAACTAACTCAAGCCCGCTTCCCTTTCACACAAACTGCAAACAAACAGTTCCTCTGTTGTGCTGCTTCTGCAATCCACTTCGTTGTGCTCGACCTCGCTGGTTCGAGAAAGAAGGAAGAAAAAAGATAGCGTGAGAGAAGAAAAACCCAACTAACACACCACCCCTGTCTGCCAAGCCCCAGACAGCCTCCCCCCCTGCCAGAAGCGCAACAACCCTTAACTTCCGAGATCGTGACTAGCAATACATCAAGCCCAAGTTATCCGCAGATAAAAAGCTATAAAATAAGAAAGCCAAATAAAAACGTAACAGTACCCGAGTACAGGTTTCCGCACAAGACAGGAATCACTTTGCGGGTTAACCTAAATTAACTGTTCGTCAATTTCCTAGGAGCACTTGTACCTCCGTACTCGTCGTGTACGTGTTCTCAATGTGTAAAAGCTTTTCTTCTGCCTCACCTCGCTTTCCTTCTTACTTCTCTCCTATCAATATCCCTTCCTCGGCTAACTTCCTTTTGTTATTCCTGGTTTACTGTTTTTTTCAGGTTCATCCTGTTCCTCTCTCGGTTGTGATTTCTTTCCTGTTTTTTCAGGTACCGGTTTCAAAAATGTTGAGTGGGAATTTTAACAGTGGGGTAAGGGCACTAGGAGGGATTCAGGTTGGAGGCAATAGGGATGGTTTCAGCCGCCCCTCCTGTTCGGGGTCCATTTACCAGAACAATCACACCCACAAAACCTGCGTGGCACTTCCACGAAAATTGCTTGGAAAAAGAACTGCTCCGAAAACAGATCCACGTTCTCCTTCAATCCCAAAAGCCCCGGAAATGCCGACCCATCCTCAAACAGCAGTGGTCCAATCCTCCTTTATTCCTATGGATAACCACTCACTTGATGAACGGTGTCTAGCGGATCCAGTCAGTGTGATCAAGCTACCATCCGGGTTGAGAAGCATAAGCCTGGAGGAGATTTTGAGGCTTCAAGAGGCACATGAAGGCTTGATTGAGATTGCCGGAATTTCGGCACAGGATGTGAAAAGTTGGGAGGATGAGCACCTAGCCGTCATAGAAAATGATGAGATCCGACAGGAGTGCAATTTTCTCAACAAACGATTTGTGTTAAAATGCGGCACCCTACCCACCCATGGGGCTGTTCCCGAATTTTTTTCAAGTTGCATTTCGTCTTCTCTGCGGGAGCGGTTCGGGGCCAAACAGTCAAGAAGTTTGGTCAGGGTTGGGTCTCGCAAGAGTACGTGATCAAATTACTCTTTATCTTAATGGAGCTAATACTGCCTAGCATTCCGAAATTTTAAGGGAGACTTTTGTGGGAGATCCATGAAAATTCCTGACGCCTACGTAATGTTGCCTGCCACAGATTTCCCTACAGTGGTGTGTGAGGCCGGTTGGAGTGAGGATCATCTCACACTCATGGATGATGTAAGGTTATGGTTACTGCATACTGGGGGCCAGACTAGGCTCGTAGTTGTGATTTCATTCAAAGAAAGTCATAACATGAGTACATAAGAGGTGGAAAACTAAGGGTCCAGGGTGGAGGACGGAGAGCCTGGGGTGGAGGATGGTGGACTGGGGGTGGTCCAGGAGGAGGAGGCAGAGAATAGTGGGCTGGAAGTGGAGGGTGAACCGGGGGTGCGCGGGCGTGAGCTGGGTGATGGTGCTCAGAATACTAGGGTAAGCATAAGCGAAGAACAGACAGTCATCGATAGCATTGACGAGACTATGGGATTTCATGACCTGATTGCGAAGCTGTTGGACCTAAACCGCCGAGGAAAGCTAAAGAAACCCTTAGTTGGCGATCTACATGGGATGGTGCAAGTTTATAAGACCAGTCAAGACAAGAAGGAGATTTTGAAATCCTTTGGAGCCACTCTACTGCCAAGACCCATGAACCAAGAGGATAAACCAGGAGAATTTGGGATAGCATTGGAGGACCTCTTCGGAGATAGTGTTCCGGAGGGTCATAAGCCTAGAGATGAGGTCATGTTTTATTTGGAAGAGCTGGTAGAATTTGTTACAACATCGATGACAGCAACGAAGAAGCATAGAGGGAGTGATCGGGCGGTGAATCTTCTGAAAGCAGCTGGGGTGTGGGAGGAGTGAGAGACCTGGGCGCAAGGAAAAAGAAAGAGATTAAATCTGGAGTGGGAATAGGTAAACCAGGCCGGGCTGGCATGCAATGGAGATAAACCTGAAGTTTTGTTTTTTTGCTCAATTATTCTTATGAGGATGAGATTGTACTTTGACATTGGGTGAGATGGGATCAGAGATGGGGAAAAACGGTATCAAAAGCTTGTATCTATAACAAGTCTGCACAGCACAAAAGCCCAAGTCTAAGTGACTTCTCCCACAATACAGTGGTGCTATATCTAGACTACTGATATTATTTTCCATGCAATGGAATGTGGTAGCGACCACTTGGGGTGTCAGAATTATGTCGAATTTCCACCGGGATGTTGGAAACACATGCCTCACCAATTCCAATACAGGGGTGGGAGCGTTGGATAGCCTTCCCTTAGTTGGATGATGTGTTCGACCGAGCCGTATCGACCGGTCTGAACGTAACTGTGACCTTCCACTAAACCGGATAATAAATCTATGGTGAGTCTCGTTGGTGATACCTTGCTTAATTGGATGAACAGGGGTAGAGGAAACGATGAAGTGCTGGACCAGATTACAATAGATGGGAGATGCTTGCTATTAGGTGGTTGCCTCGATGGTGCCGCACTCTATCTAACTGAGTGGAGAGAAAGGTGGCTTATATGCAGAAATCTCTGCATACCAAGCTATATACAAAATAGGCAAATCACGAATAGGGAAACCCCCCACTGTGACTGCTGTGACTGCCCAACGATGCTATTAATAATGCATGACGCTACAAGGATCTCCTCCTCCTTCTGCCTTCGCCCCCGAAGGCTAAACAAACCGCCTCTATCGCGTCCCCTGTATATACCCCTCCTCTCACCCCCTATCATCCCCTATAGTCCCCAGCACAAACCACCGAGTGACTAGTCATGATTCGTAGTATTACCCCACTCCACGATCCATTTTAATCCATTCTACTCCCCTGCTTCCTCCTGCGCCAGGTCCTTCCAAACTAAACACATCCGCCTGCAATTCCCCAGTAGTTCTCTGCTCATGTTGTAAGATATCGACCCGCTCCACACCTGCTTCCTTCCCAGTTCGCCTTGGAAGGTATATCTTGAGGCCATTGAAGTGCACGCGCTGACGCAAAGCACGCTCATCAGCAAAAATTAATCCTGCGTCTAAGGCACGGGCGCTGCCTCCAGACGCATCCAACGTCGTTTTTCCGTCCTCTGTGTCCCCAGAATCCGGACGCCATTCCCAACACCGATTGCGTCCTGACGTGACGTCGGACCTGAGTCACATCCCGCCGCCACCCCACATCTCCTGCTCTTCTCCCCCCTCTTATCTCATGTCCTGACGTCTCTTTTCCTGCCTCGCATCTCCGCCGCATCCAGACGCCTCCCCAAGGTACCCCCTTTTCCTTCTGCTTCCGGGTGTGTTCATAACGACTTGCCGCCGATATCAGCCTAGTCATTCCTGCCTATGTGCCTCCTACTACTACTATCGTGCATAATTTGTTTGTTTCTTGATGTTTCTAATCCTCTATGTCTATATTTCTACTATAGACTTGTCTATTATACACGTTTATCGTCTAGTCGTGATCGTGACGCTACATCTCCGTCGGGGAGCGATGTAGCCCTGATCTAGGCTACGTCGCTCCCCGAGTTTGTTTTATTATGCAAGCCCCCTCTGTGATCCTAATAGATCTCGTTAAACGTGCGTAAATCGATCCGACTGTTGACAAGCCAGCGCCGCTCTGGCTCGGGTATCAGATGCGCCAGGCCTAAGATCGTCCTGATATCCACAATTGTGAGCTCTCGGGTAACCTCTCTGAGCTGAACGGTTACCAGACCGTGTAAATCCAACAGTCGTCCGGAGTCTACCAGGGTCATGAATTGAACCCCAGCGAGGGGATAGACCTATCCTGCTGCATATACCCGACCGGATTTTGAACAGAGCTATGAGCATTGCCGGGTGACGACCCCTGAGTGCACCATACATATTCTCCCCACCAGCCTGTATCCAAACGCCATGGTTCCGACTGGTCTGGTTACGGAAGAGTCGAGCACCCATGCATCGGGCACTAGGTATGTTGTAAACACCTGACTCCTGGAACGCAAGAACCGGGATCTTCAGTTGCCACAGTAGTTCTACCGGCCAAGCTCGAAGTATGGCCGGATTTTCAGGCAGTCGGTGCATGGGAGGCGGGCTCAGGCGGCTATATCGCATCAATTCCCGACAAATCGTCTCCGGGGATATATCGCATGCTCTGCCAAAATCAACGACGTCGTGGATATTATGACGACGTCCCTTCAGAATCCTCCGATGGGCTGGTGGGGTTGGCGCGGGCCTGGTCTTCTCTAAATGTTCTACTACCTCAGTTGGTAAATCAGCTCCTGCACGTTGAAGGAATTCCAAGTTCAAAATT
>Ga0307517_10002302_pt1 | contig 30816 bp, 30 predicted proteins | sample 23_EM_MG_FD_194515 | JGI IMG/M metagenome (GOLD analysis project Ga0307517, IMG submission 194515) | Populus trichocarpa ectomycorrhiza microbial communities from riparian zone in the Pacific Northwest, United States - 23_EM | ecosystem: Host-associated > Plants > Roots > Unclassified | place... | reverse complement strand
CAACCCACAATCATATGTTAAAGTGTGTGTGTGTGAAAATGAAGGTTTAAGAATACTTGTTAAATGAGTATATGAGCAGAATCAAGTGATAACAATGCGAGAGTTTGTAAACCTGAATATTTCAAGAGGTATTTTGATAGACCTTGATAAGAATATTTACTAAGATGCGTCTCAAGAGTCAATAAAATTCCTCTTTACTCTGCCATCCTAATAACAGTTTTGTCAAATGGTTTTAATAATAGAAAAAAAAAACAGTTAGTAAGTTAGGTTTTTTTTTTATGTCAACTACTACCCTCCCTCCCAACCAAAACGAGACATTGTCCTCAATGTCTTAAGGTAGAAGGATAAAGTATATAAGACATCACCTGAAACAACGAACACTGACAAACCTGAAACACACTTAAACAAATATAAGAAATAACAAAACAAAATAATATGTTATTAATAAAACCAAAAGACACAAGGTTTCACAAAAGAAGGCTCAAATCCAATCTAAGCTTTTTATGGCTTTCTATAGCTGACCAATTTATGCGACTCATGGAGGGATCAATATAGGGATGAAAGATTGTAGTTGGTCAATCAATTGTTCAGTAGTAGCAGCAGAGATTATGATTTGTCATGCCGAAGATGTTAGAAATTTCTGTTCCGCAGCTTGATCAAGAAAAGACAACAAATTATCATAAAAACTTTAACATTTAACAAACTTATAGCTTTATAGTGAATGTGCAGTTGGGCCCAAGAGAAAATATGAAAGATATTTTTCAATGTGCCCAGACCACCTGGTAAGGCAATGAAGGCGTCAGCATGGTTAAACATTGTATTCATTCGATCAAACATTGTGGAGACCTGTAGTTCCTCTCCACTTATTTTTCCAATGATGTCCCCTTTTGCTAAAGCTTTGGGGACGACCCTAAAACTTGACTACCTCCTAAAAATACAGCTATTGACTCACCCCTATTAACCCAAGGCTGCCTCCCCCATACACTAAATGAATCTTTCTCTCAGCTAGTACCTGACCAAGATAATTTGCTGATTCTAAAAACTCTTTTTCTTTCCTAGGACTGGATCTACCGAAAACACAAATATTTCATATTTGATGACTTGAGGAACCTGTCATTTCTACACACTTCTATATCTCTTGAATGTATGGGTTAAGTAGAAATGAAGGGAAGGAAGAGAAGATTTTATAGATGAGAAATTAAAAATGCAATCATACCACTTACATGTAGGCCAGCTGGAGTTTCACTGTTTCTCTTTTTATTTTTGGTCAAAACATGTGTATGTACAGGTAGTTGTGATTATGGCTCACATCTTCCCTTGGTTTTACATCCAAGAACGGCTTAAACGCCCTTTATGGGTCGAGGATAAGCTTCCCATTTAGTTTTCTTAAAAACTAGCAAACAAGGTCTTCTTTAGTTAGATTCCCAAGACTATGTCGAGCATGTTCTTTACGGAAATGAGGCCATAAATCATGAATTGCACGATGCACATCTCTATTAAGGTACGTCCCAAGAATCAATAGAAGATTATCTAAGGACTCTTTATGTTTTGAAATAAATCCTAACTTTTGACAATTTTCACAGGTTTTGCAGAACGTATGTGTGTCCTTGAACATGGTAGGCCAATAAAATCCACATTGTAAGATTTTTGCAGCTGTCTTTTTTTATGAGAAATGACCCCCACATGACTCAGAATGACAAAGTTTAATGACACTACTTACCTCATTTTCGGGAATATATTTTTGAAATATTTGATCAGGATAATATTTGAATAAGTAAGGGTCATCCCAATAAAAGTTCTGCACATCGCTCAAAAACTTTCTTTTATCTTGGGTATCCAAATGAGCTAGCAAAAATCCTGAAGCAAGAAAATTGTCAATATTAGTAGACTAAGGTATTGAAGCAATAGAAAGTGAAGATTCATCAAGAAAGTAATCATCAATTGGTGTGATGTCAGATGTCAAATCTATTATCAATTTTGACAAATGATCCTCGATAACATTTTCGGTGCATTTTTCATCCTTGATTTCTTCCTGTTTGAAAGTTTCAAAGATTTCAGAATTGTGATTGACTTTCCTTTGTTTGGTCATTGCATGAGGAAATGGAAGTATTGGTGGGGGAATCAGTCTTTTCTTTGCAATGTTCAGGTTTAACCCCTTTCTTACCCTTAGAGATTGACTCATCATCTTTCTCACAAGGTTCAAGAATGAGTTTTTCAATAACCTTACCACTGTGGAGAGTAATGACTAATTGGACTTGATCCATGTGTTGGCGTCCAGAGCTACTCGCACTTGAATTGTATTGCCCTTTGGGATTTTGCTGTGGTTGAAACGGAAACTTACCTTTCTCCTGAAAACTGAGAGCAGATGTGAATTTTGCAAGAGTATCTTTAAAATATGTCATGCTTTGAGTAAGTTGAGTGTTAATTGTCTCTTGCTTTTCAATGAATGCATGCAATGTTTCCTCAATATTTCTTCTAGGAGAGGGAGCATAAGGAGGTACAAATCCATGAGAATTTTGAAAATTATGGTGTGCTTGAAACGGTGGCTGTGAAGTTTGTGCATTATTGTTATCACTCTTCCAACTGAAATTTGGGTGATTTCTCCAACCAGGGTTGTATGTTTGCGAGTATGGGTTATGATTGGGCCTTTGGAAACTGTTTAAATCATGGGCTTGTTCATGGAGGCATTCCTTGAAAGAAGGCAAAGTTGGACAGTCATTGATTGAGTGTTCATTGATTTCACAGATTTGACACACAATGTCTTGAACATATTTTAATTGACCACTCCTTTTCAATTCTAGTGCCTCGACTTTTCTAGCTAAAGATGCAAACTTGGCTTGGAGGTCATGATCTTCTCTAAGGTTGTACATTCCTCCACTAGATGTATGAGGTTGAGTTTTACTTGGTGCCTCATAAGTGCCTGTAGTGTCTCAATTTTGAGCATTTTCAGCTAGCAAGTCTAAGTACTCAATTGCTTCATTAGGTGTTAACCCTTGCACATCAAAAGTTCCATTGCACATCAATTCCACCATTTGTCTATCTCTAGGAGTTAACCCTTCATAAAAATGTGAAACCAATCTCCATGTTTCAAAACCATGATGAGGGCAAGTATTAAGCAAGTCTCAATACCTATCCCAACATTGGTAAAATGTTTCTCCTGGTTTTTTAGTGAAAGTGATGATTTGTCTTTTGAAAGAGTTTGTTCTATGAGACGAAAAAAACTTCTTTAAAAATTGTTGTTGCATTTCATCCCAAGCACGAATGGATCCTGATTTCAAATTTTGTAGCCATGTTTTAGCTTTATCTTTTAATGAAAAAGAAAAAAGCTTTAATCTAATGGTCTTCATGCTACAATTTGAGTCATTATAAGTGTTTCAAACTTCTTCAAATTCTCTCAAATGCAAGTATGAATTTTCTAGATCTAAGCCATGAAAAGAAGGTAAAAGTTGAATAATGTCTGGCTTAAAATTAAAGTGAGACACATCAGGAGGGAAAACTATACATGAGGGTGCACTTGTTCTTGTAGGATTCATGTGGTCTCTAAGTGTTCTAACTCGATTATTTTCATTATTCTCATTATGAAGCGACTGATTATCCTCTTCGGCCATGTTTTCTAAAAATAATGAGGATAGCCTACAAAGTCTACCACTTAATGTATGTGACCACTTAAGTACTAATCACAACTTACAATTTTTTTTGACTTAATCAATCAAACTTACGATCCAAGTCATGCATGTCATTGGATTTAAATTTTTTTTAATACTAGATGTTAGTTCTCATTTAATTATAAAACAATAAAGCACATGCAAATTTTTTTGTATGAAATAGTTTTTTAAAAGAAAAAATAGTTGGGTCATGCATGGGACTCAGATAGCAAAATAAAGCCTAATTGTTTTAAGCTAAATAACAAAAAAAAATATTTTTTTTATTTTAAGTTCACATAAATAGATAATTGATAACAAAGAGTTAAATTATATTTTTTTTATTTAAATTTAAATAAAAAGATACTTGATAACAAATGGTGAAATTATTTTTTTTTTTAAATTGAGGGACCAAAAATGCATTAAACAATAAAAAAGAAAAAAAATACATTTAATACATTTTCACATGGACGTTGTGGCTTAATCTATCAAACCTGCAATCTGGATCATGAACTCAACTATGTTTAATACATATTTTTTCTTAAATTTATTTTCACTTAAATATAAAATAACAAATAAATAAGCTTAGACAACATGGGCTTGGTGCCCTAGCGTATGTGGGCATAAAAAAAAAGCCTAGGGTCGAGCACCTTGGCCTTTTTTTTTTTTATCTTTTTAAAGGGAAGATGATCTGTCTTCCACCCCTATTTTTTCTTAAAAAAGTAATCAGATAACATGTCGTTTGTTGAGGTAGACAATATATTGTTTATTTGCCCAGATCTTGGCCACCATTATGGTGGCTGAAAAATCAGGGCAACATATTTTTTTACCATAAAAACTCATTTACCACCAATTTTAACCTAAAAACACCTTAAAAATCCTCTAAAAACTAATTTACCAACCTAATAAACAAAAAAAAATTCACAGAATCAAACTAGGATCCTGGTCTTAAATTTTGTAGTCATGTTTTAGCTTTATCTTTTAATGAAAAAGAAAAAAGCTTTAATCTAATAGTATTCATGCTACAATTTAAGTCATTATAAGTGTTACGAACTTCTTCAAATTCTCTCAAATGCAAGTATGAATTTTCTAGATCTAAGCCATGACAAGAAGGTAAAAGTTGAATAATTTCTGACTTAAAATTGAAGTGAGATGCATCAGGAGAGAAAACTATACATGAGGGTGCACTTGTTCTTGTAGGATTCATGTGGTTTCTAAATGTTCTAACTCGATTATTCTCATTATGAAGAGACTGGATATCTTTTTCGGCCATATTTTTCTGAAAATGATGAGGATACCCTACAAAGTCTACCACTTAATGTACGTGACCAAACTCTCATGCACGTGTAGGAAGAGAATAAAATGAAGAAGAAAACAAAAGAAAAAGAAACAAAAATTAGATACAAGAAAAGTGAAAAGAGAAAATAAAATAAATATTATAATTTATATAGGAATTTACCTCCCCGACAACGACGCCAAGAACTTGACACGATCAAAAGATTGATGTCTTATCCCAAGTGCAGGAGTGTCAAAGTAATAAATAACCCGGCAAGACCGGGATCGAACCACAGGGAGGTGAACTATATAAATTACAAATAATATATATATTTAATAAAACAAAGAGTTTATGAGAATTTTATGGGATATTGATGTAAGGATTAAATAAGGATAAAAAAATTATCAAGGTTAGAGGATCCACTAATGGTATTTCAAATAAGTATAGTATAAACTTTTTTTATTACTCAACTGAAAACCACACAAAAAGGAGGTTCCAATCGAATAATGTTAATACTTGTAAATGTTGTCAGGTATACATGATGTTAATTTATGTTAACAACAAATCAAGTTCCTTTCATAGCAAAAGTATCGGTTATACCATACAGTAGGCTATGGAAGTGTCAAGTATTTGTTGTACTAAAGGTTATACAACACAAATCTAGATTAACCATTTAACAAGCAAAGTATTAAGAGTGAATAAGATAACAAACACAAAACATGTTAGTATCAAACATTAAAGTCCATGTTAAGTTTACATTATACCTATTCTAACACCATTAGTGAAACCTTTTCACCTTAACATAATAAACTTAGCTAAACATTGTGAAGAAGAGAAACATAAATAAACTAGATAAGAACATAGTTATGATGAAAAGCATAAACAAGAGATTAATTAAAGCAAAACTTAAACTTTATAAAAATACAAAGAAAGCAAGAATATGTTCTTGATATGAAAACCAAGATGCCTAAATGCATGACAAATGCCTCCTTTTATCGACCAAAATTCGGAACTATTGATTTGATGACTAATTGCTAAGTGGGTGGCCACCTCTTGACTTGGTAACAATCTTTTTCTTCTTGTTTGCGGAAAACGTCATTGTTAACATTAGAATTTGAACCGATAATCTTCATGAAAGTTCTGGGAAATTGTCTCAGCTTTCCAACAAAACAAGAATGAGGTCATTTTGACTTCTATAACTCAAGATATGGACTGAACACTAAATAGTGTCTGGGCTGCAAGACAGATTCTGACTTCTCTATTGTTTTTACAATTTGAACTTGAAAACGGTCCTTTTGAATCTTAGACTCTTCATGAAAGTTTTAGACCTATGTCTTAGCTTTCTATCCATATAAACCAGACCTAAATCCAAGTTCTATAGCTCCTGTTATGATCCGATAACCGAATGGTGTTCCAATTTGAATTCAACCAGCATCTCTTTTCTAAGCTTAGCCCTCTCTTTGTCTTCTCAATTTCAGTAATTAAACTCATAAATCAATCATTTGATTTATGTGATAGGCCTGCATTTAAAATGAACATTTACCATAAATTAAAGGTATCTTATATTATCAGACTTATTATTATAAAACATGCTCTAGTTAAGGAGTTATTGATACTTCAAGTGCAAAATGATGATATAAAACCTTGTTAAAAATGCACTTTTAAGTACTAATCAGGTAACTTTGTCAACATCATCTGCAGAGATGTGATGATGAAGATGAAGTTAGATCCCTCAATGATGACCCTGTAAAAACTCCCTTAATTGGTATTAAAGGGTTAGGAGTATAAGTCAAAGCTGCTCTTAACCTACCAGTCACGATAAGCACATACCCTAAATGTGTCACCCTCTAACATCCTTTTAAAGTGATAGACATGGATTTAACATATAATGTTATAATTAGGAGACCTATCCTTTACCATATCAATGCCATCATCAGCACACGGCAGTTGGTCTTGAAGTTCCTGACCCAAGAGGGAGTGGCCACGATAAGGGGAAATCAAGGAACCTCCAGACATTGCTCGTCATCGTGGCTAAAGAGCAAGAATGCCTTGGTTACGGACCAATAGAGGTCCTTGAAGGAAATAATAGAAGTCAAAATGGAGGCCATAGAAGAAATAAAAGAGGTATCTTTGGGGCAGGAAGGGGCACGCACTAAGGTGGGCTGCACCCTAGATCCACTTGAATGGCAATCACTGGCTGATCTCTTTTCTGCCCACAAATGTGATTTTGCCTTCCGCACCTCAAATATGCTAGGGATCAAATTAGATATAGGCATCTATAAAATCCAGGTTAATCCAAATCACCTATCTATCTAGAAAAAAAAGAGAAACTTTAGAGGAGAAATGCGACAGGTGATAACTATTGAAGTAGATAAACTATGAGCTACTAGTTTCACAGAAGAGGTCATGTACCCGGATTGAGGCTAATATGATGATGGTAAAAAAGAGCACAAGTAAATGGAGATATGTGTGGACTTCATAAACTTGAACAAAGTTTACCCAAAAGACAATTTCTCCTTCTAAAGATTGACAGATTGGTAGACTTAATGATAAGATTCGAGTTCTTGATCTCCTTGAACGTCAGCTTCGGATACCACCAAATCCCTATGCACCCGTAGGATGAAGAAAAAACCTCCTTTTTTTTATGAAAAAAAGACTTTCTGTTATCACGTCATGCATTTTGTTTTAAAGCATACGGGAGCCACATACCAACGGATGGTTAACAAAGTCTTCAAGCACCAAATTGGGAAGAATATGAAGGCTTATATAGATGACATGGTAGTAAAAAGCATAACTTTTGAACAACACCTAAAGGATCTGGAAGAAGTTTTTTCCATTCTAAGTAGCTGCCAGATGAAGTTGAATCCAGCCAAATGTGTTTTCACCATCAAAGTGGGAAGATTTCTGGGTTTCCTAGTGAGCAACAAAGGAATAAAATCAAACCCTAAAAAAATTCAGGCAATTCTTGACATAATCCCTCCTTAGAAAATAAAAAATGTCCAACGTCTTATAGAAAGGTTGGCTGCCTTGAACCACTTCATGTCCAATCTGGGAAAACATAACCTACCTTTCTTCAAAACCTTCAAAAACATAATTAATTTTGGGTGGACACCATAATGCCACAAGGCTTTTGAGGAGCTCAAGATACACCTCTCATCTCCTAAAAATTTTTCACAACCTAGATAGTATGAGAACTCGTTCCTCTACTTTGGGGCCTCCGATCATGCAATTAGTGCAATGTTATTTAGAGAGGAAGAAGGTATCCAACGTCCAATTTACTACTCCATTTGGATCCTCATCGATGCTAAGACCAGATATTTGAAAGCAGAAAAAATAGTTTTAGCCTTGGTAAGTACTTCTAGAAAGCTAAAACCCTACTTTCAGACTCACCAAATCATAGTCCTAATGGATCAACCATTGCAACAAATACTCCACAAATTGAATATGTTTGGATGACTGGTAAAATGGGCAATCAAAATAGGAGAGTATGGGCTCCTTTACCAATCTAGACCTACCATTAAAGGATAAGCCCTGCCAGATTTCATAGTCGAATGCTCCTTTTGGAGCAAAGACCCATACCATCATACATTAGAGATTTAATAGGTGATCCCTCGAAGTCCATGGCATCAGTGCCCTATTGGGAACTATATGTCAATGGGTCCTCCAACTATAAAGGTTGTGACACTAGAATAGTACTTGAGAGTCCCTATAGGCAAGTCTTTGAATATGATATTCATTTCGAGTTCCAGGCTACCAATAACATGAAAGAATATGAAGCTTTCCTAACAGAACGTTTGGTGGAAGCCTTCCTCTACCACGTCTACAGTGATTCCCTGTTGATAATAGGCCAATACCAAGGGGTTTTTCAAAACCAGGGACCCTGCCTCGACAAGATATCTCTAGAAGGTCTAAATGTTCCTATTACGGGGAGGAGGGGACATGGAAATTTTGATCACCTGAATTCTCAAAGAAGAAAACATGAGAGCAGACCTCATGTTCAAGCTAGCAAGCTCTAACTCAGCCGACCTCCTTCTAGAAGTCTGGATTGAAATTCTTGAGAAACCAAGCATAGAATAAGGATTGATAATCACCTATATTGACACGATAAATGATTAGAGAATACCTATCAGAAATTATCTGCATCCGGGAAAGCTACCCCTGGACTGAAACAAAACTATCAGACTCTCTAGACGAGTAATTGAATACTGCATAATTAAGGGGACATTGTATAAGCGATCCTTTTAGGCCCTCTTTTTGAAATGTTTGTCCCTAGTGAAAAGTATATATGTTCTGCGGGAGATTTATAAAGGAGGATGCAATCTCCATACCAAACCTAAAACTCTTGCAACCTAAGTTACCAGAGAATGATTCTATTGGCCAACAATCTTCAACGATGTTACCACATTGATAAAATGGTGTGATCCATGTCAAAAGTTCACATCAATCTTTAGACAACCCTCTACTTTGATCACTACTATATCTTCTCCATGTCCATTCACCTAGTGAGGAATGGACATCTTAGGCCCTTTCCTAAAAGCCATGGGTAATAGACAGTTCATCCTAATAGCTATCAATTACTTCACTAAAAAGGTAAAGGTAGAAGCTTTGGCAAACATCTCTTTCATATGGAAAAATATCATTTACAGATTTGGAATCATAAGGACCCTGATCATCGACAATGGAACACAGTTCAACAACCATAAAATGAAAGAACAATGCTAGAGACTCCATATCGATCACCAGTTCTTCTCAGTATCTCATTCTTAGACAGATAGCCTGGCCAAACTCATTAATCAAATTCTACTCAATGGACTCAAGAAGAAAATAATGGGGGCTAAGTCAAAATGGGTGGAACTGGTTAATGAGATCTTGTGGGCATACCAAACCACCCAGAAGACTTTTATAGGGAAACTCATTTTCTCTTCGCCTATGGAACTGAGGCAATAATCCCGACTGAAATAGGACGCTCAAATTATTTAACGGCCTATTACACCTCTGAAGGAAATCATCTAGGCCTCAAAGAAAACTTGAATCACCTAATATAAACTTGTTTGATTGCCGCTATTAGGAACGAGGCCTCCTAACACAGGATCACCCATTATCACAATATTAGGGTAAAAAAACAAAGTTTTTAAGCTAGGAGATTAAAGGCAATCGATAATAAAGAAAGTAGAGGTAAGTTGGCCTCAAAATGGGATGACCTCTTCAAAATCACATTGGTAATTAAAGCCAGCACATATCACCTCCTAGATACAAAGGGCAAAAGTCTCCTACATGTCTGGCACTTAGATCATTTAAAATTATATCACAGTCAATAAAGTATAAATTATCCATCTATCTGATATGATTTTTATCTCCCCAGGGAATGCCCAAAGGCCATTCCAATCCCAAAGAAGAAATCAATGTAGCAATCGTCCCACAACCTTTCAAGGACGGGATAAACCATGTCTCCCTAAAGCGATTGCACAAGTTACCTTAGAGAGGACATACATGGTCTCTCCAATGTATTTGCACATCCTCCAAGGATGGGATCGACAACGTTATTAATAAAAAAGGATAGATACAATTTCTCTAGCACAATCGCCCTACAAGGATAGGATAAACCATGTCTCCCTAGTTCGATTACATATTTGCCTTGGAAGGGTTCAATTGTCTCTCTAATGCGATTGCAAAACTTAACTTGAAAAGGGTAGGCGTGGTCTTTATGGTGTATTCACACAACCTTCAAGGATAAGATCGATAATGTCATTAACAAAAAGGAATATATACAATCTCCCTATGACAATTGCCCCACAACCTTTCAAGGACGGGATAAACCATGTCTCTCTAGTACAATTGCACATTTGACTTAGAAAGGTTCAACTATTTTCCTGGTGCGATTACATATTTTACCTTGGAGGGGACATGTATAATCTCCCTGGTGACCTCCACACCCTTCAAGGATGGGAATCATAAATGCCAAAGAAGACATGGATCCACACATAACTTTTAATCTCCTCATAAACTTTTTGATCACCCAAAACTATACTTGCGACCCAAGACTCTTCTCGGTCCCAGGTAAGGAGGGATCATACCAGGGTGTAATAAACATTTAGCCATAAAGGTGGAGTTAGATTCAAGAAGACTTTTTTACACCAAGGTTCCAAGGCCATACAAAGTAGCAAAGGAAATTTTCATCAAAAATAAATTCTTATTATATGAATGATAGGTATAAACATCAACCCCACAAGACCGACAAGACCGAAGTGTGTGTGTGTGTGTGTGTGTGTAATGTGTACAAGGAAGCTCAAAGGTCTAGCCCAGGTTCCTCTACCAAATACTCTCCTTGATTGGCAGTGACAACCCTAACAGGAAATACAAACTCAAAATCAGGCATGGGGACGGGGAGGAAGGCAGCACTGAAGTCCACTTGCATTCCTTTGGAGTAGTTGAAGAAGTATAGGTTTCATATGGCCAAGAAAATCTTGTCCCTAACCACATCGGATAAAATCATTAACCCTCTGAAAAAATCTTAGAAGTCCTTAACAAAATTCTTCAATCCTTACAGCTTTGCCAAAGACTTTTTTAGCTCTTTTTTAGCAACTTGGAGCTCCAGACATAGAGCATCCTTGGATGCTCTCAACTTCGTAATAGTCCACCTCAAAGGAGAAACTTCATGGAGGGCCTCTTGCAACCGCTACTCAAAGGAGCCTCAATGAAGGTTAGCCTCCTACATCTCACCTATCAAGGAAGCATAGGACATCTTTATATCCCACAGTTCGACCTCCATAACATTTTTCCCTTCCTAAAGCTTGTGAATAGCAGTCTGACCTATTTTATGCCTAGCAATGACATCCCTCACTTGCCTCTTCTCGATCACTCAGTGCCTCTTAGAATGGGTGTATACCATAAAATTATACAAAAGATAAAAAGTCAGAAAAAGAACACACAAGAAGAAAAGATAGAAAAAGGATTTCCTTACATTAAAAGTCATTTGGATAGTTAAAGCTAAATGACGGTGGTAGCTCTTATTGGACATCTAGAGGATATCTGAGGGGATGGTAAGAACCCTCTTCAGCTGCTTCACCACCTCAAGGACCTCTCGCCAACGACAACCTTCATAACTCACTTCTCTTTCTCATTTAGAGTAGGAAAGGTGAAAGGGGCATGATCAAGTGCTAAGGAGAAAAGCACATCCTTAACCCCTTGACCCTTAAAGGAAGGACTCTATGGATGTGGCCTCGATGACCATAACAAAGAATGAAGACGGAGGGATATACGCCTTCATTACTAAGGACTGAATGCTTACCCTTCTAGGGTGGAGACCCTCTTTCTTTTAAAATAATCAGTAGCGCTCGTAATCACTTCTAGGGGAGTCAAATCAGTGTGACTCCTGGCTCGGGGATACAACTCCCTCCAGCCTCTGTCTCGATAGGAATGTGGGCCCCCACCATCACTTTCTTGAAAGTTAGGCCCTTAAAAGTAAGGAGCTCGTCCATAAAAATTGGATCATGCTATGTTCTTTCTTCAATAAGAGAGAATGCCTCTGTTGATGAAGATAAACTCTTTTTCAATGATCTAGTAGAACTCTCTCCTCCCCCTTGGCTAACAAGCTTATACAAAAACAAAATCAAAAGTAATTCTCGGTAGAATAAATACAGAAGAAGAAAAAGTTGTATACTTTGCAACGAGGTTAGATATTCCCCTTTGGCCATTCTATTGACTCCATACTCTATCAAGGTAGAAGTTAATAGCACAAGTGCTACCTCCTCATCAGGGCTCCAATAGGGCCTGCTATTCACTTCACAAGAAGGTACCTTCTAGCGATAGGAGAAGCCCCAGATTTGGTAAATACATCCCCGAGGACTAACTGTCTCATTGTACCTTATAATCAATCACCTCTTCCTCCATCTTTTCAGGTACGTGGGCTTGCCCTTAAAAGTCTTTCCTATGACTCCATCAAGTCTGTTGGCAAAAGTAAAGAACCATCGAGTGTCGTTATTATCATCGGTGCCCGTAATTGAATGGTAACACGCCCTAAAAAGGTTCACAACCAATTGAAGAAACTTTTCAAAGGATGACAAGATCACCCATCCATCAAGGTGCAAATGTCTTGGACCTAACCTATAATACCTAAAGACACCATTAATAAATCCCTAAATTTGGAAAAAATATCTTTTTTTGTATATACACAAGGGGGTTGTGACTTCGAAGCACCCTCGAGAAGAAGTTAGGGTCTCCTCATTAATCTTTTCCTTTATAAAAGGTAACTGAGCCACATAGGCTCCAGGTTGCCGACAATTGGCCAAAGCCACGTCCCCAACATGCAAGGTGCTAGGAGCGTCATCCATAGGGGTTTGGGATGATTTCCCCCCCCTCTTAAAGACCCCTCAAGAGTCCATTCCAATAGAGAAAAAAATTAAAAGAATGGAAGATAAAAGAGATAAAACTTACTTGAAGAAAAACTCCAAAAATAAACTAATAAAAGGCTACGAAAAGCTAAATGAAAAAAAGGGAATAAACGACTAAGGTTATAAAAATTAAGGATCGTTACCCCCACCATTAGATGAGTGACCCATTATATCTTTACGGATCCTTATAGAACTTTTTAGTTGCTACATTAAAAGGGAGATGTCTTTTCGATTATCAAGAAAGATCACCTCCAATAAGAAAGTGATAACTAGCCTCACAGCAATTCTACTTTGGAAAGACAAAACACATGAGAAATGTAAAAAGATCTCTCAATTAGAGAGAAAAACTTTAAAACTCATCGCATATTAAATACACCAAGATTTAGAGGGCCACTGATGGATCAACATATTTTATACTAAAAGACCTTTTTTCATGAAAACCTATGACTAGAAGGGGCCAAGGCAAAAGAGAAGGTCAGTAAAAGGCCAGGGCCCAAGATAAAAAGATTAGGCAAAGATATCGCCCTTCCTCTTTTGGTTACATGCCCAAAGCACAAATGGGTCTAGCACCTTGCTAGACCCAATCCCCCTTGGGCTCGGCTATGCGTCAGGCCCAAGCGCTTGTGGGTTTGGCACCCTGCCAAACCCAACCCCTTAAACTCGTCTACATGTCGGGCTTAAACATATGTGGGTTTGGCACCCTGTCAATCCTAACCCTCCCCATTAGTCAGGTCTTTCTTCAGGAACAAATACTCAAAGTGAGAATCTAGGATCATCACCTCCCTACTTTTTAGTAGGTTAAAAAGTCCTCTAAAGGGTCTCATCCCTATGTCAAATCAATATTAATGTTGATAATAAGGGATGATCCCATCGATATTAATAGTGTATAGAATAGCATAGGATCATCTTCCATAAGCATGTGATATCCTCAATGTTAAATGTTGGGTAAGGAGATATTGTCCATCAATATTAATGTTGATTGTAAGGGTCTCCTCCTGTTAAAGATTCTGAAAGAATTAAGGTTGATTTGGACCTGATTTGTAGGAGATAAAAACAGAAAGTCAGATATTCTTTCCCTTTGAATTAGAATATAGGAGTAATACCTATTTATGTGTAGTTAATAGCCTTCCTAAATTAGACTCGTAGATGTTGTATATATTCATGAATTCCTTCTGAAATAAATGAGAAAAATAGAGATAAAGAATTCTCCATATGATATCAAAGCCCAGTTCAAAGTTCTAAAGAAAAAAAAACCCTACTTCCTTTCCGACCCTGTCCTAACATTTCTGGTTGTCTAACCTAGTAAACCTGCCCAATTCTGAAGCATGTTTGAAAGCACTACAAAAGAAACCCAAATTAACCAAACAACAGGAGAACTCCAAAATTTACAATTGTACTATCAGTTGAATGGAAGAAATTATTTGAAGTGGTTATAGATAGTGAAAACCTTTCTTAAAGGAAAAAGGAAAGATCAACCATTTGATGGACAATCCTCCTAGTCCAGAAGACCTAAAGTTTACACTCTGTGATAAAGAAGACTATGATTATGTCATGTCTATGGAACTCTATGATGTCAGAGGTTTGTGGACCTTACATGTTCACCATAACAAAGGATATTTGGGAAGTAATGAGACAGACATATTCCAAAGTGAAGGATGTTGCGTTAATACATAAGATATAAAGCTCTCAATGACCAAACAAGGTATTATGATGGTTATTACTGTAAAACGTTTCTGGTTGGAATTGGATTATTATCAGGATTTTAAGATGCAGTGTAGGATGATGTTGTAATTCTAAAGAATTATGTGGAAAGAAAGAGGATCTTTGGATTTCTTGAAGACTCAACATACTGTTTGATCAGGTGCGAGCCCATATACTTGGAAAGGAATCCTTACCTTCACTCAATGACGTATTCCCGTTGATAAGAGTTGAAAAAGGGAGGAGAACTGTTATGCTTGATGTTCCTAATACCGAAGGGTCTACTATGATGATAAGTAGTAGCAAGAACCCAAATGATGCTATGAATGTTGCAAAAATGGTGAAAACTAAAAAGAAAAAATTCTCTAAAGATAATCAATTATGTAACTACTGCAAGAGAACAGGTCATATAAAGGAAACCTGCTGGAAACTCCATTGAAAACCACCAAGGATAGGGGCAAAATGAAGGATACAAATAGAACCAGTCAAGAGGACAAGCACACTTGACAAACTCTGAAGAGCCAGCCCGTGAATTCAACACACTAGAGGTGGGGGGTTCAACAAAGAGGAGATTGCAAGCCTAAGAACTCTACTCAGCATAATGGAGAAACCATCTAGTCCATGCTCTCTTGCTGAAAATGGTAAAATTCCAATTTCTCATGTCTTTAGTGCCTCAAACAAAGACTATTCTAGCACCTGGGTCATTGACTCAGGTACAACATATCACATGACCTATTCTGCAGGTTTTTTCATATCCTATCAACCTTGTCCTTGCAGTAAAAAAATCACAATGGTTGATGGATCTCTAACCACAGTTGCAGGCCAAAGGACAGTCCCTCACTGCCTCTTAAAAGAGTGCTACATGTTCCTAATCTTATTACAAATCTGTTATCCATCCCAAAATTAATCAAAGACATAAATTGTAGTGTAACTTTCTTTCTTGATCACTGCATATTTCAAGACCTAGCTACAGGGAGGATGATTGGGCAAGCAAGAGTTAAGGACGGGTTGTACATACTTGGAATACAAAGCAGTAGTAGTAATCATTCTCCTCTACCATTCATTTCAGTCAATTCTAATAAAGATGATGTTTGGAATCATCATCGTCATTTAGGACATCCCTCTTTTAAGACTCTTAAGAAAATGTTTTCATCTTTATTTAAAAAATTTGACATTGAACAATTTCATTGTGAAATTTGTGAATTTACAAAGCACCATAGAGTGTCTTTTCTTCTAAGTGATAAAGATCTTTGTCTCCATTTACTATAATTCACTCTGATATATAGGGACCATATAAAATTCCTAATATTTCAGGAGCAAAAGACTTTGTGATGTTTATTGATTATTACACTCAAATGACTTAAGTTTACCTTCTTAAAAGAAAATCCGATGTGAGTCATATCTTTCCAATATTTACTAATATGATAAAGAATCAATTTGGGATTAGCATTAAGGGTATTAGAACAAATAATGCTAGGGACTACTTTAATCATATTTTATCACCATACTTTGATAAAAAAGGGATTATTCATCAATCATTTTGTGTTAATACTCCCCAGCAAAATAGGTTAGCAGAGCGAAAAAATAGACATCTCCTTGAAACTACTCGAGCATTACTTTTCCAAAATCAAGTTCCAAAAAATTATTGGGGAGAAGCTGTTTTAACCTCTACTTATTTGATAAATCGAATACCTTCAAGAGTTATTGGTCTCAAAAGTCCCTTAAACTATTTTTCAGAATTCTTTCTAAAAAATAATTATTATTCTAAAATCCCCCCAAGGATTTTTAGGTGTCACCTATGTTCATTCATAAACATTGTTCCGATGTCGCGGTCGCACAAATTAATTACCCTGGATTAAAACACAACACACAAGATAGTATAAAGCAAGTAAGGGGTCGATCCCACGAGGAAGGTTCAAGTCAAATTTTTATGCTGTATGATATGCAACTAGGGGGTTGTGAAGTTATCTAGGCTAAAGCAAAAGAAAACAGAAAACTATCAAGCGAAATTAAATAAAATCAGAAAATAATCAAGAGAATAAACCTTGGTCGCAATTAAACGTCCACCTATAGAAATCAAAACTGATCATGGAAATGAAACATCAATTTATATTCTGAATATTTATCTTTTCTTAACATTAGTTAGTTAACGGATCAGCCGTATAACTAACCTTAACCATCAAACAACCACAGTGTCTGCACTAGTAATTTAATTCAATGGTAGCCTTAAGAACTAGATAAGTTGATTAATCAAGAAAACATAACTGTCCGCGGTCTATGTTTGATTTGATTGAATGTTCTCCCTAAGATTAATAATGTAGACCCGCCACAATTATTAAACTCAGTTACTTCACAAGTTCATATACCACAATTCCGGTTTTGATATCAAATTTAGCAATAGATTGTCTACAATAATAACTTAGAGTCCGATCTAGCAATTAAAATAAATAATCATAGAAAAAATAAGCATAAGAGAACAAACATATTCATCATGTAAACTAGAAAGAAAAGGTAAAATAAATCTCATAGTTCTTGAAATCCGAAGGTTTTCGTGTCCTTACAACCAAGAAAAAGAGTTTAGCCTTGCATGTTTGTTGAACAACTAATCAAAAAGGAGGAATGCATGATTTCAGGTTTCTTAGAGGAAGGGGGTGTTTTTCTCTTCTTGGCTGGCTGCCCCCCTTCTCTTCTCTCATTCTTTTTATATCCTAGAAAACCCTAGTCTCTATTTTACAAAATAGTCTTCCCTTAAGTAGACAGTTTACATTTAAGTACTTCAATAACTATTTTCCTAAAAAAGAGAAATAGCCTTGCATGGAATCTTCAAGCTTTGACTTAAAAGAGCTAAATTTTTTAAATAAAAACTTGGATGTCGGTTTAGATGCTTCGGAACGTAATTTGAACTCGTTTCTTCATGAAACCTGTTTGCTGGCAGAATTAAGTTGTCATATTTGAAAAATCATATCTCCCTCATATAAAATATTTTTTGTCTAAAATTTGGAGCGTTGATAGGTCTTTGAGTCAGGAATCTAAAAAAATTGATTTTTCATCAAATGGACTTCTATAGCTCCAGATATTCAAGTTGGAATGGTCGAAGGTCAACATTGGCAGATTGCGAGATTTGACTTTGAAGGCTGCGATTTCCATGCTCTTTCTTATTTTATTTTCTTGCCTTAGAGGCCCAGAAATGTATGGATGTTAGATTTTTAATGCCACTAGAATCACTTCATTTCGACCTCTAGAGCTCACGCTCTGCACAAAACATCGACTGAAAGTCTAATCTACCAATTACCTCCAATTTACTCCTTTTTGCATCTTTCATCCAAAAGTGCCTTCAAAACATAAAACAAAGAATATCAAGGCATTTTATATATATAACATAGGCAAAACACTAGTTAAATGTGGCTGAAACTATCGAATAATATGGTTGCATCAAATACCACCACATTTAACTTTTGCTCGTCCTCGAGAAAGGATAGGTAAAATCAAATCAAATTACTATGACTAATCTCCTAATCTCCCATCAATATCCAAGAATATATGCATTATAAACAAGAATACACTCAAGAAGGATAAAGAGTATAAATTTTCATGAATTTATTTACATGCAAACTTCAAAACTCAATTAATCGTCGGGATTTAAATGAAAGTGGTGTCATGCCAAAGTGATAGGTCCTCTCATTGATATACACTTGAATAATATGGTTGCATCAAACATCAACGAAGCAAACTTGATCCTAGAGCTCTCAAATGTGTTTTCATAGGATATGTCATCACACAAAAAGGTTACAAATGTTGAGTCTCCGAATCTTGAATCTTTACAACCAGAAACCAATCTGATTGAGTCTCCAAATCTTACAAAAGAATCTTTACAGTTAGAAACTACTGCTACTCGACCTCTTCGGGTATATAGAAGAAGGATATAGCCTGACCAAACACTCTTGCAAGCTCAAGAATCTAAACTAAAGTAGGGTAATGAACTTTCTCATCCATCTTTATATGCTCCCTAATGTTAATAACCTTGATCAACTTTCTTTTCCATCTTCATCTGCTCCTGATATTAATGACCTTGATCAACCAATTGCTATTAGAAAAGAAATAAGAGAATGCAAGAAAAATCTTTTATATCCTATAGCTAATTTTATGTCCTTCCAAAAATTCTCACCATCACACAGAGTATTTCTCTTAAAAATAAATACCATACCTATTCTGAAGACCTTGCATGAGGCTTTAACAAAAGAGAATTGAAAACTGTCTTAAAAGAAGAGATGAATGCACTAGAGAATAATCAAATATGAGAAATAGTTGAGTTACCAAAAGAAAAAAACAGTGGGGTGTAAGTGGGTTTATGCCCTGAAATATAAAGTTGATGGTAGCCTAGAAAGGTATAAAGTCAGGTTGGTTGCAAAAGGATATACACAAATATTTGGGATATACACAAGAGATGTTTGCTCCAGTTGCTGAGATGAACACCATTTGAAAATTTTTTTCTTTATTGGCTAATTTTGGATGGTGTACGCATCAATATGATGTAAAGAATGCTTTCTTACATGGAGAGTTGGAAGAAGAGGTTTTTATTGATCTACCACTAAGATTCAGCCACTCTCTTCCTCCCAACCAAGTCTGCAAACTAAAAAAAGCACTCTATGGCTTAAAACAATCACCCAAAGTCTGGTTCAAAAGGTTCATAAAAGCCATGATTTCAATGGGATATCGACAAAGTCAATGAGATCATACTTTATTCATTAAACACTCCACTTCAAAGGGAGTTACTATTTGATTGTTTATGTTGATGACATCATAATAGCAGGTGATGATCTTATTGAAAAAGACATGTTAAGAAAGAGACTTACTGTAGAATTTGAAATAAAAAAATTAGAAAAGCTAAAATATTTTCTTGGCATAAAGGTGGCATATTCAGAAAAAAGAATTTTTATCTCCCAACAGAAATATATTCTTGATCTTCTACAGAAAACAAGAATGGTAAGCCCACCTTTTCAAGTACTTCCATAGCCATCGAAGTTTTTTAAACTGTGAACAGTGAAGTTTTAAGAAAAATATGAAAGGCAGCTTCACTTAACTCACGGTTTTTTGCTTCGAAACTCCCTCGGTTTCTCTCTTCTCTCTGCTCCAACAAGTGCTTCTGTCTTCAATTCCTTTAGGGCTGGGTTCAATATGCATTCAAGCCTCGGGGCACCTCAAACTCATCAAACTCATCCTTAATAGCTGCTTCTTGTTGGCAGCATCAAAGTTGTTCATTTCCCTTATCCTTTGCGTTGATCTTGGCCCTCCATTCTGCTGTTCCAGGCCTCGGTTTTTGGCTTGATTTTGCAAGAATCATAGTAGTGTGGGGTGTGTTTTTCCGGGAGATCTAGTTGCAAGCAAGGTCCTTTGTCTCTGCAGGTTTGTCCCTTGTTCAGCAGCTGCAACTGAAGGCCAACAGAGTTCAAGCTAGCTAGGCGCGGTCGTTTGTCCAGTTGAAGGAGTTTGTTTTAGGTTCCAAGATTCTGGTTTGTTAGGGAATCTCAAATTTCCATAAATGTGAAAAATAGTGTTCGTATTTCGAACTCTTACATTCCTAGAGATGTAAAATTCCTAAAAAGAAATGCCATTTCCAGGAATCCCAACACCAACCGCATCTTACAGCAGGCCCAGACCAGGCTGGGCTTGCCTGTCTCGAGTCTTGTAACCCTTTCTTGTTTACATATTATAACGCTTCCAAGCAAGATAACCAGGCACCAGGATGGTTATTTCTGCCAACATGCAAAAGCCAAGATAGGCAAACGAGTGAATTAACACAAACACCAGTCCAGACCAGCACAACTCTTAAGCTGATGAGATGAAAACAGAAAAGACTACAGAGGACCACTTAAGGAGTGGCAGCTGCAGGAAGATTGAGGTGACATCATCAAGGATAAAGTTGAGAAGGGATTGTACGAGATGGTTCGGTTGCATACAGTGTATTCATATACGTGCGATGATTCTCGTGTGTGTGTGTGTGTGTGTGTGTATTCCTTTTGGGATATTTTCCGGCTAGGAAGACAAATATACAAGTCAAGCTTGCATCTTGGTGTCTCAACAAATAATTAAAGTGACAAATAGTTACACAGCCACAAAAAGAAAACAATTAAAAAGGAAAGAAAGAAAGAAAACTAATAGAAAGAAAATAAAATAAAGAAAATTGAAGAAAATAAAAATAAAAGAGAAGAAAACGCAGAAAGTGAAATATACAGAGCATTATAGGTGACACTTCCAGTCCTAAACTATAGATGCCACATCTCTTTCTACATCATGAATTCTTGATGCAAGTCAGACTCCACCCCATTATATCAAAACATTCAAATAAGCAGCAGCCTCTGAGCATTTCATTTGTATTAGTAACTACCAGATATTCAGTTCCATCACAAACTTTATTGCACCACAATCAGCCCAGAAAACTCCATTCCACCTGGACCAAATAAAATGATAGGGTTACTAACACTCATCAGGATAACTGTTGGCATACATGATAAAACTGCAAAATGTTGGACATATAGCCCCAACATTTATCTAAAGTAAAGAGATGCCTATAATCAAAGCTTCTACAGCATTGGACAATTGCAATTCAGAATGCCAATAAACCTAGGTACATTGTTATTCAATTTCTTATGTAGTTCAATATAGCAGCATAACACATCAAAGCTTTTGAAGAACAGGAGACTAATTTGATGGAGGGCGAAAGGGGAAATGTAAACCCCCAAACACACACACAAAAGAAAGGCTGATGTTCCTTTCGCAGTCCAGTTAAGGTTAATCTGGTTTAAAGGTCAATCATTTAAGGTTTCACAATCCAACTCCTAGAGACCACACCTATTACCCCAGTAATACAAAATAGCCATGATAAGGAAAAAAAGACACAAGCCACTTTCATTGCTACATTTTCATGATTGCATTTCATACTTATGAAACAGAGCTTGGATAGGATTTCTTTTTGCAGTTTATACTATTCTCCAAATAAAATCATGGTTCTGGACAGTTTAGATTTTCTTTTGAAATACACAGAAGTTGTAATAAAATGATGGCCCGGGAAATTTTAGTTTCTAAGAGAGTAACTTCAAACCTGCTCAATCATGTGTCATCATTCACAAGCTATTTTCGTGTCGAAGCTACTGAGGCAAATTGCAAATGCTTGGAATGCAGAGATTGGATAACGGTAATCCATGGTAAACAAATCCTTTCCCACTTTACCAAATTGAAGGATAATATTCTCATGTTCTGGCCCGGCTGGGCCATTTTCTTGGGAAGCGACCAGCTGGAAGTTTTTCACTGAAGCAACTGTAACTCGTCCATGGAAGTTCAAACACCAACACTGGAGCTGCTCATGCCACCTTGGAGCCTTGTTTCTCAGTACCAAAGCTCCTTCTCTCTGACTGGACAAGGGTCCTGATTGAAAGCTCTCAACCCTCTCAACACGGTTTGACTTTGACCGGAAAAACAGGAGTGATGGAAAGAAATCTGCACTGTGATGATAGAACTCAGTCTGTGTGGGAGCTACTCCACCAGGTTCAATGGCAGCAGCAGGGATGGCGTCCATAATGCAATGCATTCTCCTAGGACCCCTGCTTGATATGTGAAAGAATTTTAGAAATTAACCAGGCTTCTAGTAAAGCATGCTTAGTGATTTAATTGTGGTAGAAAAAAAATAAAATTTATTTGTTGGAAATGGCCAAAGACAGACATTCATTCACTTATTTCCAAAGAAATATCAGTAAATTGTAGAATGTGCCCAAATCTTTACCTGGAACCCAGTACATTTAATTCATATGAGATGTTAGCAACTGGGTAGTTGCCAGTAGGGACCCTTGGAGAAACTTGTTTCAAATTTACCAGCCTAGAGGAGTAACTTTTTGTCATCTTGGCTCCAGCATGAGGTGGCTGCCCATCAAAGACTGTGAACTTGGTTCCTAGAAAATTGGATCTTCACAGGAGAGAAAAAGTTAAATTCCAGCCAGAAAGAGAGCCAGAGAAAACTCATTCTGTGTGTCTAGTGTATCATACCTAAGTTTCCCAGCATAAGTATTGCTTCCCTTTGACATATCATCAGTATCTAGAGAGATGATATAATCTGTGCAGGTGGGGCGTCTACACTTGCGTGCAGCAAGAAGGAACTTCCCGTCTTCAGTTAATGCTGTATTAAGAAACACACGAATTCAAAAAGTTAAATTCTCCAAGCTACCAGTAAAAGCCAGGTCCCTCCTAAAATTCAGTGGTTAATCAAATTGAAAACCTCAACAAACAATCTAAAAAAAAGACTGACAAAGATGCAAGATGAATCTGTGAATCATAAATCTAGCTCGCCATATAGGCAACTTAAGAACAAATTGACCACCTTTAAGATCCTACTCACCATTATTTAAACTGAGATAGAGACGGTACGTTTGAGTGGACCTGCAACGCTTTATGAAGCACTGGAGGAGTTGTTCCCTTGGACCAGGCTGCAAACAATAAAATCAAATGAGACAACGCACAAAGGATAGATTTCAAAAGAAGAAAGCAACAAACTGATTGTGTAACCAAACTCAAAACACAGACAGTGAAAAAAATTCCCAAATCACAAACAACCCATATTCCCATATCAGAATCGTGGATCATTTAATCAATTGAAGGGTTGTCACTACTAACATTAATGCAGTGTATTTAGCAAAACATTATAGACATATCAAACCAAGGTAAGGAAATTTAGATATCAAGAAGAAACAAAATCAGCATCACTACACAAAAGTTGAAGCTACTCATCACCACGGACCTACACCATCAAAGCAAAAGGTGGTCCAAAAAGGGTATACACCGCTTTGTTTTAGGTGTTTTCAAGCAAGATTACCCTCACAACCTTGCAGATGGTAGCGGAATGGTCTTATTCTGAAAAAGGCGGTCCCAAAACCCTTTTCCTTGTAATTAGTATTTGGAGGAAATGATTGAAATCTCAAGCATAGAAATATCCTAAACAAGCAAGGTTTCAAAAACAACACCACTTGCCGTTTACTAGACTTACAATTTCCCACACAACCAACCTAAATTGTAATCAATTAAAAACAAGTTTGTCAGAGATGAGCACCTATTCGATGTTTGTCCATTACAACTTCAAACCACATATCTAATATCACCAGCCAAAACAACAATAAAATCATGATTAGCAAATTAATTCTTCAGTTGCATCTTTCTGGGCTCCCAAGCACTCTCTACTCTACTGTAAGTTTGCAACATTGACAGCCACTCTAAAGTCTAAATTACATTCCTCACGCAAGCAAGGTACAAACAACAGTACCAGAACAAGCTTTACAAATCCCAGGACACAAAATGTATATCATAATAATCCATCGAAAACAACAATCATTTAACAATAGCCAAAACCAATTAAAACCCACTTTAAATTCCCAGAAATGAGTTCCATTCTCCATCAATCCATGATCTCATCACTGACAATCAAATCAAGGATCAAAACACAAAATCAAAACCATAAACCCCAATCATAATTAACTCACAAAAACTCAAAATTAGAACAAAAACAAAGTAACATAAAAAAGCTACCTGCTTGACAGAGATCGGAAAAGTGATTTTGCCAGAAAGTTCAGGGACTTTAACTAAATCTTTAGTTATATGTCTCCAACTCCTACAAACACCTGCACAAGCCACCACATTTTTTCTTGGTGGCCAACTACTCTCTGATTCTTCTATTCTAACAAGCACTTCTCTTAACAACTCTTGTGGCAAATTAGCCCAACATGAAGCAGTCTCTGCAGCACCGCCAGCGGCAAAAAGGTTCAGCTCCGGTGCTGAGCTGTACTGGACCACCCTGTGTGATGTTGACCTGTTAATTATACTCTTAAGCGCTGGCATTTTTGGGAAATTCGAGAGCTTTAAGGTAAAATAGGAACTGGGTTTTTCATTTTTGGTCTTGTTAGAGAGGGATCTGGGATTGGGCAGTGAGATATAGGGGGAGAGAAAGAGATGGAAATGTGTTGTGGATGTGGATGTGGGAGGAAGGGGTCAGTGAGAGAGAGAGAGAGATGGAGGCTATGTCTTGTTGGTTAAGGATTAAGAAGAGGAAACTACTTTATTAGTATAGGTATTAGTACTAACCTTATCTGGTATTTGAATTTTTGTTCCATTTTTTTATGTTATTTTCTCTTGCTCATTAATTAGTGAGTTATTAATTATATATGTTGAATTTAATTTGAATAAGAATAATTTAATGTACGATAAGAATAAAAATAATTTTTTTATATTTTATTTCTATTATATAATTTAAATCATTAAATTTAAAATATAATTATGAGAGAGTTAAAACTTAAAAAATTGGAGTTTTTTAATAATGTTTTAAATGTAACCATCGAATTTAAAATTAAAAATCTAAATTAGATGAGATAAATAAATAAAATTTTATTATTAGATTTTAGTAAATCATGTTTTTTAAATTTAAATTCAATGTTAATACTAAAAAAAAGGTTTTTTTAGTTGTGGTTTAATTTCTATATAATATTAATGCAACATTAATTGAGAATGGTTTTATGAAATTAAATACGATTCAATCCAAATCCTAGAAGTACATTAATAGAGTATACTATTGCTTAAGACAAATACACCCTCTCCTTCTTTACGCAAACATCGTGACAAAAATACCCCAATATTTTTATACCATACGTTATAAAACTTGGCTTGTGTCATGGCCAGCTCAATATCCGTAAATCAATTCAAAACATCTTTTGAAGAATTATTTTTATGATGTTATTTTAAGAAAAGTCAAATTGAATTTAATTTAAGTTTAATTGTTTTCTTTATACAATGGAAATTAATATGCAGTGGAAATTAAAAGACACGAGAACTCTTTTCAAAATTAGTACCTGATGAATCGGCCATAAGAAGAGAGTTTAACCCTGGAGGAAGAATGTCCCACGCCTTGAACAAATCATGATTCTTTGCACCATGTTTAGCCAAAAAAATCAACACAAGCATTCGCTTCCCACAAAGTATGTTGCATACGAACCTCCCTGTAAATAAAATGTTGAACATCTGAAATTAAACAAACACACGTGTATAAATATATAATTTTATTAAATATATGATCGGGTACAATTTCTATCTAATATATTTTTAAAAAAAAATATGACAATCCTCTGATTCTTTTCTTGGATTTGATGTATGATGACTTGATTTATTTGAGAAATCAAGCCAAGATTTGTGCTTTGCAAGAACGCGAATTTGGCTGTGTATTGCGAAGCGAGATTTGGTGATTTGATGCTTTGAAAAGTACCTTTGATTTGTCTTCAAAATGTTGTTGAAGAACTCTTATGGGGTGTTTAGGTTTGATCCAATAAAACTTCGTTCTTTGTAGACTTCAAGCATAGATGAAGGAAGCTTGAGAACTTTTGAGAAAACTTCCTTGCTTGAAGAGAGAGAGAGCGCGCTTTCTTACTTGAAGAGCTTGTCTTGAAGAAAATTTGTATCTCCCATAATCTTTTTTTTTCTCTAGGTTGAGACCCTCTATTTATAGAAATTTGTAGGGGCTCTCAGATCATTTTCCAATGTCATATGACAAGATATCTTGAATATCTCATTCCAAGTATCAACCTTTCATTGGTCAAGAAATATATGAAGGCTCATTTATTTTTCATGTCATATATTTCAATTTTATTTTATTCTTTCTTTTTAAAAAATAAAATAACATGTGGTGAAATTTGATTGATAGAAAATTTGTGTTTCTACAGATGCCCCCTCGAGACAAGTTCACTTACTTTCGAAATAAGTGGGCGTGTCTTGAAAAATATGGTTGAGAGAGTTTTTTATTTTCGACTAAAGTTTGATTTGATTATATTAGATTTTCATAATAAATAGATAAATTTTATTATGAAAATAAAATATAATAATCAAAATTGAAAATTTATGAATCAAGATTGAATTTATCAAATCAAATGACAGAATATCCAAGATAAATACCTCATTTGAAACAGTTGCAGTTGCATAGTTAGGGACCAAACGAAATGTATCTTCTTCATACATGAATAACAACCACCAACTTTGACCGGCCCGTGAGAATTTGTTTTTCTAGAAGTGGTCAATGTAACATCTTGTTTTAAAGATCTCATTGTCCTGAATCCAACGGCGCAATCCGTTCGTAATTCCGACTAATGGTCAGGAAGTTATGAACTATAAAAGTTGCAACTGCCTTTTCTCTTTGCCTTGGGAACTGTGCCCTCCTTCTTTTGTTAATTTCAATCTTTTCCTGAAAGAATTTCCAGGGGGCAAAATAACTTCTTTACGTAAACTACTTTGCTTAATTGACATCCTTTCCTGAATTAATTGCTTAGAGTGAGTTAACTCTTAGAGAGAGCAAAAGATCCTCTAATACTGGTAGCTTGACTTAGCTTAATCGACCCTTTTTTTTTCTGAATGAATTGTCCAACGTGAATGAATTATTAAGAAAGAGAACAAAAGAATTTCCTGTACTGGAACCCGCCTTCGCTCTCACAGACTAAGAATTTCCTGTACTGGAAGCTGCCTTCGCTCTCACAGAATAAGAATTTCCTGTACTGGAGGCCGCCTTCGCTCTCACAGAATAAGAAAGAATTGTTGTTTTAGATTAGGAAAGAATTACTGAGGCAGCTATAAAAGAGCATTACACTGCTCTTTTATTGTTACCAACCACGCAGTCCTCCCTTCTGCGCCTAGCAGTTCTTCTCCGCCTTTGCAGTCTGGCATCACCAACAGTCTTTTGCAGGTATGTATGGCTTCTTCTTTTTTTAAATTGTGCGGGTGACTTTGAGCTATCAAATGGCTCATGCCTAAAGCAGTCCCTAACCAGGTTGTCATTATCATCAAATAAATTTCATATGAATATTTGGTGATTCTGAATCATATATATTACTATCAGGAAAATTTCTTTTTTTCTTGCACAGGTTCTTCACCTTTGCTGGAAACCAAACCATCACCTGCATCTATTTTAATGTCCTTTTCATCACCAACCAAGTCTTTATCAACATCAATAGCATCAGATTTATGGCGCCATCGATCAATGTCGACTAGAGCAGAGCTGTGACCCTCAATGTCAACTGCATCAAATACATTGCCATTAAACTTCTCATCGGTCCCGTTCTGCATCAAATACATGGTTCAGAGGCATGCAACTTATGTTGGGGGGGTTCTTTATCATCATCACTTGTCATGATATCAACATCCTTATCAGAACCCTCACTGTTGGAAAAAGCATCGCTTTCACTGTCACTGCCACTCCCAATCCCACTTCTTACTAGGCTTCTACTTCTGCTCCTGCTTCTGCCGCGACTTTCAATGCCACTCCCACTATCATTGTTGCCACTCTCGTTGTCCTTGTCACTTATATTATCACTAGAGCTGTCTACAAATCAGCTGAAGACTGATCAGAAACCTTTCTTCCCAAACAGATCAGCCGAAGACCGATCTTTGTCAACTTTTTCTAATGCATTTGATTCTTCTCCAACTATGAAGCGTGATCTATGGGCAATTCAATCAGGTCAGCGATGTGAGCAATCTCAAGCCTTGAGAATAGCTCAATCAACCTGCAGAGATTTTGCTCTAATAAAGTGTCATATATGGACGATAAATCCTATGAACAATTGGGTCTTTTTCTAGCTGGACCTTAAAATCTCGTAGTGTAGTCTCAAAGAGCCTCAATGAGTGTTTAGCATGAGCATTAGTGACAACTTTCATTGCATCCAGCTCAGGCCCTACACACAGAAGTCCTGCTTTGGATGATATTATTCTTGCAACTGCATGATGGATGGTGCGAGCTTGTTATTGAAAGAGACTTGATTAAGCCCGATAGAGATGTTAGTGAGTTCCTTCATGTTTTCATTCAATTAATCAACAACTACTCTTATTGCAGGGCTGCGGGCTACTGTCAACTCCATTTAGTTGTTGTTTGCTCGCCCTCCTGATCTCAGGTGCTTATCTTTGAGTGTGGCTTGGAAACCTAATCTCTGGTTGAGATAGCAACAGTGAAATAGTCGCTAATCATCCTTGTATAATCTCCTAAAGCATTGGTGACAAGAAAGGTACATGTCCTTGTTTTTTTTTTTTTTTTTTATTTATGTCCTTGTAGATTTTGCTTTAGTAAGCCCTGCCCCTTAGGGCTCATAGTAATATTTTGCAAGCGAGGGCCCGCTTTCATCTTCCCGGTGAATCAATAACAAGTTGTTGCAGCAGTAGCAACTTCTATCCGACCAACCAATGTGAGGCCTTCCCCTATTGCCGGCAATGCAGCTTATTCAAGTAGCTAAAGTTCTGCTTCAATGAATTCCACGAAATCAGCAATAACTGGTGCTACAACAATAAGCTTCAACTACCCAAACTTCCCTGGCAATGAAACTCAATACTTGGCAATTTTGCAGAATGGTGCGTACCAGACTCCAATCCCTGCACATATTGGGGTCAGAACAGCTTACAGAGGAACCCATCCTCAGGCTTTGCCTTTGTTTAATGGATCAATTTTATTCTTTTTGAATGCTTCATCCTTCACAGCTTCAGCGACAACAATAACCATTCACACAGACACAACGAAGCCAACAGGGTCATCAAAATCCAAGTATTTCTAGTGGCTCATTATCATCCCAGAAACATTTTCAAAATCATCAGCATAAACCACATGGGAGTGAATTAGGTGGAACCAACAGCGGTCATCAAAATCAAAGTATTTGCAGAATCAACAGTAGAATCAATCCCCGACAAACCAGCAGCAGCTGATGCAAAATCAGAATGTTACTCACCAAGCCTGTCAACTTGAGAGTGAATTAGGAGGTGAGACAGTCCATCGACTGTTGACAGTCGAGGTTCCCGTGCAAACATGAGTATTTATGACCAGAATTTAATGCCAATACATCTCGCAAACTTTGCTTTGATGAATCCCACACCAATGGGTAGTGCCTATAGCGCAAGTGGACATACTGGTGAAAAGAAACCGCAGCAGCCACAAACACTAGCTTTTAAGGCCTCGGACATCTCCTCATTTTGCAATGTCATTTTCTTCCATCAACGGAACCACAACTTCCCCAGGTCTTGATGTTTAATTGTTTATTCAGAATCATGCTCTTCTCCAAAGCCCTCCAGAGGCAGCAAGGCATGACTATCACTTCATCGTTGAAGCCCAAGCAACATAGCAGATGAATTACTGTGTTTCTGAAGAAGGGAGAAATGGAGGCATCTAGATCCATTTCCATCACTCATACTGAGATAACAAAAATAGAGGAACAACTGATGGAGTTACTAAGCAAAAAGACTGAGCTAAATTCATCTCTTAACGCACATGATGAAGATCTTTCTAAGAAAAAAAATCATCACTTCTAGTATTAGATTAACACAATATTCTTCCCCTATGATAAGTGAAACTGCCGTAGTAATTCTTCAAAAATTAAGGGAACTATTGGAGACTAAACAAAAGGAGTATGCTAATCATTTTTCATGCGTTGGATTTTTTTTGTTTTGGTAACATTAGCTTATTGACTTTATGTTGAGAATACATACTTTATGTAATAGAATTTTTTTTCTTTCTATTAATATAGTATATATTTTGCCTTTGCTTGTGTTTTATCACCTGATTTTTCATGTTATGATTGTGTTTTGAGGTTTATTTATCCCTTTTTCTTCATGTGAACAATCATATTGGCTCGAATAGCTTTAAAGCATGGTGTGACTATACTCAGAATAATTTCTAAGTTGTCTACGTACCTTTGTGGATAAATGATCAAGTCACAACGTAGTTCAAAGGATTTTTTGTGAAAGAGTTTTTTTTTTTTTTTCAATA
>Ga0307517_10002301_pt1 | contig 30817 bp, 21 predicted proteins | sample 23_EM_MG_FD_194515 | JGI IMG/M metagenome (GOLD analysis project Ga0307517, IMG submission 194515) | Populus trichocarpa ectomycorrhiza microbial communities from riparian zone in the Pacific Northwest, United States - 23_EM | ecosystem: Host-associated > Plants > Roots > Unclassified | place... | reverse complement strand
CTAAACAAACACCTTTTCGTTGGACAATTACACAAATCTTAAAATCTTTGCTCCATTATGATTCAAAGTTCAGAAAAAGAAGTTACCATAGGATGATGTTAAACTATATATTGGGAAATGCATAAACATGCCAGCGAAGGCTCAAAGAACCGAATCGTGAGAAGTGATATTGTGAATTTCTTTTGGTTACACTTTGTATGGTTTTGTGAAGATTATTCTCTTGGATTAGCATAATAAAAAATAATATAGGTGTAAAGTACAAAGAATTTTTATCCTTTATCAATACAAAAAAAAAAAAATTTATCATTTAATATTTTAATTACTACAAACCCTAACTAGTTTCAGAGTTTAAACAAGATGATTGATTGTGTATAGTAAAAATGTATTACCCTTAATACACCTTACCTAAGGTAAGCTACATTATTTGTTTGTCTAATATAAACTAAGAAAATGTTGTGTTTTCTAATTGTTGGTATGTTTAAAGTTGAAGAAAAATCCTTCTCTGTAAGAAGATTCTTATTTTATCAGATTAAAAACTTATATAACTGTTCTAATACCAACATAAAAATAAAAGAAATTATCTTTTTATTTAATATCAATAATATATCTTACGTATAATTTGTAATCCCACATAATAAAAATGAACAAAGTACTTTTTTTTTTGATATTTTTGAAATGTAGATCAAGTTCTCATGGCTTTAATAATCTAGTTACTAAATCAAAAAAACACATGTACAAATAAAAAACTATTTTTGTGATTTGTTTTTAAAATGCTAAAATATACAAATATAATTTATTTTTCATAGATTTGACCGTATGCACATAAAATAAAATATATTTTTGTATTTTTTAAATGAGAGTTTTTTTGAAAAGTTTTGGAATTTTGGTGAAAAACGAATATTTTTAACACCATATCAATATTTTACAGTATAAGTCTACAACCCCAACATTAAATAATATAATGAAAAAATATGCATGGGACCCAAAAATAAATTCAAAATGATCCCTGTTTTTTTTTTTTTTTTTGAAATTTTCTAAGATTTTATAATGGTCTATTTCGCTGGATATTGTAATAAAGACAAGTAAAGGAAAGGCATAAAAATATGTCAGTCAAATATACCCTTATGCCTAGAGGCTAGGTCGGCTTAAAGGCCAATAGTCTCTTCGGTTTTTATTTTTTTGGTGGGATGAGGGCTGGACCCAGCCCAGCCTCTTGCAGGAGAGCCAACTGGTGAGCTTTATGTATTTGTAAAGTTCTTCGGAATAATTGACATACTTCAAGACTATGACACTGGCAAGAAGATAAAAGATAGAGCATGAATGCAAGTCCACCCAGCATGACACGACTTCAATATCAGCTGTTGATCTATATAGATGGACTTTCACTTTAAACTTTTGTTGATATCAGTTTCTGACACGGGATGTTTAGCATATTCAATCATGGATCAGATAGACAAAACAAAGCCTACGAACATGTTTGGTTGTATCAAGGTTTTCTCCTGATCCACCGTCAACCAAGATCCACCATGATAGTCCAGTTGAAGCTTTTTATGCTGTATACAGCAGCACATGAATTGGAAGACGACTCCCTCTAAGTATAGTTCCAAATCTAGCACTTGTACACGAATCTATTAATGGCCAAATTATACACTTCCACGGCCTGTTTGCTTGTTTATTTATCAAATTGTTGCAGAGCCACTAAGAAACCATACTCAATCCCATTCAATCCACAAACCATTTGAATCCAGTTGATCTTGTTTTGAGTTTCTACTAATCAAATCCACAAAGGATAAAACATGGAGAGAGAAAAAGTAATGACATAGAAATCTAGAGTTGGTGGACAGTGACCATCATTGCACCGTGAAAATGCAGTTTCAAGTTTACACAATCATGTATCACAAGACTTCAAGTACTTGTTTATTATTGTCTGACAGCTCAAACACAAACCTTATTCATAAACCTTGACAGAGTCGATCTCTAAATATTGATGGCAGCACAGATAAGCAAATCTTAAACTCTGAAAACTCCAAGGCAGCTCACAAACTACCTACAGTATCCAGCTGCGCCTCACAGGAAGTAGGGCAATAAGTAGCATTCTCTTCTGACATACCGCTTTTCCTCTAAATATGCAAAATAGCTACCATTTCATTCCCCCAGACAGAGGACATTGGGAGAACCCTACGTTTCCATGCACAGGTTATGGGCCAATTCAATTCATCAGAAAAAGAAACATCATTAGCACACATATCCCATTCCCATCCTCTTAATGATTGCCATTCATAGAGACCTCGAATCTTGGTGCAAGCTGTTTAAGAAACAAGAAACCCACTCAGCTAAGTCACACAGAATGAATGTTCCACACAGCGCAAATAAGTAATCAGCACTCAATTATTTTAAGGGTGTAAAAACAGGTTAAGATGTCAGCAAGATATAAATAGATGATGTCCTATCTTCCTTTCATCGCTAATAGAACAATTTCATAATTTTTTCGATGGTGGTACATCTGCTTCGATCAGTGGTCGAATCAATCACACACACATGAGAGATGGGGAACCGGCCTTATAGCCCACGGAGGACACCTAAATCAAATATTAAATTCACCTATTTGTGTTTCAGGAAGGCATCTGATCACATGTGAGGTTTATTAGTCAACCTTCTTTAAACTCTGTGTCTGTTTATGTGCACACTCCATTTACCTCTGTAACTGCAAATTAAAAACGACATTCACTTGCTCAAATGAGGACATTTTATGTGCTGAAGTTAATTCACTAGTCCAGGACATCATCGAATTCATTTTTCTTCAAAACAAAATAAAAATGGTTGAGCTCTAAGCATGCTAAAACAAACCAAACAATAATATCCAACTGAATGCCTTTCATGTGCCTGTTGCAATGTTGTAGAGGTTATACTAGGCAGATCACTCTCACATTCAAATACATTTCAGCATGGATGTGCATGGAAAAAATGGCAAGCATTTGCATTGGAAGAATTGGTAAATATAGATGCAGAAGAGGCAGAGACAAACCTGTTTATGAGCAAGCACCAGCAAAACTCCAAGATCAACCATTCTCCAATGAAGACTTCAACATTTGCAGCACTGCAGAGATGAAGATTACATGGTCATGCCAAGCAAACAGATAGTTCACCCACAAAATATTCTTCATAGCCCAATGAAGAAAATGGATCAGCAAGATCTGAGAGTAAAGGTTTGTTGCAATGTATACTTCGCTATATTGTCATCAATCACAAAAATACTATGAACTTACCATCTGCATCCTCTTAATGATCTCTCACACAGAAACGACCATACAAAGTAACTATCCACGATACTGCTGCAGCAGGGGAAAAGACTGCTAGCCTATTTTTGCAAGTTGCTGCTGTTGCCACTCCTGGTATAGTTTCAGATGATCAGGAAGCTGGCGGTTCAACGAGCCATTCTGGCTTTCAATTTTCATAGGAAATGTTTGGAGTTGCTTGCCAGGAAATGGAAACATTCTTGTTCCTGTCAGGCCATCATTCGCTGTCGTATGATGACAAGATTGTTCAGGGTGATTGATAGAATTGTTAAACACAGTTGCTTTTGCTGATGACGGTGGCTGATATCCATCAAGCCAGCTATAATCATCCATATGAAAATCATAATTCTCCTGACCAATGCCAGATAAGATCTCACATTTGGCCTTAGGAGGAACAGAGCTAAATCCAGGTGGAGGACCAAGGTGATGAACAGGACGGCTTACTGGATTCAATCTTGAACTAGCTGGGAACACTGATGATGCCTTCAAGGACAGACTGTCAAAACCAGAGACAGAAGACATGACTGGCTCAGATTTCAAGTGTACTACAGTATCAGGAACCTTAGCGGGTAGCAGGTTACCAGCACTAGGGTTCACAAAGAGTGGAAGAGGAAGTGAAACTGCAGAAGGCTGCAAAACTACTTGGTGTTCTTGCAACCCACTCTTCATAACAAGCCCATTCCCTACCAAATTGAAGTTGTTCAGCCCATTGGAAATGGATCCTTCAGATTTGGCAGGCCATTTTGAAGCGGTAGGCTGCAATGCTTGAAAATGCAGGGGGGCAACAGAAGCAGGAGATTTAGGGCCAACTGTGCTTCTATTGAAACCATTTGACAGATAATAAGAATCACAAGAGACAGGAACAGATCCTATACAGCTCTCCATGTTGCCTTGAGAGGCATTACTTGGAATCTCAAAAGTAGACAACTCAAGAGCATTGACATCAAAGTGCCTATCAGTCATCAACGGCTTAAAAATAATCACCTCATCCTCTTCTTCCCCATCCATGTATAACGGAGTCTGTTCCACACTCAATTTCTCCACAGCTGGATATTTTTGCCCCGAAACATTTAAAGACATTTCAAGAGAAGCAGCCACCTCAAAACTATGGGCTGTTTGAGGCTCAGCACCAATGGCAAATTTCTTCGACTCTGAGTCAAAATACATGCCTTGCTGCCCAACCCGAACTAGGCTTACAAGAGCTTTTCCAGCATATAGAATCCTCTGAAGACATGCCTTTTTCTCCTTAACACCAACATCACTTGTGACAGATTGCTTCCTTGAAAAATCAAGAATCAATTGTGCTGGAGCAAGAGGCAAAAACCCTCTCAATTCGAAGTCCTCCCACAATGCAAGCCTGTTGGAGGTTTCACTTTCATCATAGCTGCTCATGTTGGAAAAACAAGCATCCTCTCCGTCCACATCAATGGGCATGGTCCCATTTGACAAGAGCTTGTTCAAAAAAGAAATACAATTCTCCCAAAAGAACAATCTAGCAGCAGCTTGATGCTCTTCCACTTCGATGCCAGTAGCAAAATCTGGATGACAGGCTAACCACTCCAAAAAAATCATCACTCCAGGCAACAGAAAGCTAGCCAAAGGATCATTCAGTTGTGTGCATCTCTTAATAACGAGCCCCATCAAGTCAAAAATGGCAGTAAAAGCATTCTGAAGCAAAACTGAGCGTTGCAAGATGTCAGCATATGACTCAAGCTTAGCTTCCCGATTCACATTATGGATTGTGAATATAAGAATGGATATAAGCCTAACAATCACAAGCCCATTATCCTCAGCACTTGAATCAAAATTGTACTCTTCTTTTGGCCCAGACGACAGAAGTTCAAGCAAGTCACTTTTGACCATTGAAAGAACCTCTACAAAAGTTTCCAAACTGGAAAAACAAAAGGCAAAAAGGTCAGATGACCAGGCAAAAAAAAAAAAAAAACACCAATCCTATAATACATCATGGTAATATACCTTGTTCGTGTAAATAGGATGCCATTTAGTCGGACAAATCTAATTTTGAAAGCTTTTAAAGTTTCAGGAATACTGGATGTGTTTTTCTTTAGAGCACTTGCATCTTTTTTATTGTCTTTCAAGGGAGACATTTTGCTACCTCTGCCTCTTCCTCTCCTACCGATTTGCCTTGTTGCATTCTTCGTCAATGAAGCTTTGGCATCCCCACAGAGCTGGGAAAAACTTTGACGATTCTGTCAAGGAAAATGAGGTAATGATTAATGCATGCCTTCTAGATTCTAGAATCATAGATTTTCCCGCCCTAGTACTTTTCTTCTCTCTTTTGTTATTACCAAATGTTCCATATTCAGAAAAAAATTAAAGGGGACTTACCTAGACAAAAAGGAAATAAGTGAAGACTTCAATTATTTCAGTACCTAGTACATGTATAAGAACATACCTTCTCAAATTCAATAATCAAGTTATCTCTGGCAGTTGAGAAGGGGTTGTCAACAGCTAGACTCCTAAAGTAGCAGTATATTGCTTCAAATTCATACCCTGAATAAGTAGCTAATATTCCAAGCTGAGATAAACAGAACACAAGTTAACACAATGTAACAAATTGATAGACACCTAAATGGGAAGAGTATAGAAGACCACAAATCTTGTGAAATGAGAACCACATCGGGTAATAATGAATTAAAAAAGTAAACCTGGTGGTGAGGGTTGCCACTTGAAGGCCACAATGAAGAAGCTTGCTTATAGTAACTTGACGCGGCTGAAAAATCACTTATTTTTGAGTCTCCTTCACCATATAAGCCCTTATAACGTGAAAGGTCACCAAGGTAAATCAGACAACGGTGGCAGGAAATCAGGCCTTTCCTCATCATAGTAGCTTTATTTCCTTCTCCACACATAATATTCTGACTCTCCGAATTATCTGAAAAAGAAACTAGAGGAAGACCACACTTTGCTCTGATTTTCAACATTAAATCATGATAGAATCCAGTTGCTTCAGACAGAAAGGTTTTAAACTGAGAACGAATTTTTGTAATTCGTTCAGGTCTTGCAATCATTGTTCCATTCTGAGATGTAACTGAACCATTTGAAGCTAGAGCAGCTTTGCAATGAGTTCGAAACTCCTCAATACGCCGGTAATGCAACTGCCACAAAGCATATTCTATTTCATGTTGCTCAGAGAAAGCATGATCTTCTAGGATAATTGCCTCATAATTCTCTCGCATCTGTTGCCAAACAGTAAAATCAGATGGAATTCTTGCTTGGGCTGACCTCCGAAGCCTATTGCCCAACTCAACATTCTGCAGTTATATGGCACAAAGGTCAATCACTTATTCTAAGCTCAACCAGACAGGCATAGAAGCCTGAACTACTTGGCCTTTTTTTGTGAGATAGCATGCGTGCATACATACAAGAACTTGTAATTCTCGGTAACTTGTACTGTTAGTTGAATTTATGCTCTGCCAACAGTTGTATTTAGTTTCAAAACGTATGATACTCTGACATGCTGTGGGGTTTGAAAGCTACATTTTTCTTTCAAAGAAATAAATTCATTGCTCTTTTAAGAATTAAGAATTTTAGCTATTCACATAATTTTTTTTGTTTTATGATCAAGCGTAAGAATAAAATTCAATGTGCTGATTTTGGTGAAAAAGAAATGTTTATAAGCGAGTAGCAAGAGAGAGTTGAAAAATAAAATCATATTCACACAATTCATCATGACACCTATGTAAATAACATCCTAGTCATTAAAGTATAATGTCTTTTATGTGAACTACCCATTCCACTTATAATATCTTCCTTTCCCCCTTAACCTACAGACCTTCATGACTTCTTAATTTCTCTGTTTTATCTTGCTTGCATCTGCTCCTAACTTTTTCTCTCTTTCTTTCTTTCTCTCTCTCTTTTTTTTAATGAAAGAACAAAAGGCGATGTAAATATTTCTAGAACTTGAGTTTGCTATCATTCCTAACCGTTGATATTAAATACAAAGTTTTTGGAGCCAAACCTCTCAACTACATTAGTGTCTATTCTCTACCATTAAGACAAGAAACATATAGGCTACAAAATCCTTCAATTTCCTAAACACCTCACTCATCAAAAACCCACTGAAAGAAACATGTTAAAGTATTAAGAATAAATGCCTGAAGTAAATGCTTTGATACTCACAAACCCTCTGCAAACGTTTGATAATATAATGTACACCCTATTTATATGGAACTAAAAGCACCTGCCAGCCAATTTCTTGACACCCCCTCCCCAAGTAAATTTCTTGGTCCCCAAGAATTTTCATTGCAAATCTATTCTACTTCCTTTGGAAATTACCTATGTGCACCATTTGTTCCACCAGCCATAACACTCTTCCCAGGTGCTTTAACATTTGTTCCACCAGCCATTACAGTATAGCATCTCCCTTCCCAGGACTTGGTTTTAATGTATTTAGAACGTGTTCACTTCATGCTTGCCAAATTTCAAATTGATGACATATCTATAACACTCTTAACATTTGATTTCTATTTAACACAAGTACATGGACAAGATCGTCGCAGTGTAGATAGAGTAGTTACTCCTATCTAATTGGCTTAAAGCATTATCAAAACTTGAAATCACCCCTGAAACCAAATCAGGATTATTTTGGTTTCTTGTTTTGAATTCTCCTGTTGGCGTAGTCAACAGGCGGGGACATCGCATTTCCCATATATTCAAGATTGACGGAGTATCACACAGAAATACAAAAATATCAGCAAGACACGTAATTACAACAACACAGTATTACAGCATCCTACACACAAACATCTTACATAATATCAGCAAGAGACTATCACAATTAAGTATTAGCAGCCTTCTTTTTTATCAACACATACTATTTCATAATCCCATACTAACACTTTCCACATAGAGCTACATAATTTGCAGAAATTATTATCCAATGATTAATCAAACCCAAAACATCATAAGTAGACATGAGTTCAAAGATAATGTAACACATCAATCTCAATTGTCAAAATGGAATATTCAAATAAACAACAACAAACCTTGTCATAAAGACGTTGAACACGGTCCCGCGATGAAAGATCCACTGGATTATCCATCGGAACCGTCATTGTTCATCAAAAACTTGCCACCAAATTTCCCTGCAATTCAAACAAGAAACACCATTAACAAGATCATTCCAGTCTATCAAAAATAAACTATAATGCTAAAATCACGACGAAAACACAGATTTAGGGCTTGATTAACAAATTAATAGCGTAATTAATGATTGCGAGAAAGATTATAGAAAGCGTAAAACTATTAATTACTGATGGAAGAAATTGAAGCAGTTGAAGAAATAAAGAAAACTAGAGATCGATCAAACCCTAAGTTATAATTAGGGTAGGATAAATTTAAAATAAAAAACAAGGAATTAAATTATTTATTCAGGTAAGAATATTTTCATACCGTGTTTCTTGAATTTGATTTGAATTGAAGATCGAGAACGCGAATTTGAGTGATTCGAAAGCGAGAGGATGCGTGTGGGAGAATTTTTATTTTTTATTTTATTTCTGAGGAGGAAATAAAAATTGGGGCAATCTATTCTTTTAAATATTTTATTTTTAGAGATGGAGTTGGATTTGGATTTGGATTTTAGGTTTTTGTTGCTGGTGATTAACCACCGCCACAAGTTAAACGGGGAGTATTGATGGAGGGCTTTTCTATCATATAAAGGCCTTTGGGCTTTTAAGTTTTAACCAATGCAATTAGCTTTCTCTAGTTTAGTTGATTAAACATCAGATTGTTGGTAGACTTTTTTTTTTTTTTTTTTTTTTATTATTAATTCATAATGTTTCTTGGATTATTGGGTACAATTTGTATCAATTATTTTTATTAAAATGGTGTTATTTTTTATAATAAATATTTTGGTATTAATCGGAATGGTTTAATTCGGATAAGTCACTTGGATTTTATTTTAATAAATTAATATTTTTTTTAATTTAGCTTAAAACATGTCCCAGATTAGATTATAAATAATAAAACGAAATCTGTGGCCGAGAGTTTAGCAATCATCCTCGTGATTGTTTTAAAAAAATCCGCTTTTTAATTTTAGGAGTTTAAATTTGTCTTCTTCTTTTTTTGGCATTTGTCTCTCATATCTTTTGAAATATGTCCATCCGTCCATGACATAGCATTTACTATTTTTAAGATTTTTTATTTAACAATTTCATTTAAATACAATCACTCACTATTCTAATGCTATAAAACTCGACAACTTTCACGCTTGTTCTTCTTACCTTTAAATTCTAGCTCTATCCCTTGCCCCGTCCTTGAAGTATTTTAAGCTTGGACTACAATATAAAAGAAGTGTGAAGGGTGCATTGTTCCTGTGTGTATGTGCTTGAAAAATTTACGTTGATTGAATTTTAATTTGAACTGGGATTTATTAAAATCTTATTGTTTCGACTGGATTAATACCAAAAATTTCATTTTAAGTAACAAAATCATATTTTTTGACAAAAATAATAATTGATACAAGGCTATAAATTGAATGGGCTTCGAGTCTTTAGACTCACAAAGCTAACATCCTGGTATGTGCAGCCCAGGTATAGGATGGATAGCTCTGGGCCTCTAGCATCCACCAAGTGAGGTGGAGCATCATCGACGAGGTTATGTGGATGAAAATCATGCGGTGGTGGATGGTGCCGGTGGTGGGGCATGAAAAGGACTTGCGTCTTGTAAGTTTTTGTGACCCAAAAGAGCAAAAGGAAACCTCGATTGGGCCCTCTGGGATGGCTGGCTCTTGAGATCTTGTAAAAGTCCATTTTTGAGTGCCACTAGAAACATAATCGTTCCCCTTCGCTCTTTGTTTTATTTTCTTGGGGTCAGCGATACTAGAGTTGTGCCTAGAATATTTGGCGGAGACGGGGAGTATCCCTCAGCCTACGCAATTATTTTCTTGAAATCAGTGAGAATTGGACACCTGGCATTCGAAATGATCGATGCATTGTATTCACCCATAACAGTACCATAAAGCAAGAATGTAGTACCATGTTTATTTTTTTGAGATTTTAGTACAGTACCATGTTTATGATTATTATTAGGGTGGAATGATATGTTATTTATTTTTTAAAATTTATTTTTAATATTATTGTGTTAAAAAATCTAAAAATATTTAAAATAAAAAATAATTTTTTTATAAGCATTTTTAAATTAAAAAAATAGACGAGTTCAAAAATATTTAATTCTGGAGTGAAAAATAATCTATTTCTTCCTTGAAAAAAAAGGGGAGAAAATTACCAAAATTCAATTTTAGAAAGTAAAATAATGGTGAGCTCCATCTAAATTTACGCTCAATTTTGTTAATTCTGTCAAGGGTGTTTTTAATGTTTCAAGATAAATAATAAAATCGATGGATAATGCGATTTTTACATGGATGTTAGCCTTGTCATGACAGGGATGGTAAATTGGGAAATCCATTGTTTATCTTACTCTGGCTTGCCTTGCCACCTGTAGTCCTCGTCTACTAATCATGCATGACATGATGCTGATTATCATAAATCTAGCTGGAGAGTTGAAATTGTCCTTGGCACGTGGATTAAAATTTAACAAGGGCTCTTGATTGCATATTTGCAATGCAAGGGTTAGGTGATGATAGTAACATAAATAAAAACAGATGCCGAAGGGGTGCGTGCTAGTGTGGCGATCCACGTCAGAGAGTGGAAGAATACGACAAAGATGACAAGATACTAGAATCATTGTTAAAAAAAAAATGTTTTTCCCTGCCTGTTCAGATTTAAGTTTTAGGTCAAGTTGTACAAAAAAAAAGATTTTCATAAAAATATCTTCGCATGCTATTCAATAAAATACAAATATTTTAAATTTGAATTTTAATGCCATTTATTCAACCGAAAAACGTTAAATTTGTCAATATAATAATATTAAATTGATACATTAACTAATTTAGATATCATTATTATTAAATAAAAAATAATAATACGGGGGAATTAAGTTGGGAATGCTTTTTATTATTATTTGAAAATGTGGTAGTAGTTATTTTTAAAATATTTTTTGATTAGGAAAATATTAAAATAATATTATTTTATTTTTTAAAAATTTATTTTTTATATAAGAATATCAAAACAATTTAAAATATTAAAAAAATAATTTAAAATAAAAAAAATAAAATTTCATTGAAAACAGTGTTTAAAAAAACAAAGCCGCCCTTGTTACTAAAATAATAAAATAAAACAGAAGTCATGTAAATCCAAAAGCAAGCTGACGTGACAAACTGACAAGCTAAAAAAGATTTCCGTATCATTGTCGGTGTTAGTGTGTGCTAGTTTACACAGCAGCAGATGCACTGTCGCCATACGTACCTTGCCACGTGCATTGTATGTTTTAATTTCGATAGCATAACCGAAAGTCAAAGATTTGTATGATCCCTCCTCTAGAGTCTAGAGTCGAATTTATCAACTATGAATATTTCATAGCTGTAAAACCCAGTAAGGGGTTGACAGGGGTGCCTCAACCACGGTTAATTTAAATTTAAAAAACAATCAAAACATTATCATTTCAATTATTTTTTTTAAAAAATTAACAAGTTAAGGGTTAAATTTTGAATGAACTAGGCTCAAGTTCACTGGGTTAAGCAATTTTATAAATATAAAATAATTAATAGAAAATATTTTTTTTCTGGTTTTTATAAATATTTTTAAAATAAAGTCTCTCATTAACTATTTAGCAAGTCATCCGTATTCATAAACACTAGATTGCAGGACCTTTACAGGTTAAATTATTTTTTTTAATACAATAAAAATATATATATTATAAAGAATTATTTAGTATATATTGTTATTAAATATATTTTAATGAGTCATTATAATCTGAATTTAAAATTAAATTGTACTTGAGAGTCTGAGACGTTATCCATAACCATGACGATCGTAAAATCATAGAAAATAGTGTGAGCCCGAGAGCCAAGAAAGAGCGGAAAATCCAAAAAAAAAAACAAAACGTAAGGTAAAAGGGAAAGAGAGGAGCAGTGTGTGGTTACTGGTGAGTAGAAGGCAGGGGAGAGAAGTGAAGAGAAGAGGCGCGGGTGGTACCGGTCCTTTTTCTTCTTTTATCCACCTCTTAATAAAACCTTCCTCTTTTCTTCTCCACACAACACACACACAACACACACCCACTCTCCGTCCTCTCTCGCTACTCACTCACTCTCTCTCATGGCTTCTCTTCAATCACCATTAATCTCTCCGGTTCCGCAACTCGTCAATGCAACAACACCGAACTCAGTTAATAAGAACTTATTATTTGTTGATTTTGTTGGACTCTACTGTAAATCGAAGAGAACTAGAAGGAAAATCGGAGTTTCTTCTTCTTTTTCCTCGAGTTTCTCTCGATTTGCTAACAAAAAGAAGTCCTCCTGTCCAGTCAACGCCACTCTCAGTGTTGACCGTCGTAATATCTCACCGCCGTCTTCTCCTCCTCATCCTCCTCCTGATTTGAAACCGCAGGTATGTTTCTGTCTTTTAATTCGTTTTACTTTTTAAGCTGAAATATTTTTTTTTTTAAAGAGACGTATTCGTTTCGGTTTTGTTGGTGTTTTCAATTTTTCTAATCCAGTTTTTTATTATTTAATTATTTTTATATATTTTTGTCTTTAAAATATTTTTATTATGCTATACTACGATAATAATTAGCTATTTGTTTGCCATGAGGCATGAAGAGTAAGAAATGTAGACAACCAAACAGTCCCGTAGATACTCTATGGTGTTAAAGCTGTAACTACCAATAGTTATGGTATAGGAGAGAGATAGACAGATAAGAAGAGAAAATCACATCTAGGCCTACCAAAATTGGATAGTTTAACTCGTCAGGTAGGATTTATTCTTAAATGGTTATGAGTTGGAGTATTTTCAAGGCCAATTGAGGTTTACAGTAACAGGAGGCAGAAAAGCCCTTTCCAGATGGGGGAAACTCTTCCCGGATGGACGGACTAGCAAACTTAGGGGGAAAGAGTCACACACGTGAGGTCCGGCCGAGGAAGGGATTTCTCGTAACAATAGGAGACAGACAGATATAGAGCACTAATCCTACTAACTGGGGCAATCCAGGGCAAATCTCATTGTGCATCTACTTCTGCTCATCGAGAGTATATCCCCTACCAGAAAAAGGCTGAATCAAGATCTCGTTCGTATTCCCTTTGCTGCCACGGAGAGCGATGTTCCGCCTCTTTCTTAAATTCAGTTCACTGAACCTGAACCCTTCCACCAAGAAGACAAGCGGAGCGATCAGTGTGATCATTATCGTTAATTTCAGGTTTATGGAATTGGTCATTATGTACGCAAGCTGGTTGAATATCCATGTTAATAATAATAAAAATCCTTATATCGATCTTTGTTATGCCGTACGCACCGGTAGTTATAGCTTGAACACCATATAATTTTTCTTATAAATACTGTTTTATAAGGTGCATTATTGTTTGATCATTTATTTATGGACCACAGGTAGCAAACTTGGAAGATATATTATCAGAAAGAGGAGCATGTGGAGTTGGATTTATCGCGAATTTGGAAAACAAGCCGTCCCATGCGATTGTCAAGGATGCACTTACAGCTCTTGGCTGCATGGAACATCGTGGAGGTTGTGGAGCAGATAATGACTCTGGTGATGGTTCAGGACTAATGACTTCGATTCCGTGGGAGCTATTCGATAAGTGGGCTGAGAGTGAAGGGATTGGTTCTTTTGATAAATTGCATACTGGTGTCGGAATGATTTTTTTCCCTAAAGATGATAACCTTATGAAAGAAGCAAAAGAAGGTAACTGCCTGAAGTGGTTTGAATCCGGTTAAGTTTGTTGTGTTTAACGAATGAATGCTTGTTCGTTATCTCATTTTTGATGCTTCGTAGGATGGTGCATTTAGTTTATTGAATTATATACGTTGACCTTTTTTTTTAATTTGATATTGGATTGAATTTGGTTTTCTTGTTGTATTTGATTTAAATGAAGATGGTTTTTTTCTTTCTGCTATTTTAATGCACTATTCTTTTGGTTTTGTGTATTGGCTAATGTTTTCCATCTTCATCCCTAAACATATATACGTTCTTCTATTTAGCTGTAGTTATCCTTCTCTCTCTCTCTTCTTTTTTATTTTCCTGTTCCAGTCTAATGTGCATGACGGATGCTTTTGTTCACCTTAGCATCAGTATGATTAACTGTACTTTGTGATTGTTTTGTAGTGATTGTAAATATTTTTAAACAAGAGGGCCTTGAGGTGCTCGGATGGAGGCCTGTTCCTGTAAATACATCTGTAGTTGGTTTTTACGCAAAAGAAACCATGCCCAACATAGAACAAGTATTTGTTAGAGTTATTAACGAAGAGGATGTTGATGACATTGAACGAGAACTGTATATCTGCCGGAAGCTGATTGAAAGAGCGGCAAACTCAGAAAGTTGGGGAAATGAGCTTTATTTCTGTTCTTTGTCTAATCGAACAATTGTTTATAAGGGAATGCTTCGTTCTGAAGTTCTTAGGCTGTTTTATTCTGACCTTCAGAATGATATCTACAAATCACCTTTTGCCATTTATCATAGAAGGTATAGCACAAATACTAGTCCCAGATGGCCTCTTGCTCAACCCATGCGGTTTCTTGGTCATAATGGAGAGATCAACACCATACAGGTTATAAAATTCTCTACAGTACTGAAATGTAGTTGGCATTTTGAGGCATTTTCTTATTTTGATTCTAAAATGTATTCAGGGTAACTTGAACTGGATGCAATCACGAGAAACCTCATTGAAATCTTCTGTTTGGCATGGTCGAGAAAATGAAATCCGTCCTTATGGGAACCCAAAGGCATCAGACTCAGCTAATCTTGACAGTGCAGCAGAAGTAAGAGCTGCTACTTTTATGCTTACATGATTTCCTCAACCTTCATCTGCAGCTACTCGAGAAGATTTCTCCAATTTTTTACGTCCTTTCCTTTTTTATCATAGTGGGACTCACTTTGAGTATTTTACGTCTACTCGCATATTTTTCGTTAGATATCACTAGCAAGGACTGAATGAGGAAACTTTATCGGCTGGAATCTTTAAATTTCGACCATACATATCAAGTGCATCCCATTTTAGCTGGGGCAACTTCTTTTTGGATTACCTTTTTTTGGTGCTTAAAGTTAAAAGTTGGTAATGTTGTCACTCTTTGTTTTGGCACTTTGAAGGAATAATTCTTGACCCTCTTTCTATACTTAAATGAAAACCATGGTACATGGGTGTTTATTTGATGAATAATCATTATCGCCAGGATTATTAACTAAAACCGATACATGCGATGGGGTGCAAGCCACAACAAAGGGGGGAAGTGTGTTTGCTGTAGACCCAATTTAGTACAGTTTAATTGGTAAATTTTTTATTCTTCTTTAGCTATTCTTATGTAGCCCTTCTGTGTTTGATTTTCCCTGCTCTTCTCCTTTTCAGTTGTTAATAAGAAGTGGGCGCACTCCTGAGCACGCGTTGATGGTTCTCGTACCAGAGGCATACAAGAATCATCCAACTTTGACCATCAAATATCCTGAGGTATTTTCTGTTGGTGATTTGAAGTTCCAATTAAGCTGCAAGTTGACTAGGACAATTTTTCTTTCTGAATGCTAAACTAATTTAACTAAGCCATAGAACATGATTTATTGGGTCAGCATCATAAATCTCTTCCTATTTACCAAGTTTATTTTGGGCTTTGTTCCTTCTAGAATTTTGGCAGTCATGCCTTTTTTGCCACCTTAATCTATGTATTTGCTGATTCTTTCTTGAATTAAATCGGTGCTGGTAGTGTTTCATCATTGATACTAAGTAAATATGTAACTGAAAAAGTTATAGTGATTGTAATTAAAATTTACCCCTCATAATTTTTTGCAATTACATGTGGGCAATGCATGATTTGTTGGTTCTCTGTAGGTTGTAGATTTTTATGATTATTACAAGGGTCAGATGGAAGCTTGGGATGGACCTGCTCTACTCTTATTCAGGTAAATTTCCAGACATCCTGTACTACCCTGGGGCGTCAGGAGTTTATGGTAGCACATAGGGACCCATAGTAAAGAGCTACAGATGATGATTGATGTGCCCACCCGCAATATGAAAGTGTCCTTGATTTTGGTTTCGATATTTAGTCATTTTAAGCATAGTTAAAAACATAGAGCCACGGAAGTGGGAAGATTGTTCTATTCTATTTCAAATGTGATGGTATGATTAGAATTAAGGGGTGTAATAACATCAGGTTTTTCAATAGAACTTCCTTGGAACAATTTGCTTGCTTATACACATGGAAATGCTCGCATGCAAGCACATGTATGTGTTACACATATGTAGTGGTCTAGAATATTGATCTTTTATTTCGAGCTTTATTATTTAATGTATTTTTTTTTCCCAGTTCTCATTACTGACTGCTATTGTATTATTTCAAATGGCACAGTGATGGAAAGACAGTTGGGGCTTGTCTTGATCGGAATGGCCTTCGCCCTGCTAGATATTGGCGGACAGTCGACAATTTTGTCTATGTTGCATCTGAGGTGTGTTCCCCATATATTATAAATCGGAAGCACTCCATGATTGATAATCTCAAAGGAAACCGGATGTTAGAGCACGATATGCACATCTTGGTGCTATTAATTTGCAGTGAATTAGGGTCCTCAAATATTGATGTTTTTATTTTTTTTTTGCATTATTGTAGTAAAATTGCTTAAACTTTTAATTATGATTGATATGTCATTGCTTAATGGTGGCTTGTTTTGATGGTGGGATCAGGCATGACTTGGGTATTTGGAATCCGATTGTGGGTCCTTTCTCACAGTAGTCCTAAATCACAAAATCCTCCTTTTGTTAGAGTTTCTTTTTATTAAATAAAGAATTGACATTAAGGTTGCTTGAACTGTTAACTGAAACTTTGGTTAGATAATTAAAGCATTGTTTTTTTAATATTATTGAATATCACATAATTTGTCTAATATTATTGAATTAGTATGGAATCTAATGTGAAATGAACTCAAATCTGACTTTGACTAGCATCTCTAGGTGTTTGATATTGTTTTTATCATTCCTATTTTTCCTTTTCACAGTGCCCATGAAAAAAAAAAACCCACTTGAGCACTGCATAAATATATTCGTTGTAACTGCTGTGGTCATGGTGGATCATTTTTCACACCAGGTTGCTTTGGAGGAGTAAACGATTTGGCTTCATGTTCACTTCGTAGACAGTAAAGCAAAATATTTTGGATTGCATCATTAAATAATTTGATTAATTTCATATTATCACCATCTCTTAAACATGTTCTTTTATGTTACAATCACTGCTCTTATAATGCTAACCACACCTTTTATTAATCAGGTTGGGGTTGTACCAATGGATGAATCAAAAGTAACGATGAAAGGCCGTCTAGGTCCCGGAATGATGATAACTGTAGATTTGCCTGGTGGCCAGGTTTGTGCTTCATTTTATTTTTATGTACTTGATACCTTGATGAGGTAAATTGCGCTGGAATTAGTTAGTTCATTGTAACTCTACAACCATTTTAATCTACTATATTATCTTTTTTATACTGATATCTTCTCATGTGTTTTTAATGTTGAGTCACCTTCTCTCTTTTTTCAAAATCAACGTATTTGATGGAGAATGTATAAGAACTTTTAAGAATAATGTCTTTTTTTTTTTTTAGTTTTATACTACCATCAACATTTTTAGTGGATTTAGAAACAGTTTTAATTTAATTTAATGTTACTCTTTGATTTTTTGAAATATGAAGTAATATTTAATTGCTGAAAATGCATGCTGTCTTTTGTATATTACCTTTATCTATGCTGATCCAATTCTTATTTTGGTAGATTCAGTGCAACTATACATGTAACAGGCTGGTGGCAACTTTTCATTGTGATAGTATTGGCAATTCTTTGAACCCACATTTAGATTAGACTATTGATCAGTATTTTGGCTTGCAGGTTTATGAGAATACTGAAGTTAAAAAGCGAGTAGCACTGTCAAATCCGTATGGAAAATGGGTTCATGAAAACCTGCGATCCTTGAAGTCTACAAACTTCCTCTCAGCAACAGTTATGGACAATGAATCAATTTTAAGATGCCAACAGTAAGCACATTGATTTAATTTGCTAAATATCATTGCCTGCTATGAATTATAAATGATGATTTTTTTTTGAATGCTTAACTTTACATAGCTGATAGTTATATCTGGCACCAACTCAAGGCTATCTGCTTCTTAATTGACTTTGGGATTTGTGTTATGATTTATATGAAGTTTAAAAAATCTCTAGTATAATGTATAGACTTATCTCATAACACCATGTGGGTTGTGTCCAACACCATGGCCATGTTTGATTGAGACTCTCAAACTCAACAGATAAGAACCGAGAGACTCAACCAATCATTCTGTTTCATGCTACAATTAAGATAAACAGTACATCAATATTGATCACATATGATACAAAACAACAAATAATGAGTACTGTGTGTTTATTTCTGAGCATAAACTGAACATGAGTGAATATATTGTTCACTATTTTGTACTCATGGGAACAGGGCATTCGGCTACTCCAGTGAGGATGTCCAAATGGTTATTGAGAATATGGCTTCTCAAGGGAAGGAGCCTACATTTTGCATGGGGGATGATATTCCTTTGGCAATATTGTCTCAAAAACCACACATGCTTTATGATTATTTCAAACAACGGTTTGCACAGGTTTGAACTTTGAACATGCCTTTTAGTATTTATTTTTTAATTGTGCTTTATGATTTTCAGAACCAACATCTGTGGAGTTCTGAATGTGCCTTTTTTTTTTATCACACCAATTTTATTTGAAATCATATACTGTTTGCTGGCTCGTTCTTATCCCATGAATGCAGGTTACAAATCCAGCTATAGACCCACTCAGAGAAGGATTAGTTATGTCACTTGAAATCAACATCGGAAAGCGAGGAAACATCTTGGAAGATGGACCAGAAAATGCTTCACAGGTGCTGAATTCATCCTAGCTTCCTCACAGTGAATCTGATGATGTTTATAATGCTTCTGTTACAATAAATTGCATGTAAGTGATTTCATATATTGGGTGGACTAAAAAATTTGTTACTTTTGTCCAGGTTATCTTGTCTAGTCCTGTACTAAATGAAGGGGAGCTTGAGTTATTACTGAAGGATCCCTACTTAAAACCTCAAGTTTTACCAACCTTTTTTGATATACGTAAAGGGGTTGAGGGTTCTTTGGAGAAAACACTGATTAAGCTTTGTGCGGCAGCTGATGAAGCTGTTAGAAATGGTTCCCAATTGCTTGTTCTCTCTGACCGATCTGATGATCTGGTAATCACCCCTTGGTTTTCCCTTTTCCATTTGTGATGAATTGGAATTTACTGTATTAAAAGTAATTAATATTGATAACACTTTCCATGAGAGTAAACTTTCAGCAATTATTTTTAACTCAGTTTTCATACATCCCTAATTGCTCTCTTTCTCAGTGCGCTTTGTATGCTGTAAGGGGCAAATCGCTGATGATTCCTATTCATGACTTTCCTGTTTAAGAATCATTTTGGTAGTTGGACATAATCACGTGTGCATTTCTATTTAAAGGTGCATGCATTTTTGTTGATACCTATCCATCTTGATTGGTTAACAGTGGATCTGCTTAGCCAGGATATTTGAAATCTATTATATTGTATCACAGCATCAGCTGTTGTAAAGTTTCATGATCTCAATCATTTATGAAATTGTAATTATCTAATGTAATATATGGGTGTGACTGTCTCTCTAGCCCTCATATCTTAGTCTTTCCACATAGGAGAATATTGAAGCTTTGCTATCCGTAAATTGTAAGCTGACTGCCATCAAGCTCTCGGGGCTTATATATCTTGACCCCTACTTTCACTTTTCTTAGTTCTCCTGGCCATGCAAGGAAACTTCAATAAACGCTAATTTCTTAATTCTGAATGATTCCAATCCTTTTCCTCTCTCAGGAACCCACTCGACCTGCAATCCCAATTCTTCTTGCTGTTGGTGCTGTTCATCAGCATCTTATTCAGAATGGCCTGCGAATGTCAACTTCAATTGTAGCAGACACTGCTCAGTGCTTCAGCACTCATCATTTTGCCTGTTTGATTGGATATGGTGCCAGGTTAAGTTTCCTTCCTCGCGTTAAATGATTGTAGATGATGCTTTTGCCTTGTTTTTCTTAGATTTTGGTTATGCTAAAAAAATAGTGGATAAAACAGTTATTAAAGATATTTCAAGTATTCATAGTGATATATGCATTGTTATTTTCTACCTTTAGATTAGTAAAAAAACAATATCAAATTACTTTCCTATGTTTGGGATACTTTTTTTCGGAGCCTTAAATACTTTGCTATCACATATTGACCACTAATAAAGTCTATATTGGGAACGAGACACATTGATGTGTAACATTCACAACTGTCTGAAGAGTTATTCATAATTAAAGCTAAAAGATACAGGAAAATTGTTACTTTCACCTAATGAGATAATATTTCATATTTATCATACTCTTTTGTATCTTAATCCTTCAAAGTAGGTTTATTATTAACTTCCATTTGTCAAAGTAGGTCAGAATTCTAAATATCCTGTTTGAATCAGTTTTACTTTTGACTTATCTTAACTTTTTTATTGTTGGATCTTGTAAGAATTCACTGTCCATCCCCTTAAACTTTGCTTTTGCTTATGTTATTGCCACACGTCTATCGCTTGCATTGACAACATGAATAGTTAAAAATTATATTTTATATTGCTAAAATAATTTTTTCAGTGCTATATGCCCGTACTTGGCACTGGAAACTTGCCGGCAATGGCGCTTGAGTAAAAGAACTGTGAATCTGATGATGAATGGAAAGATGCCTACTGTAACAATCGAACAAGCTCAAAAGAACTTTTGCAAGGTTAGTACATCCTTGAAACAAGAAATTGTTTAAAGATTTTCACTACATAAAAATGAAGGACAAAAATCCAAGTGCTGTTCATACCTTAAAACTGCTGTGTTTCAGTGCCTAACTATAGTACTTCAGCTTCATTTTAGTTTCTTTATATTAGCTGTAGCCTTCCTATGCATTTCCTTTTTCATTTGTTAAAAAAGTTTGAGGCTATGTGAACTATAGAATTTCATTTCTCTTGTAGTATAACCGTTTTGTTCAACATTTAACAAATTGGTAATAATTGAAATCCGGTGATTTATTCAGATTATTGGGTTCTCTAGCAAAGGAAATGGATACAGTTATATGTTTGTGTGCATAAAAAAAGTTGCTTTGTCCTCCAGTTCTTAATGTTCAACCTTTATAAGAAAAATGACTTTCATTGTCCAAATATAACTGAATTGGTGCATTATAACATTTGTATGGATAGCTTATTGTATCTCTTTACCATTCCAGGCAGTTAAATCTGGTCTTCTCAAAATTCTTTCTAAGATGGGCATCTCATTGCTTTCAAGGTACAAGTTCAGAGTTTCCAGTTCTCAATTATTTTCTTAACTCTTTTGGAAGTCAATTTATAGATGCTTTGTAAAGTTTGCTGGTCAATTGACTTGTTTGTTTCCTGTATTTAGTTATTGTGGTGCACAGATATTTGAGATTTATGGATTGGGGAAGGAGGTTGTTGATCTAGCATTTTGTGGCAGTGTTTCAAATATTGGTGGAGTGACTTTTGATGAGGTAATTTGAAGTTGGCAAACTATAAGCTAATAAGTTAAGGAAATTTGGTGTTCTTTCTCATTGTAGTTACCAACCGCTTAAGTTTTAAATCTTTTAATCTTTATTTTGGATTGTCATTTTCTCTTTCCAGTTGGCGAGGGAGACTTTGTCCTTCTGGGTGAAAGCTTTCTCTGAGGCTACGGCCAAAAGACTGGAAAATTATGGATTTATACAATTCAGACCTGGAGGTACTATTACTACTGAACATGTCAGTTACATTTTATACAGACAGTTACAGAGAGCAGTTACTTAGTTACCACTATCATTACTATAATAACCTGGTTGACATTGGTAGGTGTTTTTAGCAACAAGCGAATCAATACCTTGGTTGCAGCTGTGATTTGTAAAACTTACTTACAATTTCACTAGAACATTAGGATGACACTAAATTACAGATCCTGTCAAAGTTGACATATCTTTGAATTTGCTTGCTTATATTCTTCACAACCACAAAATCATTCTTAAGATAACAATTTTAAAATTTTTTTATTACAGGGGAATATCATGGAAACAATCCAGAGATGTCGAAATTGCTTCACAAAGCTGTTCGCCAAAAGAGTGAAAATGCATTTTCTATTTATCAGCAACATTTGGCTAACCGGCCTGTGAATGTGAGTGCTGAAGTCAATTAGTTTTTGTTTCAATTTTTATGTTACTATAATGTATTCCCTTGAAAACCGGCATGTTATAATCATGTAATTAGAATCTGATAGCATTTCAATTGCAGGTTCTTCGTGATCTTCTTGAATTTAAAAGTGATCGCGCTCCAATTCCTGTGGGAAAGGTTGAACCTGCCATATCCATAGTTCAAAGGTTTTGCACTGGGGGGATGTCACTTGGAGCCATTTCAAGAGAAACTCATGAAGCAATTGCCATTGCTATGAACAGATTAGGTGGAAAATCTAATTCAGGGGAAGGTGGTGAGGTAGTCTTTCATCGATTGGTTCTCTTTGCTTGTTTTGTTTATCACTTGGTCTGTTCACTGTCCACATCTCTGTCTATCTTTATATATTACGCACGGGCATGCTCAGACACAAACAATAGTAATGAACCATCAGCTCCACGTGGAACTATATATGTAATTGGTTTTTTTTTAACATCCTAGAGACATCACTGTTTACAATATTATGTCATCCAGGATCCAATTCGCTGGACCCCACTTTCTGATGTTGTTGATGGGTACTCCCCTACATTGCCGCATCTTAAAGGTCTTCAAAATGGTGATACTGCTACCAGCGCTATCAAGCAGGTGATTATCATGACATTCAATTTAACATGTTTGTAACCTCATGTGAAAGAGGAGCTTTCAAACAAGTTTGTAACCTCATGTGCAAGAGGATTGAGTATTTTTAGGGGATCATGAGTGCGTGGCTAATACATTGATATTATCTGTCTAGGAGAGAAATTGTGCTCTCTCTTTGAAGTAGTCAACTTAAACTGGCCTTTTCACCAGTGCATCTTGGCATGAGAATTATCTTATGACAGCTAGTTGCTTTTGGTTCAGGTTGCTTCAGGACGTTTTGGTGTCACTCCAACATTCTTGGTCAACGCTGTTCAGTTAGAAATCAAAATCGCACAGGGTGCCAAGCCTGGTGAAGGTGGCCAATTGCCTGGGAAGAAAGTTAGTGCATATATTGCGAGGCTGAGAAATTCTAAACCTGGGGTTCCACTTATATCCCCACCCCCTCACCATGACATTTATTCCATTGAAGATCTTGCCCAATTGATCTATGACCTTCATCAGGTAATCATTTACTGTATCTGGGATCTGCATGCATTATTAACTTGAAGATCCATTCCCCAAATTGTAACAACTTCAATGTCTGCTGAAAAACAGGTCAATCCTAAGGCTAAGGTATCTGTAAAGCTTGTGGCAGAAGCAGGTATTGGCACAGTTGCATCTGGGGTAGCAAAGGGTAATGCTGATGTTATACAGGTACCTTCTCATGATACGTTGACGTAGTTCTGTTGAGCCTGAGCCTTAATATGTCTTGATTGTTCTCTGGATCCTCATTCCATGCTATTTTAAGTTCTTAACATCTTCCAAAGTTGGTATATTCAAGTAATTTGCTGGCTGTTGATGAAGAGGTAATATACTTTCGGTAAAATATGTCCCTTTAACGAAGTGACTCTTGATTGTTCTTGGAAATGTCTCTTCTAAGACAACTATTGAGCATAAAGTTTAGTAGATGTTCAAGGTCAAAAGTTAAATTACCCTGACACTATCAGCTAGAAGAGCCTAATTTTGTGTTCTGTATATGTTAAGTGGTAAAGTAGAATACATACTGTTTTTTCTGAAAAGATCAAGTTCCAGCTTTAAGATGGTATCTCAATGTGGGGTTTTGTCCCAACCATCCCAACCCCTCTCCTTTCTTCCATACCCCTATACACAGTTCGCCATCACTTGCAGGTAATGTAACTGAATATCAAGTTCTTATGCAGAAGCACTCACTCATGCTTTTTTTTTTTTCCTGAACGACAAATTTATGCTATGAATCCATGTGGGCATATGAAAAGGTGGAAAAATCTCGTCAAAGAAAATTGGTTTGATTAGGTTCACAAAAGTAGTGGGGACTGGGAGTGCTGACTCTTATCTCTATTTTTTTTTTGACAGATATCAGGGCATGATGGTGGAACTGGAGCTAGCCCCATAAGTTCCATTAAGCATGCCGGTGGTCCTTGGGAACTTGGACTTACAGAAACCCATCAGGTAATTATATTCAACGTGTGAATAGAATGTTACTCCCTGTGGTCTGCTTCTCTCACATTCTGTGTGCTGTTTGATCATTGAAAATCTTTTATAGACTCTCGTTGCAAATGGGCTTAGAGAAAGAGTGATCCTTAGGGTTGATGGGGGCTTCAAAAGCGGAGTTGATGTCCTGATGGCTGCGGCAATGGGTGCTGACGAGTATGGATTTGGTTCTGTCGCAATGATTGCTACGGGATGTGTAATGGCCCGCATTTGTCACACTAATAATTGCCCTGTTGGTGTTGCTAGTCAGGTATCAATGGAAGTATATATGTGATTTGCATTTTGTGTATCCCTTTAGTGCCTTATTCTTTCAAATTTAATTTCCTTCAGAGAGAAGAACTACGCGCCCGGTTTCCTGGTGTGCCTGGTGATCTTGTTAATTTCTTTTTATATGTTGCTGAGGAGGTAATCTTTTTTTCTGCTTTGATAATTTTGATGGAATTTTTGCACTTTTTTTTTTGTTTTGGTCTCTGGGTGACATTTTCCAAGCTATATCTAAATCTGTCCTGATTCTTGTTGCATTTCTGTATGTGGGCTAGGTAAGAGGCATGCTGGCACAACTGGGTTATCAGAAGTTGGATGATATCATTGGGCATACAGATTTGTTAAGACAACGAGATATTTCCCTTGTCAAAACTCAGCATCTTGATCTCAGTTATATTATGTCGGTATGTCCTGAAAGAGTATCTGAACTTCCCACCATATGTTTCACCAATGTGGACTTGCTCTGTCTTCCATATCTATAACATTGCTTCTACTTTATTTCCAGAGTGTAGGATTACCAAAACTGAGCAGTACTGATATCAGGAACCAAGATGTACACTCTAATGGTCCTGTTTTAGATGATGTTGTTCTAGCAGATCCAGAGGTATGCTTCATATCAATATCTCAATTTTCAATTTTGGATCAATGCTTTTAGTTGTAAAGGGGTTTTAGGGGGTGAGCTTTGCTTCCTGTGTGGAAGTGTCTTGGTGTGCCCCCATATTTTTGCTGGAAAACATTGAGAAAATTCCATGGGCTATGAGACTGAAGTTACGATCACTTGTACTCACTCATTGTTTTGGTTATGGTCATTTTGGTTCTATGATGTTAGCATAGACAGCATACTGATTATGTGCATGCATTCACAGGGTGCCTTGCTACCTTTTGTTGTATTTCTAAGAAAAATCATCTTTATTTTTCCAGATTCTAGATGCTATTGAGAATGAAAAAGTTGTCAATAAAACCATAAAAATATACAATGTGGACCGTGCTGTTTGTGGGCGTATAGCAGGTGTGGTTGCAAAGAAATATGGTGACACTGGTTTTGCTGGGCAGCTGAACATCACGTAAGATGTGGCTTTCCTGATAGCAAGCACTAAAAATTTAGCGACTAATATGACAGTTTCTTTTATTCTCAATTTAAATGAGTTATCTTCACATCAACAGGTTTACTGGGAGTGCTGGGCAGTCGTTTGCATGTTTTTTGACACCTGGAATGAATATTCGCCTAATAGGAGAGGCCAATGATTACGTGGGAAAGGTATTGTTGAGAAAATCTTCCACTCTTATGTAGTGGTTTGAGAAGTTTGAAGTTGAATTCAAATGCATATTGGTTATTTGATTCAGCCATCATGCTTCGAGAGTTTCTTGATTAATCTATTTGCTAGTTGGTTCTGTATTTGTGGTGAAATTTGACTAGATGGTTCGGGTTGGAATTTTGATACTGTTGAATTAACTTGGCAGTTTCATAATTAACACGCTGAACAAATAATTTCAAATGATAATGTAACATCAATTTGGATCGTTCAAATGTTAAGCTAATATGATGTGCTAATCCTATTAACAGCCTGTTAAATCTTGTTGCTGAACTATGGTTTCTGAAACTAGCAATATAAATGCCTTTAGGGTATGGCTGGAGGAGAGTTGGTCGTAACTCCCGTGGAGAACACTGGGTTTGTTCCGGAGGACGCCACCATTGTCGGGAATACTTGCTTGTATGGGGCTACAGGCGGTCAAGTATTTGTCAGAGGGAAAGCTGGGGAGCGGTTTGCTGTGAGAAACTCACTTGCTGAAGCTGTAGTTGAAGGCACTGGAGACCATTGTTGTGAGTACATGACTGGTGGTTGTGTGGTGGTACTTGGAAAGTGAGTATTGTCTCCCTACCTTACATCTTTCTTCTTATCAAGCAATATAAAGAGAACTGTTCAGAATTTTGAGCCATCATCACATTTCCATGTCACAGAGTGGGTAGAAATGTAGCTGCTGGGATGACCGGAGGTTTGGCGTACATGCTTGATGAGGATGACACTTTGATGCCCAAGGTTTGTGCTCATGTGAATTTCGAATATACATACTTTTTGTGAAGAAAACAAAGTTGTTAAATTTTGAAATTGTAAATTATATTCCAATAAAATATAAAAAATAAAAGGAATGTTCTCTCCCCACACTTTTCCATTGCAAATTTTGTACTTTCAACTCACATTGAATCTCCACGAAGGTACTCCAAATTGGTGCGTTTGCTTCTTAGCATTTTTATGACATGATCAGCTTCTCAAGCGCACACAAACATCAGTTCCCTAGTAGGGATTATCTAAATTCTGAAAAGTACAATACTGCTTCACTCTAGATACTTTAAATCCGCTATACAATCTATTTATTTTCCCTTCATTGCCTTGATTGATGGAGGAGGAATCTCGGGGCAGTGGTAAGGTTGCCCCATTGTGATCAGGAGATCACGGGTTCAAACTATGGAGAATGCCTCTTTGCACGTACACCATCGTTCTCTCAATTAATCTTATTGCTCTTTCCTAATACATACTTGGCGTTCCCGAAATCCTCACCAGCACTTGTCTTCAAAATTGTTGTTTTTTTTTTTTTTTTGCCAGTTCTTTGAGGAAAGCTTCAAAATAATATCTGTTGTAATTCTGAACAGGTAAATAAAGAAATAGTGAAGGTCCAAAGAGTGACTGCTCCTGTTGGCCAGATGCAGCTAAAGAGCCTTATTGAAGCTCATGTTGTAAGTCTACTGAACAAAACTAGCTTATATGCACAGACGCACTTTGCAAACTAATTCCCATTTTATTTCTCCTACCATATTGATCTCACAAACACCTTTCCGGTGTAGGAAAAAACCGGAAGCGGCAAAGGCGCTGCTATCCTGAAGGAGTGGGACACATATCTACCGCTCTTTTGGCAGCTAGTACCACCCAGTGAAGAAGACACCCCAGAGGCTTGTGCATCATTCGAGGCAACCAGTGCTGGGCAAGTGACATCATTCCAATCTGCATAAGCTAGCGATGCTAGAAAACCCTCGAGGCCAGCCGGAAAAACCCGAATTCGCAACCTCAACCTGTACATGTCAAATATAAGATGATGAATTCTTGGCTTGGAATTCTCCACAAATTTATCGGGGAAACAGAATGCTTTGGTATCCTTGGCGATGAAGTTTTTGCGATTGAAGAAAGGTTATCATCACCCAATTGTATCTGCAACCCAGACATCCATTTTCGAGCATCCAGCATCCCCATTGTTAGAGAAATTCTATAGTGATTTGTGGCAGAAAATGTAAAATCAAGTTCAAAATCTTCCACTATTGTCAAGATTCTGATGTTCAATAATAATAATAATAATAAAATTGATTTCATTTCCATGATATCCTTAGGCAAAAGATACACGCCAAGAATTACATTTTTTCTTGGCATACGCAGGAGACTTTTATTTAACTATTTTATTGGTACTCAGTTTAACTATGGGCTTAAACAAAAACTGTCTAGCTAATGATATTACATGCTTAATATACCAAGGACCACATGCAGAACGTCGCCATGATTTTCTTTTTCTTCTTCTTGGTTTATTGAGAGGCTTGATAAGCCTTGAGGTATATAATAAAAAGAAGATTGTTGATCTTATTCCATTATTATATATAGTTGCTAATAGAGAAGGCAATGGTCTGTTTGGCATTGCGTTTGTAACTGTGTTTTGCCAAATTTTGAAATTTTTTTTGTTTTTTTTGCTAAAATTGAGTGCGGTTTGTACTTTTTGGATCGTTTTGATGTGCTGATATCAAAAATAATTTTTAAAAAATGAAAAAACATCATTGGCATGTATTTCGGCACGAAAAACTATTTGAAAAGCACCCGCAACCACACTGTCAAACACGCTCTTAATTCGAAACTGATAGATATTGACCCGACATGAATGAGTGAGTATTTTTTGGATCTCATAAATAATAAGTATGGTATGTATATCGTCAAACCCGACCTGAAATTTAGATTATAATTCTTGGGGATAGGGGGAGTCTCTCCTGGTTTCTTTTGTAGTTGTTAAAACCCGGTGGTAGATGATTGATTGGAAAAACTAATGATTCATCATCTAACTCGGGTCATATTTTAAGTTAATTTATTATCATTGATTAAATATCTAGTTAACTCAGTTAAGTTGATATTAGATTAATATCAAACTTTGTTTTACAAATAAAACGATATAATTTGAATAAAAATAATAGACTCTGTCGACTGACAATCAACAATTTAAACTCTTGAAAACTATAATTTCAAGCTGTTAGGCTCCGGTAAAGTAAGTTTGGGTGTCTTTCACAGTATGTTATAGGTTTCAACTTAGCAACAGACCAGAACTGAGGAGCATTGTTCCTTGCTAAAAGTTTTCCTGCTGGGGTAAAAGAAAGGATTCTGGATGGCGATTGAGTGGTCAAAAAGCTGTCCCAACTTGAAGCGATTGTTTAGTCGTCTCCTATTTGGGCTGCTAAAACAATTTGCAAGATGGGCGGCTACACATTTGATTAATAGTCAATTGATTATAGGATATTGAAAATCCTGCTAGAAAATTTTTTCTAGGTGCCATCATTAAAAAAATAATAATTATAAGAGTAACGAGTAAATATATTATTTTTAATGAGGCTGAATGTATAATTATTATAAAAAATTTAAAAACTAAAATTAAAATATTCTTAAAAACTTTAGGGGGTGTGTTCTTAGAAAGCTCATTTACTTCTCTATCTTGTCTTAAATATTGATTTCTCTCTGGTGTTTTTAGTTAGGAAGCTCTTAATTTTTTTTTCTTTAAAGGGGAAGAAAAAGAAGAATTTTCAAATACCATTAATGAGCCTGCATGTTATTTTTTGTTCAATTTCTCGCATGGTTTTTACAGATTTTGATTACTCTAAAACTTTAACCCAAGATAAAGCGATATGTCTGGAGGCTCCTTGTAAAGTTTTAGTCTAGTTCGACAGTCGGATTAAAAGTCATATTCGATGGCGTAAAATTAAACAGTTGGTGATTTTAAATCAAAATATGAATTTTCTTATTTAATCATTGCTAGAATCATATAAGTTATTTTACTAAGTCCTCAAGACCATTTTCTTATTCCAAAATTTATTTATTTTTTCTTTTCATCATTTGTTTTATTTACAGACTTACTACAGTTTCACGGTAACGTTATCGATTTTTAATCGCGGTTTACACCAATATTTTTTTGCACAACTATTTTTTAAATTTTATTTCTCATTTCCATTATAATTTCTCAGAATTATTTTTTTATTCTCAAAACATATTTATTTTAAATTTTCCTAAATTCTTCTATATGTAGAAATCCGTTACCGGTTTTAACATGATATATACTTCATTTGATTATTTTTTTGGGCACTGTGGGCACTACCACATGCCGATCCATCGATGCTTGTTGCCCCCTACTTAAAGCATCACATGTTGGTAAGTTAACTCGGATATATACTAAAATGATGTGATTTTAATTTTTTAGAAAAACAAAATTATTTTAGATATTTTTTTTAAAAAAAATTAGAACAATATTACTTTGGATAATCTTTATTTTAGAATTAGCCTAGTTAAATTTTACTAGAATTTGACTGGATTATATATTGACTTGCCAAGTCATCGAGTTTAAATGAGTTAAAATTTTTAAACAAGTTAAAAAAAACTCGAATCAGATTATGTTCTGAACTCGTTGGGACAGTCAAATGTATATGCTAAAAAAACTCCAGCACATAAAAAGACTTGTCGTTGATTGAAAATTAGCCTTTCCCTATGCTGTTTCTCCGAGATCTTGAGGTA
>Ga0307517_10002300_pt1 | contig 30822 bp, 39 predicted proteins | sample 23_EM_MG_FD_194515 | JGI IMG/M metagenome (GOLD analysis project Ga0307517, IMG submission 194515) | Populus trichocarpa ectomycorrhiza microbial communities from riparian zone in the Pacific Northwest, United States - 23_EM | ecosystem: Host-associated > Plants > Roots > Unclassified | place... | reverse complement strand
GTGATGACGCGCCGTCCCAACGCCGGGGCTGGAGGGGGGTGTTATCTTTTTCCTTCGAAGTTCGTGTGCGTTAAGGTAGGGTAACTTTGCCCTGTAAATCCTTACGGGGAGTCCGTGCGCCTAACACCATTACCCTGGTGATCCGCAGTCCGAATATGTTCATGTGGACATACCGGTACCACAGGCCGCACAAGAATCCAACCCGTCCACGCTCCCTCTGGCCAACGAGAGTCGCAGTGGATCCTCTACCCCCGGTAAGTTGCTGTTACAACTACCAGGTTTTCCATCTACTATGTTGGCAGCAGGTTTTCCAGCTGCGCCAGCAGAAACACATATTTGGAGCCCTCTCTCTGTTTCTGTTGTCGCTTAACCTTTACCAACAAGGCTAGACCGTCCTTGCTCCAAATAACTAATATAAGCAGGAGGTGTAGGCCCATTTGAAGTAGTCTACTGATACTAGCTGACGAATGCGGATGCACATGGTTGGACTTTTCTTTTTTGTGGTGTTCATTTTCCCTTGTGGCGTTCGGCGGATTGTTCCTGTCCTTCCCAGTCTTTTTCCATTACAGATTAGCTCCCTGAGAGTCGGCCGGCGCGCCCTGATCTGCGGATCCTGGTCGGACGGAGCATCGACACTTCCTTTTTTGTATTTGTCATTTGGAGTTTAGCTTTTGCAGTTTTGCTAGCCGTCAGCATGCTCTTCTCATCGCAAATTTCTCTTCAGGATTAGCCAACTTGCGTTTGGCCGGCCGGGTTTGTCCGTATCCAATGATGTCTGCGGACACTACTTGTTGACAGCGGACACTGGTGCTTTTTCTTTACACTTTAGGCATGCGTTCTTTGCATCTTGGATTTTGGTTTTCGGGTTGCTTTTATTTTGTTTCGGTCGTAATTCCTTTTATTGTTTTTGTTTGTGGGTTGTTTTCCTTGCTAGCTTGAGATGCTTGCGCTAGAAGCTTTGCAGACCATTTCTCCCACATGGGTTTTTGGTTCGGAGTTGTCCCCTTCCTTATCTTTTTTCATCCTATACCTAATTTGTCAAACCTGTGAAGCACCGTGTTCCTTCTGATATTAGTGTTCTGCACTCTGGGCCCTAGCTTAACCTCATTTGTTACAATATCCTTGGCAGAGCTACTCAAACTAGATTAGTCCACGCGTTCTAAGAAACAACCTTCAAGTTGCTCACCATCATGAACCTTAAATACATAACGTTCGTATTGTGATACAGTGCACGCCCGTGTGGAACACTCCTATCTCGGGTGCAAATTCCAATAACAGGTGGCAATTCAGTTGCGTGGATGTCTCCCCCGGTTATCCAAGATGAAAGCGAGTGACAAGCGATGCACTGCCCTGGCTCTTAAAGCAGGCCTTCAGACTACTTTTCATCCAGTAGGTTCAAACCCAATAATACCTACTAATACATATTTTCCAATCACTACAATTCTATTCTATCACTATATACCTACACAACATGTCACAACAACAACAGCGGCTTATGGCGCACAGAACACGTCCGTCGAGGCAGGGCAGGCAAATACAAAGGGAGGTGCGCAGCGGACGGGTCCGGAAATCCAGATCCGGAAACAGGTTAACCATCATCCCAACTGCACTTGCATCTCGTCCCTCGGGGTCCACAGAAAGTAGGGGTACCGGCCTAGTGCTAGCCTCATCACGACTTGAGGTACCAGAACCTATTATTGTAGACAGCGGGCGGCCGTCAGCAGATGACAGCATTGACTCCCAAGGTGGCCAGTATGAGGATTACAATGGCCAGAGTGAGGAGACTGAGGTGGATGAGGTTGAGGAGGGGGATGAGGTTGATGTTAGGCGCACGGACTCCCCGCAAGGATTTACAGGGTTAAGCTACCCTACCTTGACGCACACGAACTTCAAAGGAAAAAGATAAGACCCCCCTCCAGCCCTCGCGTTGGGACGGCTCGTCATCACTGGCCGCCTGGGTAGGTGCGTCCCAACACCAAAGACCACTATCAATGGAACACATCTTATAACACCGGATACGTCGCGGCCGTCTGTCCGACGGGATCCTGTTCGCAGGCTATATGAGGGGAGACCTTCGGGCGCCTTATGCAGGTAGAGGCAGGTGAATCGGACGACGGCGCATAAACCTACAGACACTTGAAGATAGACAGTCGGAAGAGTGGGTCGGGGGTAACGGGACGCTTCGCACCAAAGTTAGTCCCCTGGTACCTACTAAGTGGTGTAGAGTATGAAGGAGGTAACTATGCCCAGTAAGTGGATTGGGTGCATCCACAGAGGACAAGTTGGTAAAAGATGGAGTCCGAGGGAAAAAGCCTATAGGTACGATCACGAGGACCAGTCGTGTAATGCCGGAAGACTAGAATATGATATGCAGTTGCATGCCGCATTCTTGACGGTACCAACCAAAGAAGATTAGCCATCTTCTGTCCAGCGAGTTAAACTACCTTCGACGAGCACGAGGGCCAGATAATTCGTAACCATCGTTGTCAACGGTTAAATAAATGAGCTGCCACCTGATGTGGTTTCTATACAATCAGGAATAATGAAAGAGCAAACCGATAAGTTGGCCAGGGAGCAAAAAGGTGTGGTAGAGAGTTTTCAGGGTCTACGAGTGTTCGCTCCCAGGAGAAGTTCGCAGAGTTGCGGGCAAGGTACTTAGGTAGCATAGAGTTAGCATGTATACCGCGATTGCTCAGACGCGGAATATAAATATCGAAGCATCTTCGCGGCTATTAGACACTACAAGCACGGAGAAGAGATCTTATCAATATAATAAGTTATCTACACTTTTATATCTTTACCAATACTTCGACTATCTACAACGAAGTGAATATTATATCTAGCCTACATTACTCGTGTCTTCTGAACGAGTTCTCCGATATAATCACGATCAAGCTCCTAGCTGTCGGAATACCTCACGCCGAAGCTACCACCTAACAGTATATTGATCCTTCTCATCGTTACCGAGACGAATGTTTGGCAGAGACACTCATACTCCCAAACCCAAAAAACCTTTCGAACCAAGACCATTGAGGACTATCTCGATACACGAGGCCCTTACCCATATACCCAAATTAGGGACACAAGAGCGCTACCACGAATCTTATTTCTGGTGCATAAACACAGAAAATACCGTTACCCTCGAAGTCATAGCCGCACTATACCAATACCAGTACGGTAAAGAATTCCACTATCACACCCACTCGGAGAAAGCAAACTCCATTTGGTCCACTCAGTACCCAGACACCGACACGCGCTCAAGTCAGGGCTTTGAAATAACAGACGTGTGGGGAGGAAACAAAAGATAGGTTTCCCCTTAAAGAAGGCATAAGAGATGACTTCTAACCCAAATGAACCTGAAGTCATGTAATGGCAACAGGAAGAAGGAGATGAGGGAGGTGAGGAACTCTCCTCCGTCCAAGCCCCTAGTGTGGAAACCACCGTTACCCATCTAGTCCGGTCACATTCGGCCGACCGAACACCTCGCTCTCCTGTTGGATTAGGCTTCCTCGACAAATATGGGAAGGGACGACAAGGAGGCGATCGCTGGACGCCTGAACCCACCGAATCCCCCATGGCTCTTCGAATCCAAAGATTAGATCAGATCCTCAGCCGATTCGACCCAAAACTTACAGTCAGTCAAGATAGACAACATCTTGAGTTCAGCTTCCTCCCGACCAATATCTTATGAATGGCCCAAGCACTGGTAACTGTCAAAAATCTGTTGAAATCCGGGGTCCAGATACTCGATCCAGAACTGACCCGAATAGACGAACAAGTACAACCTTTCGACTTGGAGTCTCAAAAAGTCCAGGAAAGCTTCGCAACCCAGGTCGCAGAAGGACTAGGGTAGACAGACGAGAGACAAACCAGACACGAGGCTGTCAGCCCCCATCCACACGAAGCCATGCAATGGACTGGCGAGGAAGTCCATGCACCGGGACCTACTCCTAGACCAGGAGATCGTTGGGATAAACGAGCAGCACAAATGGGAGCTGGCAAATCCCGAGATAAGTATTAATCTTGGGAGAGATGAGCTACGACACCCCGAATAGTCCCGAGAAGCCGAAGATGGTGAGCTCGCGGTGCTTCAGGCTCTGGTGGAACAGTTGTTGGGCCAGGTAAAAGGGAAAGGACAGGTGTCAGATCCGAAACAAGAGGCTTCCGGGGCGGGTGGAGGAAGACCACCACCACTACGACACGGAGGGACAGGAGCTCTAGGCGGAGGAGGGGGAGGAGACCCCGATGATGAAGGAGAAGGATCTGGAAGGCAGCCAGATGAGAATAGAAAAGGAAGACGGGACGAGAGACGCGTACCCCAGCCAGAAGAAGACCACTACGACGTTGAGAACGATGAACAGTTTAACCTGTTCTCACGAGTCATAGCCAACGCCTTGGGACAACGAACGAGAGTCCCAGCGGAACCCCCTGCCATCGTTAGGAACGAGAAACAACAAGATATCCGCATGTAGCTCATAACATGCACAGATTATTTTTGTCGAAACAGTTGGCAAGGCACAACGAATATAATACGCCATAAGCCGAATGGAGGGGAAAGAAGTCGCAGCGTTTGCGTAGCCAGCAGACGAGAATTGCCCGGAGAAATAGGTTACATGAGACAAGAAGGATACGAGTTCTGGAATGTCGTTGCAGAACATGCCCTGCGACGCTTCAGTCCCTCCCCAGAAGCGGAAAAATCCCTAAGAGAAATGCAGTCTGTCAAATATCGCGGTGATGTAGCCAAATTCTTGATGGAAATGGAAAATCTCAACATCCATGCAAGAGTGGCCGGGATAGCCTGGAGAAAAATGATTGAAGACGAACTTCCCATAGAAGCATTGCGACGGCTCTCAGATAGACAATACTTCGACGCGGGGGAATGGTTGGAAGCAGTGAGGACCGTAACCCGAGCTGAAGAGGATTTCAAGGAAAGAAAAGATCTTTGAGGAGGCGGTCCCTCCGGCGCGAGATGAGGCGAGAAAAGAAAGTTCGAGGATTCGATGCCAACAGTCACCGCAAAGCGTGTAAAAAGGCAGTAGACGGCTAAGGAAAAGGCGGACTACGAGAAGAAAAAGGCTGGGGAGAGAAAGGTGAAAAAGGAAGGGTCGGTGGCAGAGGCGGGGGAGGTCGAACACAAGGTGTGGGCACAAGCCCACAACGGCGTCGATCAAAAAGTTGTCGATAAACGGAAATCTGACAACGAATGCACACGGTGCGGAATGAGAAATCACAGCTGGAAATACAGTCGAAAGCCGATACAGGTGTCGGCTATATACCGAGGGCAATTGAAGCCCAAACGACACTCCACATTCGCACCAAAGCGACCCCCCCAGGTACCCACTGTGGCGGTTGATGGCCAGGGAGAAAGCTCGAAGCGAGCGGTGCAAAGGCCCCCTGCTTGGGCCTTTGATGATGACCACATTCTATAAAAAGTCATCCAGGTACCGACAAGCAGGGTGATCGGGTAGTGAGGTTGCCGCCTCGAATCGAAAGACCTGCGGCGTAGTCATTGATGATATGATATCCCACCGGAAGGCTAAAAGACCCAAGGATAGCGGGTGCCATTATACGTCCAAAAATGGGCAGTCCATGCTCACCACAGGAGCCATTACAAATTCCAAGTGAAGAAAGCAGTCGACGAGACCAAAAGGGAAAAAGAAGATTACCCTTCGTAGGAACGGAACATGAGTTGCAGGACAAGCGCAGGAGCGTCGAAATCCAGGGCAACCTGACTTTCTCTCCCGGTAAAACAGCCGGGCAAATAGAAGCTGGGGGCGTCTCTATTGGGCACAAGGTTCATGCCTGACGAATGGTGTCCAAGGGGGTCTCGGGAGTGAGACCAAACTCGAAGGCGAAGGTACGGTGGATTCGTCACAGGGGACAGCCTCACATGAGGGCTAAGTCGATCATAAAGGGCCGCCCGCCCTAGTCGCCAACGCGAAGGGTACTCTAGTGAACCACCACTCATGTAATATGGGAACTCCGGCGCGGGAGGTAAAGACCGCTAGTAGTGGGCTGCCCGATATCAAAAATTTTGACACTTAGTATAAGAAGTTTGTCGGAGGAGGCTTTAAGAGCCGAAACTGCGCTGGCGCAGTAACAAACCCCCACGCTACTTGTAACCGACGCGATGAAAAGGCTTCATCAAGAACCGAGCGCAAGCTCTAGACCCGTTAAAAAACCAAAGCATTACGCCTGCCCAGAAGGGAAGGCATTTATTGAATTAAAGGGACGAAAACACGTGATAAGGGTACTCTTAGATTCTGGTTCAAATATCTTTCTCATAAACCAAAACACTGCACGACGGCTCGAAATCCCGACCGAAGCTACATATTCACCGTTAAAAATCACAACCTTCGATTGCGAAACCGCGCCTACCGGAAGAATATTCAATCCGCATCCTATTCTCCTGGAAATCCGTGCGAACGGCCACCGAAGTATGATATCCTGCGAAATTGCGAATGGAGGAAGTTATGACTTAATCCTACCCTTTGGGTGGTGGCATGATGAGCACCCCCTTAAAAATATCGCAGACCCCCGTTAATGGGCCTTCGAAGAAGCAAAGTGCCACACTCATATAGAAGCTGAGGCTGTGGCGAATATGTTTGAATGGGATGAAACTGTGGCTTACGATGAGGAAGCACAGTACGTAGGAAGGATAGAACGAGAAGAAGAAGGAGGAGTACAGTTGGAGGCGCTGCCGAAACCATACTGGCAATATAAGCAGCTTTTTGAAGAGAAATAAGCTAGGATGTTGGCACCTCGAAGAACCTTTGAACACGCTATCAACCTTAAAGAAGGGGCCGAGCCCCCGTGGGGTCCGATTTACCCAATGTCGGCACACCAGTTGAACGAACAGGATAAATACCTCAAAAAAAGTGATGGCAGAGGTCAAGATCGCTGATAGCGAATCCCCTTACGGCGCTCCAATCCTCTTCGTTCCGAAACCAGATGGAAGTCTATGACTATGTGTAGACTACAGGAACCTCAACAAGTTGACGATCCTGAATAAATACCCCCTACCGCTCATGGATGATCTCCGTGACCGCGTCACTGGAGCAAAGGTGTTTACGAAGCTTGACTTAAAAGATGGATATCATCGTGTGCGAATGAGAACAGGCGACGAACACAAAACAGCCTTTCGTACACGATACGGACAGTACGAATATAACATCATGCGGTTCGGGCTCGTTAACGCTCCCGCAACGTTTGAGACAATGATGAACAACATACTAGGAGAATTCTTGGACCAGGGAGTAGTCGTTTACCTAGACGATATCCTAATATACTCTGAAAATATAGACGACCACATCAACCTAGTCCAAAAAGTGGTTGACCGACTTGAACAGCATGAGTTGGCAGTCTCTTTAATAAAGTCTGTGTTCCACCAAGATGAGGTCAAATTCTTAGGATACATTGTCAAGACAAGCGGAGTCACCATGAGTGATAGAAAAGTGAAAAGCGACAAAATTGGGCACACCCGAGATGGGTTAAAGAATTACAAATTTTCCTTGGATTCGGAAATGTTTATCGACAATTCTTCAAGGATTTCTCAAAAGTATGCAAGCCAATAACCTAGATGTTGAAGGGAAACCCAAAGGATTTTCACTGGGGAAGAGAGCAGGATGAAGCATTTGAGGAGTTGAAAAAGAGGTTTACAATGGCACCAATTTTATCGGAATTTCCACCTAGGAAGAAGAATGGAGGTCGAGACAGAGGCAAGCGACTTCGGGCTAGGGTGAGTACTATCCCAATACCAGGGAAGAGGGCTTCACCTGCTGGCTTTTCATTCTCGAAAGTTAAACACCGCGGAAAGAAATTACCATATAGATGACAAGGAATTACTCGCAATAATGGAAGCGTTCAAAGAATGGAAAAGATCCCTCTGGGGTGAAGAAGAACCTGTGACGGTATACACCGACCACCAAAAGCTGCAGTCCTTCTTAACCAAACAGGTCTAGAACCAACCACAAATCCGATGGGCACAGGAGTTGACCAACAATAACTTCAAAATAGTCTACCATCCGGGAAGCAGAGGCGGGAAGCCCGACGCCTTAAGTAGACCGCCGGAGTACCGTCTTGAGGAGGGAGCTCGTCACAGTGTACAATAAATTCTGAAATCTAAACATTTTCAAATTTACGCAATTCATCAAAAACGAATCTTGGAAACAGCTCTCATCCCAGAAACACGCGAATCTGCAAATCTCAGAATTATGAAGCTCTCGGACAAGGCTATAATCCGGACGAAAAGATCACAGTTTGCGACCGGTCATGACCTCTACGCCCCGACAGACGGCCTGGTACCAGCAAAAGGACAGACAACGGTGGAGACAGGTATTGCGACAGGATTGCGGGAAGGAACCTACGGAAGAGAAGACGCAAGAAGTGGTATGGCTAGCAAGATGGGAATAGCAGTGGGCGGTTGTGTAATAGATGCAGATTACACCGGAGAAGTCAAGGTCATACTTGGAAATCATGGCGAGGCACACTGCGTATTTAAGGCATGAGATCGGATAGAGCAACTCATAATGGAACGGGTTGCCCACGCCGACGTCATGGAAGTACACGATCTAGGAATAACCGAGCGAGGAGAAATGGGGTTTAGGTCAAGCGACCTGTGCCCCAAGCCATCCGTTAGGACCAAAGAAGAAGAAGTCAAAATATGTTTCATTCACTCGAATACAAGTGAAAACGAATTCTTTAGTACAGCGGACATCGTCTATCATTCTCGGCTAATGAAGGAAAGAGAAATGTTCTCAAGTGCTCACGTCAATGCAGCCCTGATGCGGGCAATGAATGATTCGTTTCTAGACAAGATTGGAGGGGCTGGCAAAGAGGATGAGAAGTGGCAGGAACGAGGCCGTGAACTGGTCAGGTTAAGAGAAAGTGGGAAAAATGAGCAGGGCGAATGGATAGAAAAGGACGGGTTACGATACTACAAAAATCGGTTATATATTCCAGAAAACGAAGCGCTTCAGACCGAGGTAGCCCAATGCGGTCCCGACTCGCTAGTAGCAGGGCACTTCGGACAGGAAAAAACGATTGAGATAGTAACAAGGGATTTCAACGGGAAAGGGCCTGCAGATTGGATCTGAGACTATGGACGATCCTGCGACAAATGTAAACATAGTAAATCCCCACGGCATGCTAAGTACGGATTACTTCAACCTTTAGAAGTACCTTATGCCGCCTGGTCCGCCATATCGACGGACTTCAGCACACAACTACCGGAATCGCAGGGTAAGACCCAGATCATGGTAGTAGTAGACCTGTTCACCAAGATGGCTGATTATATCGGCTTCCACGAGAATGCGACCGCAAAGGATGTTGCGGATACCTTCCTGCGGGAAGGCTGGATACTCCATGGATTACCGACCGAAATCATATCGGACATGGATGCGAGGATTTCCGGCGAATTCTGGGAATCATTGTGCAAAATGCTATGAGTTAAAAGGCGCATTTCAAGGGTGTACCACCCTCAGACTGACAGACAAACGGAAAGGACCAACCAAGTGCTCGAAGGTTACTTACGAACATTTGTCAACTACGATCAGAACGACTCGTACCAACTATTGGGGTTAGCAGATCACACCTACAACAAGTCGGCTACCAACGCACACAAAATGATGGCCTTCTTTGCTAACTACGGTTTTCACCCACAAACGGAGTAGATGCAAGAGAGAGAAGCTCATAATCCTGGGGCGACATTGTATGCTCATTGGATGCAGGAAATACATCGACAGGCAAAACAAACCCTAGAGAATACACAGGAATAGATGAAAAAATATTATGACCAACAAGCGACGGAACAAGCCAGCATCGAGGTCGGCGACTTGGTAATGTTGAATGCGAAGAAGATACGTACCAAACGCCCATCGAGAAGCTGAGTCCGAATCTGTATGGCCCTTTCAAATTGTTAGAGAAGATGAGTTAGAAATATCGCCGCAGTGGACAATTCATCCTGTGTTTCACGTTTCACTGTTAGAACCCTACTGAGCCTCGAACAGACCAAATCGCGAACAACCCTCACAAGACCCCAAAGAGATCAAGGGAGACGTAGAGTGGGAGGTAGAAAGGATTGTCAAGAGTGAGATCATTTCCTACACGAGAAAGGTTCGAGGAAGGACTAAACAGATGAAAGAGCTTCGGTATTTTGTAAAATGGAAAGGCTGCGCGGAGGAAGAGAATACTCGGGAACCACGTGAAGGTATTCACAAGGCGCCAGAAGAGGTGGAAAGGTATCATAGAAAAAACCTGCAGATGCTGGGCCCAAAAGAGGTCGAGTAATATAAGAAAGGGTTTCCATAATTGGACAAGTAAACGCCGGTGGTTTTTACCCCTACCCTGTGGAGCTCGAGATGGAAGATAGATTGTATAATAGACATAGAGTATTGGGGACGAACACTTCCAAGAGGGTAGCTCGTGTTAAGCGCACGGACTCCCCGTAATGATTTACAGGGTAAAGTTACCCTACCTTGATGCACACGAACATCGAAGGCAAAAGATACACCCCCCTCCAGCCCCGGGGTTGGGACAGCGCGTCATCACTCCCCGCCTCAGTAGTTGCGTCCCAACACCAGCGACCACGATCAATAGAACACATCTAATAACACCGTATACCACGCGGCCGTCCGTCCGACCGGATCCTGTTCGCAGGGTATATGAGGAGAGACCTTCGGACACCTTATGCAGGCAGAGGCGAGTGATCTGGACAACGGCGCATAAGGCTACCGACACTTGAAGACAGATAGTTGGAATGGTGGGTCGAAAGTAACGGGACGTTTTGCACAAAGTTTGTCCCCTCGTACCTACCAAGTCGTGTAGAGTATGAAGGAGGTAACTATGCCCAATAAGTGGATCGGGTGCATCCACAGAGGACAAGTTGGTAAAAGATGGACTCCGAGGGAAAAAGCCAATAGGTACGATCCCGAGGACAAGTCGTGTAATGCCAAAAGCCTAGAATACGATATGCAGTTGCATGCAGAATTCTTGACGGCACCAACCAAAGAAGATTGGCCATCTTGTGTCCAGCGAGTGAAACTACCTTCGACGAGCACGAGGGCAAGATAATTCGTAACCATCGTTGTCAGCGGATAAATGGATGAGCTGACACCTGACGTGGTTTCCACACCATCAGGAATAATGAAAGCGCAAACCGATAAGTTGGCCATGGGAGCAAAGAGGTGTCGTAGAGAGTTTTCAGGGTCTACGAGTTTTCGCACTCAGGTGAAGTTCGCAGAGTTGCGGGCAAGGTACCTAGGTAGCATAGAGTTACTATGTATACCACGATTGCTCAGACGCGGAATATAAATATCCAAGCATCTTCGCGGCTATTAGACACAACAAGAACGGAGAAGAGATCTTATCAATATAATAAGTTATCTACACTTTTATATCGTTACCAATACTTCGACTATCTACAACGAAGTGAATATTATATCTAGCCACATTACTCGTGTCATCTTAACGAGTTCTCCGATATAATCACGATCAAGGTCCTAGCTGTCGGAATACCTCACGCCGAAGCTACCACCTAACAGTTGAGGAGGAGGAGGAGGAGCGAGAGTTAGATCAGGGGGAGGAGAATGAGAATTTATTATGGGGTTGGGGGGCACAAAGATCAATTCGGTATTGGTTTCATGAACCACAACCTTCGATACTTACACTCACTCCCGGGCATACGCAGAGTTCCGCCCAGGAAACTGATTACCCCAGACTCAGAGCACCTGTCCCAGTACTTGTTAGCCCAAACCGTTTCACACCTGCGATCTGCTCTCGCCCGCCCACCGCCTTGGCTCCGCTAGAGACACCTGCAATAACTCCGAGCAACTCTGGTCTACCAACGCCCGAATTGGATAGCTTGCCAGTGGGTGAACCACACACCAGCAGCCGACGAAATATGGCCACAGGACTTGAGCTTAGCATTGTTCTCAAAGCCCGTGACCTGATATGGGAGTGGACAATATTCGTAAATCCATTTCCAGATGCAATTACCCTAACCGAAGCAGTCTGCACATGTTGGAAGGATGCCGGGAGAGAGCTGGGGTTTCCAAACTTTGCGGATACTACCCCGGCCTCCAATGATCAGGTAATTTACCCTTAATCAGTATCTTATATCTGATCCGCCAGACTAAATAGACTGGCTGGTGGCCGGGCTTTTTGCAGGTTCGGGCACAGCATAGCGGATGCAGATCACACTATTTGCATACTGCAAAGGGGTGTATAACTGCACTCTATATGCTGGATATGGAGGATGCTGCGGGGTGTGCACGAAGGGTGGCATACATACTAGAGGAAGAGAGATTCCTTTGCCCACCGGACAAATATGAGGTATAGTGGTGCAACAATTATCACGATTGTCTCTCACCCTAGCTAAAAAATCTATCCAATAAGGCGGACAGGCAGTGTCTGTTAGATTCCTAGCGCCACAGATTCTAAGCGTGATTTTTGTCCAATGTTATTCTAGTCCGAAAAGGAGAGGCATGACAGATGTGAGATTCCTGGGTAAGATTGACGTTGCGTTTATCTGTCTGACTGCAGCCATGCTGTGCCATTCGCTGCGATGCTGGCACACTGGAATCTTTATCGATAAGCTGGTTTTCATGCATTCTAATGCCGGAGGTAAGATAAACCGCGCGGGCTTGTGGTTTTCGGGAGTGTCCGGATCCCTTTTGGCCAAGTAATCTGGATACTCTCGAAAACCGCAGCTACTCGAAACGGGTGATTAGTGAGCTAATAGAAAGGCAGGCCTGCTGGAACGTAAGACACAGACATGGCAGAATACAGAAGACCGCTTTCAGGGTTTAATCATTGCGCAGATCTGTTAGGCGCACGGACTCCCCATAAGGATTGACAGGGCAAAGTTACCCTACCTTGGCGCACACAAACTTCGAAGGAGAAAGATAACACGCTCCAGCAGCCCCGGCGTTGGGACGGCGTGTTATCACTGGCCGCCTGGGGGGTTGCGTCCCAACACCAAAGACCACTATCAATGGAACCTATCTTATAACACCCTATACATCGCGGCCGTCCGTCCGACCAGATCCTGTTCGCAGGGTATATGAGGGGAAACATTCGGGCACCTTGTGCAAGTAGAGGCAGGTGATTCGGACAATGGCGCATAAGGTTACAGACACTTGAAGACAGACAGTCTGAAGGTTGTGTCGAAGATAAGGGGAAGTTTTGCACGCATGTTACTCCCGCGTATCCAGAAAGTGGTGTGAGGTATGAAGGAGGTAACTATGCCCAGTAAGTGGATCGGGTGCATCCACAGAGGACAAGTTGGTAAAAGATGGAGTCCGAGGGAAAAAGCCTATAGGTACGATCCCGAGGACACATCGCGTAATGCCGGAAGACCGGAATACAACATCCAGTTGCAGGTGGAATTCTCGACGCAACCCACGAAAGAAGTATGGCCATCATCTGTCCAGCGAGTTAGACTACCCTGGACGAGCACGAGGGCAAGATAATTCGTACTCATTGTTGTCAACGGATAAACGGATGAGATGACACCTGACATGGTCTCCACACCATCAGGAATAATGGAAGTGCAGACCGACAAGTTGGCCAAGGGAGCAAAAGGTGTGGTAGAGTGTTTTCAGGGTCTACAAGTGTTCGCACTCAGGTGAAGTTCGCAGAGTTGCGGGCAAGGTACTTAGTTAGTATAGAGTTACTATGTATACCGCGATTGCTCCGACGTGGAATATAAATATCGAAGCATCTTCGCTGCTATTTAGACAACAAGCCCGGAAAAGAGATCTTATCAATATAATAAGTTATCTACACTTTTATATCGTTACCAATACTTCGACTATCTATACCGAACTGAATATTATATCTAGCCTACATTACTCGTATTTTCTTAACGAGTTCTCCGATACAATCACGATCAAGGTCCTAGCTGTCGGAATACCTCAAGCCGAAGCTACCACCTAACAAGATCAAGACTGCGTTGGGGGCCAAAATTGCCCAGGACCGGGGAAAGCGTGCTGAGAGAACAGCAGGGTATTCCAATGATGATGATGTGTTGAGGCGGGAATTTGGGATTGATCTGGAGCCCAAAGTATCAGAATCGGCGCGCGGCAGCGGTGCGGACCTAGAGGATACTTGCTCGAGTCAGCTCTGTCTGGAGAACTTGCGGATGCGTGGGAGGAGGTTGGCGAAAGTTACCGAGAGGACTTGGGGGATTGTGTTATAACTACACTATGATCATAATATTATGTATGCATGGTAGAGGAGTAATAGATAAAATAATACCCATAGCAAAGGCGCCCGGAAGCCGGAAGCCCGGAAGTAACAAAACTGTAATAGTGTACAGGCCCTCAGAGGGTGGACAGCGGGAGATGATATGCGGCTACCACGTCGTAATGTGTCAGGTGGGTGATTCGAAGATGCGCAGCTATGGGCAGGTCTTCTGGTGGCTAATTGTAGGTTCTGTCGGTTCAGAAGGCGTGGAAATGTGTCAGGCGGACGGTCAAAAGCCCGGAGCACATCGTAGGACATGGGGCCGACAGGAGAGGTTCTATGGGACGTCTGGTCGAAGGGATAGGTAGCAGGAGACGTCTGGGCGACGAGATGGGCTGTAGAGGACGTCCGGCGGACGTGATACATTGTAGGGGCACCCGTCCGACTAGATGGGTTGCATGGGGAGTCCGGCCGACGAGATGGGTTGTTGGGGGCATCCGCAGGACACCCCGGAATAAACATCAGGATCAGGAGAGGGCCAGGGAAAAGGTCAAGGGCTGGAGCACCCCCGCTGGATGCCGGCAGATACACGATGGGATTGAGAGGTAGTGAGCGAAAAGGTGTGTATCTGGGACAGTGCGGGACCGAGAGGGGATAGAGAGGGGAACTCAGGACGAAATCCGGAGGCAGCACAGTATCATAGGGGGAAACCCGGTGGGGGGGGGGGGGGTTGTAGGGCTTGTTAGGGAGAAGGAGATTGAGGTCACAGGACGTCAGGAAAGGGGTAGCATGCAGGGGGGTGCATGGGGTGTACTGGGACGGTAGGGTTGTCTGCAGGGGGCAGGGTTGCTGGGGGGGACAGCTTCTGGTTGCGTCCGGGGCGTCCGGACGATGCTGACGGACGCCTACCACGTCCGGATGATGCGGACGCAGGCGTCCACACCCAGAACTGGAGTTTATGTTATATGCGCCCGCAACGTCCGGCGCACAGGGATGGCAGGACGCAGCAGGCTGCACGTTGATCTTTTTGCTGATGTATCGAGAAACCGTTCCCGTTCAGCCAGCACATCAGGTCTTTCATGGCCCTCAAAGTACACAGCCTTTCTAATTTGCCTCCAGTTTAATCCAAGGCGGTTTAGCCAGATACGAGCAGTACGTGCCCGAAAGCCCTTCTGTTCCCGAATTTGATTACAATCACTCTCACTTTCACGGCCTGCATCCCGAATTCCTGTCTTGTGAATCATTGTCTCAAATTCATCACCAACATTTGATCTAAAATTCTTATTAGCTCATATAATTTTACCAGGTAAAATCAATCAATTCATAGGATGATTGATAAGAAGCTTAAGATTTACATAAAAATTTAATATACCGTCAATCCTGCTGGCCGAAGGATTTTGTCCCTCATGGGACTCGAGGTATTTCTCAATTGTCCGTGTTAATCCTCGTCCTGTTATACCTAAGTGCCATATGACAGATAATATTTGTCCCAAATACCCTTATTTTCAATACTAATAGAAGAACCTACTCACTCCAGCCTTCTGAATATACTCTCGAGCAACAAGAAGTATGTCTTCATCATATAATAATGTAGACAGACCATAATGACTATGGACTCCTTTTCTACTGTCTGGGATCTTGCGTAAAGATATCCAGGCATTTTCCCACTTGACAATTTGCCTGCCAGTATAGGGTCCCCGGAAGTAAGATTCGTCTACCTCTGTAGCCAATTCTCGCCTAATACGTCCAGGGTCAAGCACCTGCGCCCACATGAATGATCTAACCATCTCATAGCGTTTCAAAGTGGCTCGATTTGGTCCTTGATCTCCAAAGTGCTTCTTTTCAGGGGTTTTATGCTGCAATAAGAAATGCAGCTCATGCAAAGATTCCTCACGAATCCTTACTTGAATCTCATCTGGTGCCTCGCATGCTCTGGGAACATCTTGCAGACTTGGCTGTCTTCCATCGTCAAAAAAAGTAGTTGATGGAATCCTGGGTAGGCTCTCGTTCAACCCCTTGCCTATTATTCACAATCAGCAAACTTCCTACGTCTTTATACCAAGGGCCGTTATTGTATTTGAAATTCTTACTCGATTATGGAACTAGTCTCTGAGTTTTTCGATTTTAAACTAATTCCTAGTAGTTGCTGTCTTTCAAATAAACCCGGTATGGAATATGAGGCTGATGCCTCTTTGGCTCTCTCCCGAGCCTCCTTTCTTTTCCGGTAGAATGTTGCCTTTGATTCTCCCTGGTATTTAGCCTTCCTTTCCTTCTCTCTTTCATCCTCATCCTTATCATACTCATAATACATATCCAATAACTCATAAGCTGATTTGCTTTCAAGATCTTTTAAAAAGCCCGTTGCCGGAAGCATCACATCACCTGTAACCTCACTGCCTGTGAGCTCCCCACACCCCACTCCTTGCTCGTCCTCCCCATCCTCCTCACTGTTAAAATCATATCTGAATCCGACTCAGAATAGTGCTCTTTTTCAGAGTCGGATTCCTGTGATAATCCATCATCCTGGCCAATCCATCCCGCATCCCGCCCCTTCACCACATCCATCACTATCCTTGGCTTGCAGGTGGCTGGTAGTGTACCAGCATTCCTTGAGATCCTCTTGTTCCGGGCAGCTTGTAACTCAGCCAGACGAGCTTTTCACAATCGTGGCATTTGATATTTGAAGCGAGCTTGATCGGTCATTACTCTCTGAGTCTCTTCCCTGAATGCAAATTTTCACCACCCCCGCCCTCATTGCTTGTCACTCCCCTTGGAAACTATTCCTCATTCGGTAACACCCCCTTCCTTTTCCTCAGTCTCATGACTCCTTCCTTGATACCAATTCTTTTACTGTTTCTAGTCACATTTCTTCTCTGTAAGCTACCTTCCATTTAATTCCTCCTCTAGATCTATTTTCCTCCACCTTATAAACATTTATACAGAGCCAATTAAATTATATCTTTGTTTGTGGAGAGTTGTGGTTGATCAAAGTGGCTCAAGATTTTGTCGATCAGGAGGGTAGGTTCTAAGATGCCGGCAACATACCAGCAGTGGAAAGGCGAAGCCTACAGTTACTACACCCCAGAGGAGGAAATAGGACACGTCTGGTACGTCGGATACTATAGTAACCGAAGACACTCAAGCCCAGATTTTGAGATACCAGAAGTGTGGGGAGGAAACAAAAGATAAGTTTCCGTTAAGAAACCATAATAATGGCTTCCAACCCCAAAGAGCATGAAGTTATTGTTAGGTGGTAGGTTCGGCGTGAGGTATTCCGACAGCTAGGACCTTAATCGTAATTACATCGGAGAACTCGTTAAGAAGACATGAGTAATGTAGGCTAGATATAATAACTTGCTTCGATATAGATCGTCGAAGTATTGGTAACGATATAAAAGTGTAGAATAACTTATTATATTGATAAGATCTCTTCTCCGTGCTTGTTCTTCTTAATAGCAGCGAAGATGCTTCGATATTTATATTCCACGTCTGAGCAATCGCGGTATACATGCTAACTCTATACTAACTAAGTACCTTGCCTGCAACTCGGCGAACTTCACCTGAGTGCGAACACTCGTAGACCCTGAAAACTCTCTACCACACCTTTTGCTCCCATGGTCAACTTATCGGTCTGTGTGTTCATTATTCCTGATGGTGTGGAAACCACGTCAGGTGTCAGCTCATCCGTTTATCCGTTGACAACAATGGTTACGAATTATCTTGCCCTCGTGCTCGTCGAGGGTAGTCTAACTCGCTGGACAGAAGAGGGCCAGTCTCCTTTGGTTGGTTCCGTCGAGAATCCGTTATGCGACTGCATCTCGTATTCTGTTCTTCCGGCATTACACGACTTGTCCTCGGGATCGTACCTATAGGCATTTTCCCTCGGACTCCATCTTTTACCAACTTGTCCTCTGTGGATTCACCCGATCCACTTACTGGGCATAGTTACCTACTTCGTACTCTACACGACTTTGTAGGTACGAGCGGACTAACTTTCGTGCAAAACGTCCCGTTACCTTCAACCCACTCTTCCGACAGCCTGTCTTCAAGTGTCTGTAACTTTATGCGTCGTCGTCCGATTCACCTGCTTCGACTTGCATAAGGTGCCCGAAGGTCTCCCCTCATATATCCTGCGAACAGGATCCGGTCGGACGGACAGCCGCGACGTATACGGTGTTTATAAGATGTGTTCCATTGCTAGTGGTCTTTGGTGTTGGGACGCAACTACCCAGGCGGCCAGTGATGACGCGCCGTCCCAACGCCGGGGCTGGAGGGGGGTGTTATCTTTTTCCTTCGAAGTTCGTATGCGCCAAGGTAGGGGAACTTTGCCCTGTAAATCCTTACGGGGAGTCCGTGCGCCTAACAGTTTTGGAGTAGCGATCTGAAGAAGCACCTGAAGGAGAGGGACCAGACGAATTGTCCCAAGACACAGCGCCGAGTGTGGAGACCGACAGCCCGCAACTAGCATGGTCACACTCTGGTGGCCCCGCGCCCCTGTCCCCAAGCCGCGGGAGAGGCTTCTTAGTCAAGCAACGAAGCAGACGACCAAGAGGCTCAAAGAGCCCTGCCCCTACCCGCGATTTGGTCATGACAGGTGGGATCGAAGGCTTCGACAGAATCCTAGGCAGTTTCGATCCGACGCTCAACGAAAGCCTGAGATCCACGGCATCTATCCTTTAACTGCCTACCAGCCGAGGTTCTAGCCATCGCCCATGAACCGCTCAAATTGAAATCACAGTTGAGGTCTGGTGCGCAAATCGTCGCGCATGAACTCGACCGAATGGACGCACAAGTACGGATTGTGGACCAAGAATCCCAGAAGGTCCAGGGAAGCTTCGCTTCCACCATAGCCTAGAGGCTGGGAGAAACCGAAGACTGGCAAGCCAGACCGGAGGCTGTCAGATCCCCGCTTCACGAAACGGTACAATGAACGGAGGCTTGGTCATTACACCGAGAATTACTCCTAGACGAGGAAATCGTTCGGCTGAATGAGCAGGACAAGAGGGAGCTAGAAAATCATGAGATCCGTCATGACCTCCTGAAGCAAAAGATGTTAGAACACCAGCTGGCAGAACAGGCACGAGATGGTGAGATCTCGAAGCTAAAAGCAATGGTGCAGACTTTGATGGGGGAGGTTAAAGGAAAAGGCAAGGTGTCAGATCCGACACCAGAGGCTTCAGGGGCAGGTGGAGGAAGACCACCACCACCACGCCACGGAGCGGCAGGAGCTCGAGGCGGTAGAGGGGGAGGAGACCCCGATGATGATGGAGAAGGAACTGGCATGAAGCCTGATGAGAGTAGGAGAGGAAGACAGGACGAGAGACCCGCACCCCAGCCAGAAAAAGACCACTAGGACGCCGAGAACGACCAACAGTTCAACCAGTTCTCACGGGTCATGGCCAATGGCATGTGACAATGAACGAGAGTCCGGGCGGAACCCCCTCCCATGTTTAGGCACGAGAAACACCAAGATATACTTATGTTGCTATTAACATGTACGGATTATTTTGGACAAAAGAGTTGGCAATGGGAAAACGAGGCACAACGAATCCGATATGCCATAAGCCCCATGGACGGGAAAGAAGTCGCACCAGTGGCGTTAACCTACCGACGACAAATGATGGGAGAAATTGGTTATACGAGACAAGAAGGATAGAACTTCTGCCACGTCTTTGCAGAACAAGCCCTTTGACGCTTCGGTCCCACCAATGAAGCGGAAAGATCCCTTAGAGCAATGGGATCGGTCAAATAGCGCTGCGATGTCGCCAAATTCTTGATGGAGATGGAAAATCTCAATATCCAGGCAAGAGTCACCGGAATAACATGGAGGAAAATGATTGAAGACGAACGTCCCGTAGAAGTAGTGCGACGGCCCTCATATAGAGAATATTGCCACGATAGGGAATGGTTGGAAGCAGTCAGGACGGTAACCCGAGCAGAGAAAGATTTCAAAGAAAGAAAAGATCCTTGAATGGGCAGTCCCACCGGCGCAACAAAGGGCGAGAAAAGAAAGTTGGAGGATTCGAAGCCAATGGTTACCGCGAAACGTGTAAAAAAGCAGTACACGGCGAAGGAAAAGGCGGATTATCAGAACAAGAAGGCAGCGGAAAGAAGGGTGAAGAAAGAAGGGTCACTGCCACCAGCCGGGGAGGTTAGAAACACGGTGTGGGCCGATGCGCACAAGGGCGTCGATCTGAAAGTTGTAGATGAATGGAAATCCGACAACGAATGCATGCGATGCGGATTGAAAAGCCACGCGAGGGAATAAGGTCAAAAGCCGGTACAAGTATCGGCTGTATATCGGGTGTAAGCAATGCCTAAATGCCAGTCCACATTCGCACCGAAACGACGCCCCCGGGTAGCCTGTGTGGCATTTGATGGCCGGGGAGAAAGCTCGACAGGAGCGGTTCAAAGGCCCCCTGCTTTGGCTTTTGATTATGATGACATTTTATAACAAAATCATCCAGGTACCGACAACAACGGTGTTCGGGTAGTGAGGTTGCCGCCTTGAATCGAAAGACCTGCGGGATAGTCGGTGACGATATCCCACCGTACGGCTAAAAGACCAATGGATACCGGTTGCCTTTTTAGGTTCAAAAATGGGTAGTCCGTGCTCACCACGGGAACAATAAAAAAGTCACAAGTGAAGAAAGGGGTAGACGAGACTAAAAGGGAAAGAGAAGACAACCATTCTTCAGAACAGGGCGTGAGTTGCACCACACGCGAAGGGGGGTCGAAATCCAGGGTAACCTGACTTTCTCTCCGGGTAAAATAGCTTGGCAAATAGAAGCTGGGGGCGCCTCTATTGTGCACAAGGTTTATGCCAGAAGAATGGGGTCGGACGGGGTCTCAGGAGTGAGACCAACCTTGAAGGCGAAGGTGCGGTGGACTCCTCGCACGGGACAGCCTCATATGAGGGATAAGTCGACCATAAAGGGCCGCGCACCCTATTCGCGAACTCGAGGGGTACTGTTGTAAACCACCACTCCTGTAATATGGGAACTCCTTGGCAGGAGGTAAAGACCACTCGTAGTGGGCTGCCCGATATTCAAATAATTGACACTTATTGTAAAGGTTTGTCTGAGGTGGCTTAAAGAGCCGAAACTGCTCAGGTGCGGTAACAAACCCCCACGCTACTTGTGACCGCGACGATGCAAAGACTTCATCAAAACCCGAGCGAAAGATCAAGACCCATTAAAAAACCCAGGCAGTAAGGCTGGCCTGAAGGGAAGGCATGTATTGAAATAAGAGGGCGAAGACATAGCATAAACGTACTCTTAGATTCTGGTTCACACATCTTTCTCATGAACCAGGATACAGCACGAGGGCTTGAGATCCCGCCCGGAGCTGGGGATTCACCGTTAAAAATCACAACCTTCGATGGCAAAACCGCGCCTACTGGAGGAACATTCTATACCCACCCTATTCTATTGGAAATCGGTGCCAATGGTCACCGAAGCATGATATCCTGCGAAATTGCGAACGCAGGAAGATATGATTTAATCATACCCTGTGGGTGGTGGCACGATCAACACCCCCTTAAAAATATCTCGGACGTGCAGAAATGCGTCTTGGAAATGGCGAAGTGCCATTGTCATATAGAAGATGAAGCACTGGCGGATTTGTTTTAAGGGGATGAAACTGTTGCTTACGACAAGCAAGCACAGTATGTGGGAAGGATTGAACGAGAAGACGAAGGGGGAGTACAATTTGAAACGCTGCCAAAACTATATGGACATTATAAGGCGCTTTTTGAAGAGAAAAAAGCAAAGATGTTGGCACCGCGAAGAACCTTTGATCATGCCATCAACCTTAAAGAAGGAGCTGAGCCCCCTAGGGGGCCGATTTACCCTATGTCGGCACACTAGTTGAACGAGCTGGATAAGTACCTCAAGAAAATCCGCCCCCAGGGTAAAATAGCCGACACGGAATCCCCCTACGGTGCTCCAATCCTTTTCATTCCAAAACCAGATGGAAGTCTATGACTATGCGTAGACTATATGAACCTCAATCAAGTTGCCAATCCTGAATAAATATCCCCTACCACTCATGGATGAACGACGAGACCGCCTTGCAGGCGGAAAAGTATTCATTAAGCTGGATCTAAAAGATGAATATCATCTTATTCGAATGCGAAAAGGCGATGAAGATAAAACGGCTTTTCGTACAAGATACGGACAGTACAAATATAAGGTCATGCCTTTCGGACTCGTTAATGCGTCTGCAACGTTTCAGACAATGATGAACAAATCCTAAGGGAATTCTTGGACTACGGAGTAGTCGTCTATCTTGACGATATCCTAATATACTCTGAAAATGTGGACGAGCATATCCAACCAGTCCAAAAAGTCCTTGACAGGCTTTAACAACATGACTTAGCAGTCTTGTTGAAAAAATGGGTCTTCCACCATGAAGAAGTCGAATTTCTAGGATACATTGTCAAGACAAGTGGCGTCACCATGAGTGATAGCAAAGTGAAAAGCGTTCAAAATTGGGCACACCCCAGATCGGTTAAACAAGTCCAGATCTTCATTGGATTGGCAAACTTCTATTGACGATTCATCAAAGATTTCTCGAAAGTTTACAAGCCAATAACTGAGACATTGAAGGGCAAGCCCAAGGATTTTAACTGTGGAAGAGAGCAGAAGGAGGCCTTGGAGGAGTTGAAAGAGATGTTTACAACCGCACCAATTTGATCGCATTTTTACCCAGGAAAGAAGACCATGGTTGAGACAGAAGCAAGTGACTTTGCGCTTGGATACGTACTCGCTCAGTACCAGGGGAGATGGCTTCACCCGGTAGCTTTCCATTCTCGAAAACTAAACAGTGCTGAAAGAAACTACGAGATACATGACAAACAACTCCTCGCAATAATTGAAGCGTTCAAGGAATTGAAAACATACCTCCTTGGAGAAGAAGAGCCCGTGACGGAATACACTGACCACCAAAAGCTATAATCCTTTTTGACCAAAAATGTCTGGAACCAACGGCAAATTCCATGGGCACAAGAGTTGACGAACTACAACCTCAAAATAGGGTATCGAGCAGGAAGCAAGTGGGGGAAACCCCATGCATTAAGTAGACGGCCGGAGTACCGTCCTCAGGAGGGAGCTCGTCACACTGACCAGTCAATTTTGAAAACACAACACTTTCAAATTTCTGTATTTCATCAAAAGGGAAGTGCAGAAACAGCCCTTAACCTAGAAAAACGCGAACCCACAAGCCTCAGCATAATGAAAGTTTCGGACAAAGCTATACTTCCGACAAATGGATCACGGTTTGCGGCCCATCATGACATCTTTGCCCTGCCAGAGGGCATGGTACTGGCCAGAGGGCATGGTACTAGCCAGAGGGCATGGTACTAGCCAAAGGACAGACGATGGTAGAAAGGGGTGTTGCGATAGGTTTGCGGGAGGGAAGCTATGGAAGGCTAGCCGCAAGAAGTGGTATGGCTCGCAAGATGCGAATAGCACTGGGCGGTTGGTGTAATAGATCCAGATTACACCGGAGAAGGTAAGGTCATACTTCGAAATCATGACAGAGGGGACTGCGTCTTTAAAGCACGAGATCAGAGAGCACAACTAATAATAGAGCAAATTACGAACACCAACACGATGGAACTAGACAATTTAGGAAATACCGAGCAAGGTGAAATAGGTTTCGGATCAAGCGACCTAAACCCAAGCGATGCATCACCGCTAATGTTAGGTGGTAGCTTCAGGGTGAGGTATTCCAACAGCTAGGACCTTAATCGTAATTATATCGGAGAACTCGTTAAGAAGACACGAGTCATGTAGGCTTGATATAATTATTCACTTCGAGGTAGATAGTGGAAGTATTGGTAACGATATAAACGTGTTGATAACTTATTATATTGATAAGATCTCTTCTCTGTGCTTGTTGTTCTTTAATGGCAGCGAAGATGCTTCGATATTTATATTCCATGTCTGAGCGATCGCAGTATACATGCTAACTCTATACTAACTAAGTACCTGGCCCGCAACTCTGTGAACTTCACCTGAGGGCGAACACTCGTAGACCCTGAAAACTGTCTCCTACACCTCTTGCTCCCATAGGCAGCTTATCGGTCTGCGCTTCCATTATGCCTGATGGTGTGGAGACCACGTCAGGTGTCAGCTCATCCGTTTATCCGTTGACAACAATGGTTACGAATTATCTTGCCCTCGTGCTCGTCGAAGGTAGTCTAACACTCTGGACAGAAGATCGCCATTCTTCTTTAGTTGGCTCCGTCGAGAATTCGGTATACAACTGCATCTCGTAGCCTGGTCTTCCGGCATTACACGACTTGTCGTCGGGATCGTGCCTATAGGCATTTTCCCTCGGACTCCATCTTTTACCAACTTGTCCTCTGTGGCTGCACCCGAACCACTTACTGGGTATAGTTACTGCCTTCATACTCTACACGACTTTGTAGGTACAAGGGGACTAACTTTGGTTCACAACGTCCCGTTACCCTCGACCCACCATTCCGACTGCCTGTTTTCAAGTGTCTGTAACCTTATGCGCCGTGGTCCGATTCACCTGCTTCCACCTGGATAAGGTGCCCGAAGGTCTCCGCTCATATATCCTGCGAACAGGGTCCGGTCGGACTGACGGCCGCGACGTATACGGTGTTATAGGATGTGTTCCATTGATAGTGGTTTTTGGTGTTGGGACGCAACTACCCAGGCGGCCAGTGATGACTCGCCGTCCCAACGCCGTGGCTGGAGCGAGGTGTTATCTTTTTCCTCCGAAGTTCGTGTGCATCAAGGTAGGGTAACTTTACCCTGAAAATCCTTACGGGGAGTCCGTGCGCCTAACAGCTAAAGAAAAAGCAGTCAAAATATTTTTTCTTCAAGCAGACACGGGAGATAATGAACTCTTTAGCGCGGCTAATATCAGCTATCACCCTCGGCTAATGAACCAAAGGAAAATGTTATCAAGTTCTCACGTGAATTCAGCCCTGACGCGAACAATGAATGATGCATTCTTGGACAAGATTAGAGTGGCTGGCAATGAGGATGAGAGGTGGCAGGAACAGGGCCGTGAACTAGTCAGGATAAGAGAAAGTAGCAAGAAGATGCGGGATGAATGGCTAGAAGTAGACAGGTTAGTATACAACAAAAATGGGTTATACATCCCAGATGATGTAGCCCTTCAGACCGAAATAGCCCAAGGCTTGCACGACACGTTCGTAGCAGGGCACTTCGTGTTAGGTGGTAGCTTCGGCGTGAGGTATTCCAACAGCTAGGACCTTATTCCTAATTATATCGGAGAACTCGTAAAGAAGACACGAGTAATGTAGGCTGGATATAATGGCTCGCTTCGGTATAGCTAGTCGAAGTATTGGTAACGATATAAAAGTTTGGATAACTTATCATATTGATAAGATCTCTTCTCCGTGCTTGTTGTGTTTAATAGCAGCGAAGATGCTTCGGTATTTATACTGCACGTCTGAGCAATCGCGGTATACATGCTAACTCTATACTAACTAAGTACCTTGCCCGCAACTCTGCGAACTTCACCTGAGTGCGAACACTCATAGACCCTGAAAACTCTCTACCCCACCTTTTGCTCTGATGGCCAACTTATCGGTCGCGCTACTGTTATTCCGGAGGGTGTGGAGACCACGTCAGGTGTCAGCTCATCCGTTTATCCGTTGACAATGATGGTTACGAATTATCTTACCCTCGTGTTCACCGAAGGTAGTTTAACTCGCTGGACAGAAGATGGCCAATCTCCTTTGGTTGGTTCCGTTGAGAATTCAACCTGCAACTGCAGGTTGTATTCTTGTCTTCTGGCATTATACGACTTGTCCTCGGGATCGTACCTATAGGCATTTTCCCTCGGACTCCATCTTGTACCAACTTGTCCTCTGTGGATACACCCGATCCACTTACTGGGCATAGTTACCTTCTTCATACCCCACACGACTTTGTGGGTACGAGGGGACTAACTTGTGTGCAAAACGTCCCGTTACCTTCGACCCAACATTTTGACTGTCATTCTTCAAGCGTCTGTAACCTTATGCACCGTCGTCCGATCCACCTGCCTCCACTTGCACAAGGTGCCCGAAGGTCTCCCCTCAAATACCCTGCGAACAGGATCCGGCCCGATGGACGGCCGCGACGTATCCGGTGTTATAAGATGTGTTCCATTGATAGTGGTCTTTGGTGTTGGGACGCAACTACCCAGGCGGCCCGTGATGACGCGCAGTCCCCACGCCAGGGCTGGAGGTGGGTGTTATCTTTTTTCTTCGAAGTTCCTGTGCGTCCAGTTAGGGTAACCTTGCCCTGTAAATCCTTGCGGGGAGTCCGTGCGCCTAACACTCACATCTCCGAACGGCGAATCTGCTCCCTTAGCTCCTTGAAAACTTATTGAGCCGAATACAACATTGTGGTTCACGCCGGACCGGACATAACTATGCACAGACTATCACTCGGTATGAGAGTGAAAGAATTCCCTACAATGTCTATTGGAATGATTGCTATCGTGGCGGCGCCCGCTACACAGACAATTGTAATATTCATAGGACACATCATACTGTGGTCGGGAGAACTACAAGGAACGCAGAGTCTGAAGGTGGAGATTTTCCCTACGAAATCGGCCTTTGGGATTGTGAAGGTTCAAGTTGGGCTTTGGAGCTGAAATCCATAGGTCCCCATACGCCGGTGTCGGGCGTCGGAAAAATAAGCGAAATGATGGTGGCGCAAATGTTGCCCGCTGGGCGAAAGCTAGCTGCAATCCGCATTGATTGACGACGAGGTTGCACGGAAAACACGCACCACACCCAAAGAGGATTAGGAGTATCTACTCTCTTCTCCGAACAGCGAATCAGCACCACTCAGCAGCCTGAAATCTGTATGCAAGGAATACAACCTTGTGAATAATCTGACGCAGGCAGATCATGTCTACTAATGCGATGTGCACAAATACAGTAACTCGCAACGAGATTCTAAAAGTAGCGAATACCAAACGCCAAAGTAAGGGGGTACAAGGAATTGATGACTATTATACAGGGGATAGGAACACGAATATGTTAAGAATATGAGATGTCTAGGAAGTGTGTAGCTGACACGAAAACGTAAGAGAATACAGGACGTCTTGGAAGCGTGTAGATGTAATCTAGAATATTTGGGGTGGCGTGAAAAAAATAATCGGGAAGTGGCAAGAACGTTCAAGTTCCTGTTCTGTGACGCCCTCCACAGCCTCTCCCCCGTCGGGGGCAGTGTTCGTCGGGGGTTCAGGTTTGTTGTGTGGTTTGGGGCTGGGCACCTGGGCCGTATTTGTCGCATTTGGGGGGCGGGTATCCCGAGATCCCCCAGCTGCAATTTGCTGGGGTGGGTGGGGGTTTGTGGTATCATGAGGAACGCTCAGTGTTGGCGCAGGAGAAGTGGTGGCTGAGTGAGAAGGGGTCGGAGGAGGGGGGGTAGACTCTGCTTGAGTAAACGTCTCAGGCGCAGGGGTGGGGGACTTGGCCCGATGAATATCGCGATCTTCTGGTGGTTCTGATTCGGCGGCAGGTGTGTCTCCAGTGCTGTTGTGGCCACGCCCTGGGCCACGATGCTCTCTAGTCCTGCTCACCACAGCTCCCAATCCTGGTCAGGGCGCCACAGCCTCTTGTTCGGGAGTCTTCCAGAGTTTTGCAAGCCAGGGATCCTTTTGAACAATAGCCCTCAGGACTCTAGCCCGCTCCTTCTCAGATGGCCCAGTGTCTGAATCCCGGTGTCGTAAATCCCCGGTACGTCTGCCTGGTGGATCTCCGACGGGAGACTAATCGCGCCCTGAGGTGGTCCCCCGCTCCAATTCACCGCTGGCCCCGTCGTCGTCCTAGATATATGATTAGATAAGATGTTGAATGAAAATGAAAGAAAACTTACTTCGTCACCTTGAATAATGTCTCTACCTCAGCGATCAGGAGTGGGAACATCGCCCGGCGGCACCCGATCATCGTCGTGGTGACTGTGATCGACATTGTCTTCGTCTTGGCTGCCGCTGCGGTCGTTGAGACTCTCGTCGTTGTCATCGTCGTCCCCGGCTCCGATGTCATCCCACTGGCCCAACCGGTCCCAAGCCTTACGATCGAAAAATGGATGTCCACCAGATGCTGGCGCCGGGGTTTCGTCTCGGCCCTCTCCCTGATCCTGGGGTAACTCCAGAACCAGGAGATCAAGAGAATCTTTGCCAGGGTTAGCGAGCAGCCACACACGGATGTCATCGTCTCTATATAAAAATATGAGCTCCAAGAGGGGGAGGGGGTTTGACAGTCGCCAGCGTAACGCGCTAGCTCCTTGCCCAGTTGCCCCGATGAGATATTGAGGATATTGGATGGGGTCCTCCACATGTTGTCGCTTGAGCACGCCGAGTAGGGATTGCAAGTTTGGCGTTGCTAAGACTCCCCACGCAATGCCTCCGCTTGAGTCTTCGTCATACCAGGGGTAGTGCAAGAAGGTGTGCCCAGCTTTCGTTGCGCCTGTTCGTCCAATAATGTGGATCCTGATCGGCCTTTGGGAGTATGGAGAGGCCCAATCGTATTGGGCCACGGGAAAAACTGTGAGTACTAGTCGTAGAATCGCATAATCTAAATGGGGGCGTACACTTACTCTGACCATCACTGACTTCTGCATCTATTAGATCCTCTGCCCATTCCGCATGGAGACAATCATTCGTCGCCCGAAGCTTCTTGGCTGTGTCCATAACCAACACTCTTATTTGACGTTCGACTTCATCGACCTCTTCGGGGCGGTGGTTTGTTTTGCTTGATTTGATTTGGCATTTGACAGGCTTGAGGGAGCGTGCGAAACTGAGTACCGAGTCCATTTGGGTGCCAGTCTGACTCGTAGGGTTCCACCCGAGCACCGTGATGTATGCTTTGACTTGTTCGCGCCATCCCTTGTACGCAGCTGTAGGCTCGCGAGCATTCAAGAACCCACACCAGCTTTTAGAGTAGGATATCTCCCCATAGCGCCCCTTGATTCCAGCTGTAGTTAGGTCGCAAATTTCTGACATATGCGTAGTATGTTTGACCCTCACCTAGAATCCTCCACGGCTGGCTCAAAGGGTGGTCTTGCACCAGACGTCAATGAACGACTATTGAAGTTAAAAAGTTAGATCATATCTGGACATTCTGGAATGTGTGATCATGCTAAACAGAGAACATTTCTTACGTCCTTGACGCCTCACCGGCAATGGCAGCTGCACGAGGATGGCTTCTTCAGCGTTTTGCGCTGGTGGTGTCAACCCCCGGGGGTTGGATTGTTTGGCATCTGGGAATAACAGAAACGTTAAGGTAATGCTCTCTTAAATTGATGAAGAGATAGTCCTTACATTGACCTTTCCCCCGAGGCATGCGTTTTGCTCAATGGAGCCATTTGATATAGGGACGAGGGGAGAAGATGTGTGGAAGTGAACGCTAGACGGATGGTGTAGAGGGGAAGGATGGGCGGTAGGTGGCCTTGTTATACTGGGCGTAGACAACAACATGTGCGGCGCTGTGGGCGTGTCAGACTGTCGGAATTTCACCAGGCGTTTGTGTGTGTGAGGTTCGCTCTGTGATAGCCCTATGGGGTACGATGTGGTGTGTCGTCAATCGACATGATCCCCCCCCCTGACGATTACACAAGGGTTTGAGCCGCAATAAGAGCCGCATCGTCAATGGCAGAAGTCTTGGCGGACAAACGTCGAATGTTTACCGGAACATCACATTCTGCACGTATACGGGACGGGAACACGATCTAGAAAGAACGAGACTAAACATCGCTTTGAGATACACACACAATGATCAAACGATAAAAGGAAAAGAAACAATCAATGACTCTTTGAAATGAGAGTCCAGACAACTAATCCGCGGCTCATCTAGGTCGACATCGCTGATAGTCGGCATGCCATCGAATCGATCAGTTCTCCTGTCAAGTTCTCCTGACCAGCACCCGTACGCACTCTCTTAGACTTAGGGTCCTCTGTACTCTCGGCGTCGAAACCAGCGCGACGTTTCCGCGTCTCCTTGGATCTCCGATAGTCCTTGATAAGGTAATTCAAACGGCGTTTTTCAGGCGTGTCCTCAAAGCGATAATCCTCATCGAACTGTATGCCGTGCATGGAGTCATCTTCGCCTTGAGCCGGGCGATGCAGGACGTTTAATGGTAGCTGTCGATTCTGCTTGCTGTTAGGCGCACGGACTGCCCGAAAGGATTTACAGGGCAAAGTTACCCTACCTTGGCGCACACGAACTTCGAAGCGAAAAGATAACACCCCCCTCCAGCCCCGGCGTTGGGACGGCGCGTCATCACTGGCCACCTGGGTAGTTGCGTCCCAACACCAAAGACCACTATCAATGGAACACATCTCATAACACCGTATACGTCGCGGCGGTCCGTCCGACCGGATCCTGTTCGCAGGATATATGAGGGGAGACCTTCGGGCACCTTATCCAGGTGGAAGCAGGTGAATCGGACGACGGCGCATAAAGTTACAGACACTTGAAGACAGGCTGTCGGAAGTGTGGGTTGAATGTAACGGGACGTTTTGCACGAAAGTTAGTCCACTCGTACCTACAAAGTCGTGTAGAGTACGAAGTAGGTAACTATGCCCAGTAAGTGGATCGGGTGAATCCACAGAGGACAAGTTGGTAAAAGATGG